>SDBS01003230.1_pt1 | contig 15970 bp, 11 predicted proteins | sample 2277091 | NCBI WGS metagenome assembly SDBS01 (sample SAMN10404972, study PRJNA504765) | marine sediment metagenome | isolation source: marine sediment core GS10_PC15, 163 cmbsf | place: Arctic Ocean: Southern Knipovich Ridge | collected 2010 | reverse complement strand
CCCAGTCCGTCTCGCAGTTCTTCCGCAGTGTGTGGCACCAGCGAGACCAAGGCTCGACACCCGCGCGCTTCGTGATCATCTGGAAGTCCCGCCAAACGTTTGAGACTCCTATCCCACCGATCACTTGCCCACCATCGTCACGCCTTGCACGAATGGTGCAGAGGAGCTCGCATAGTTCGGGGTCGATTGGCAACACCCGGGTCCGTTTTTTGGACGTACGGTACCGGCCCGGGTTCTGGACCGTTAGCCGACGGGCCTTGAGGTCTACCTCCGACCATCGCAGTCGTAGGGCTTCCCCTTGGCGCAGGCCGGCTAATCTGCACAGTGCCAGAAGTAGCCGCCACCCGTCGTTCGGGCAAGCATCCAGCAACTTCCGAAGTGTCGATCGATCGACATAGTGCCAGGTCTTGTCCGGCGGTGGGGCAGTAGACTTCAACCGGCTGAATGGGTTGAACACCAGGAGATCCTCGTCCGCTGCTGCGCCAAAGATGGCCTTGGCATCTCGCACCGAGCGGCATACGGTGGTCTCACACGGGGTCCCGTGATTCCGTTGGTTCACGTAGGCAAGCTCACCGCGGGCCAATGCAGCGCGCCAATCGTTGGCGTCTGCCCTGGTGATTTTGTCGATCCGACAATCTTCGCCGAAGTAGGCCGTAAGGTACCGGATCGTGATCTGATATAGTTGGATAGTGCCTTTGGCCAGGTCTGTTTTGTTCGCCAAGAAACGCTCGCAGTGCTCGTGGAGAGTTGGGGCTCGGCCCTGGACAATTCGCCCGCTGTCGAGATCTGCTTCGAGCTGCCGGACTTTGACCTTGGCAGCTCGCCGGCTCACGTTGGTGATCGAACCAAGACTCTTGCCCTGCTGGCGGCCCCTGGCATCTCGCCATCTGCCTTGCCAGTAGTCTCCGTTTTTCTGCAATGTGACTCTGATCGGCATCATTCTGCCTTTCCGGGCAATGGCACAGGTACCGGGCGGATCACCTTGGGTTCCTGCTCTGTTCTCGATCGAGAAACTCAAGCACATCCGTCAGCCGGAAGAGCACCCGACGTCCGACTTGGCAGGCGCGTAGCCCGTGCTCCCTCATCCTGTCGATGGAGTCCCGTGGGAACCTGACTTCAAGGCGAAGGAACTCGACTAGATCGTCGACGGTCATCAGGTAGGGGGTCGGCCGACCGCATGGCATGAATACGGGTGGCATGTATTCTGTTACGCTGTTCATTGGGCTACCCCCTTGTCGCGCCAGAGGTGGGACAGGCGGCCATTGGTCAGCTCACAGTTGGGGGTGACGCGAGCTGAGCCTTCGTAACGATCCTTCGACCGACCCGATCTCTTGAGTGGTCCCACGTGGCGCTGCCTGTACCGTGATCGGCAGGCCGGTCTCACGTCACGACAGGGGAACTTCAGAATTGCCTTTGAAGGTTGCGGGCTTGTTTTGACGGCGTGCTGTAGTACAGTAGTCATTGTCCCAATCTCCGTACTAGGTTGGGGCCACGCCCCCGGATGTTTCTGCATCGCGGGGGCACTTATCTTATGCCGCTACTATGTTTCGCGGCCTGCTTGCTCTGCCTGCAGATACCGATTTCTCAGCATGTTCACCATCTTGCGACTGCCGTGCGTAAGCCGGGGCCGTTCGCGTTCAAGCCACTCCGCCAGGGCAGCCACTACAATCTCCTGCTGAGTCGTGTCAGTGACCACCGCAATAGCCTTGACTTCCGCCAGGAGTTCGGTGGGCAGCTTCCATGCGGCCATCTTTGCGCTGGGTTGCGACTCAGCCATAGTCAGCGAAATCCATCTTCTTATTTATTAGAGCACCTAGACCCCAAGAGATCAAGCCAAAAACAGAATTTCTTGAGTTATTCTTGCGCTGCTTCCCCATGGTCCGTTGTACAGCTCTACGGAATGCGGGGCGTCGTGCACACGTTTCGGCGGACACTCGTAGGTGGCCTGCCCCCCGAAACTTCCAGCTCCCCTAGCTGGATGCCTGCTACGATACGCGGACAAACGGTGCTGCGCCTGTTACTTGCACATGCTTTGAGTCTGTTGGTCCGCATGTTTGGTCTCAATGTGATCTGTTGGCGCAGTCGAGGCGCGAAGCGGCCACTGGTCTGTCCGCGAATTTGCTCGCAACGCAACAGGCAGTATCTCCACCCCGTCAGATAAGACAGGCTTGGTCGGGGGGCCACTGGGCCGGAGCTTGGCCGAAAGCACTATTTCCAAAGGTCGGTTCCTGCTCTTTCTCCGGTGCAGTTGTCTACGAGGCCTTGGTCAAGTCAGTAGGCCCATTCCCAAAGGGTCATTTTCCGAAGCCGGGGATATCCTGAGGCTGCCGGCCGGTGTAGAATAGGCGTGACAAGATGACTCGCACGCTGCTGCCGGGCGCAGGCCGACACAGGCGGGCATGGGAAGGGCGCAAAATGGGCATTCGCATGGACGAGGACGTTATCAAACGGTGCGCGGGCAATCCGATCATTACCCTGACGGACCTGCCCTTCCAATGCAGCGACATCCGAAACGCCGGCGTGGCGCGCTTCGGCAATGAATACCTCCTGATGGTAACCATCGAGTCTCTGGAGGGCCGCTGCGAGCTGTACCTCGCCCGAAGCCGCAACGGCGAGCAATTCTCCATTGACGACAAGCCCTTCATGACCGGCGACACCGGGGCGCTCGGGCGGTACGAAGACATGGGCATTCGCGACCCGCGAATCACTTTTCTCGACGATACGTACTACATCGTCTATATCGCCGAAAGCCACTGCGGCCTCCGCCTGGCACTGGCCAGGACCGACGACTTTGTCACCGTCGAGCGGATGGGCATGCTGACGCAGCCCGACAGCAAGAACGGCGTATTGTTCCCCACGAAGTTCGACGGCAAGTACGCCCTGCTGCAGCGCCCCAACCGCGGAAACAGCGTGTGGCTGACCTGCGATGAAAGGGCAAGAACATGATAACGGGAGCCAGAGCGATCGGCGTGATGACGGTGACATGCCTGCTTTTCGGCGCGCTCGGCCAGGCGGAGGATTACCAGGTCCGCCTCGAACGCCCCTTCAAGACGGGCGATGTGCTGGGGCTCGTGGCCAAGGCGGGACAGACCCGAACCGAACGGGTCTCCGCAGGCGACAAGGTCGTCGAAGAGAATGCCTCAACACTGAAAGCGCATCTGGAGGCCGAGATGGAGATCCTCGCCGTCAACAAGAAGGGCCGGATGACACGGGCGGCCCTGACCGTCCGTAAGTTCTCCGGGAGCATCGACGGCAAAGCGGCCGGGCCGATCGCACCCGACAGCGTCGTGGTTGCGACGAGCGCAGCCGACAAAACGGCCTTTCAACTCAAGGACGAGCAACTCCCAAGGGATGTCCAGCGGCTGCTCGGCATGCTCATTGAAGCCCACAAGGAGTCCGACCTGGACGAGGGCGACGACGAGGTGTTCGGGACATCCGCCCGAAAGAAGGTCGGCGAGAAATGGCCCGTTAACAAGGCGGCGATCATCAAGTCCCTGACAAGACAGAAGTTGAGCATCAAGGAAGACGACCTCAGCGGCACGGTGCGGATCACCGAGCTGCGCAAGGTAAACGGCGTTTCGTGCCTGCACGTGGCAGCGGAGGTCAATGCCGTCAAGTTCAGCCCCCCTCTGGGCGACGGGGCAAAGGTTCTCGGCGCGAAGATGACCACCCGCATGATCGGCGACTTCCCCGTGGACGTCACGCTTCCTCGGTTGCGTGACGGGCTCATCCTCAACATTGCGATGGAGATCCAGATGCCCGCCGAGCCCAAGGGCAAGGCCAAGCGCATGGAGATATCCTCGTCGAGCTGGGTGGTGCGGGAATACAGCCTTGGGCGCCAGAAGCCCGATCCGGCTGTGGCGGCGATCCTGGCCAAGCTTGAGCTGGCCAAAGCCGATCACGCCAAGTCCCTGGCCAAAGCGGGTAAGACGCTCCTGGCGGCCATCGAGTCGCAGTTCGAGGCCGCGCTCAGCGCGGGCGACCTGGAGTCGGTCACGCACTACCAGAAGGTCAAGGACGCCGTCCAGGCCAAGGGCACGTTCCCGCCCGGCCAGACCGACCGTAAGCTCGTGCAGGCCAAGACATCTTTCGAAACGTCGGTCCGCAGCGCCACCTTCCGGCTGGCCAACGCCTACGGCACCGCCGTAAGCGAGTGCACCAAAGCCGGCGACCTCGCGCGGGCCGAGGCGATGCAGGTGGAGATCGAGAAGCGCGGTCTGGCCACGGCCGTCGGCGTGTCTTACCGTCTTGGCGACGGATGCCGCTGGCCGCCGTACCTCGAGCGCCGAAGTGGTATGTTCGTCGCCGTGAAAGGCGGCATTGGGACCAAGGACCGCGTGTATATTCGCACCAAGAGCGGGGACTTCCTGAACAAGGACTTCATCTTCGAGGTGGTTTTTGAAGGCCGCCAAGACCACGACACTGCATTCTTCGGCCTGGGCGAGGCCCGTCCCGGGCGTGAGTCCGGGGAGCCGGCTGGATCCGTCAACCTCCGCATTCACGGACCGGGCAAACGCAAGGGGGCTGTTACCCTGACGAAAGCCGGGCCCTTCGCCGGCAAGGCGATGGGCAACATACCCAAGCCTGGCACGCACCGGGCGAGTATCCACAAGAAGGGCCCGACCGTTACGTTCTCCATCGACGTGGACAACGACGGGCCCTCGTCGAACGACTTCTCAAAGAAGATCCCCGACATCCAGGCCTTCGCGACGTTCCTCAATGACAAGAACTTCCACCTGTTTTTCGGCAGCGGTGCTAAGGTCACATACAAGGAGGTTCGGCTTGTCCTGCTGCACTGAACGAGAGCCGCAAAGACAAGCCGCCGACATGTCGATCTGCCTGGCCACCGCATCTCTTGATGAGATTATTGAGTCCTGCTTCCAGGTCCCCGCCGGCCGATCGCCGCGCAGGCGACGCCAAACAAACAGCCAGCAGACACTCGTCTGTGGGCCGTCGGCGAAGAAAGACCGCCTACTATGGATAATCCCCGCTACGCTGCGGCGGCTTCCGTTGCACGCCTGGTGGCTGCCACCTTTATCGGCTTGGCGGCGACGGGAACAACACTATCCAGGCCAAACGGTCCGGGCGCCACTCCGAAAGCCGCGTAATCAGCGAACCATTCCCCATCTGCGCAGTAACGAAACCTGAACTCCCCGGCCGCCAAACGGATCTTTGTCAGCCAATGTCCCTACGGGGTTCTAACCATGGGCAGCTCGCCTGTGCGCCATTCGTTAAACTCTCCAGCGAGGAACACGCGGTCAGCCTGAGGCCTGAAGAAGGTAAACTCCACCCAGTTGTCCATTACACTGACCATGATGACTTCTTTTCAAAGCGGGGCAAGTGCTCGCGGCGCTGCACAACGGTTACCATTCGTAAGCGATTTTGAAGCCGCCGTAGAACTCGTCGTTGATGATTGCACGCCGCAGGGCATGGCTGAAGTTGAGGAAGCCGCTGAGGCTCAAGCTGCCGTATTTCTCGGGTATATTTAACGCACTGCCGAGATCGTAGGTCACATCCAGTCCGTAATTGAGTGCAGTCAGCCTGTCAGCCCCGTCACCGAGGCCGGTGGCCCTGGTGTAATAGTGAAACTCATAGATCATCTGGAACGTCGGGGTAATCGTGATGTCCTTCAGGATTGGTGTCCTTTCACAGCCCAACGCAGCCAATTCGAACGGGTGGCTCATATCGAAGACAAGGACCGACGCCTGTACGTCGTCGAGGTCCAGATAGTAACTGAGCGTCGGATTAACAACATTCTCCTTGGTTTTGAACAGCGTCTTGTCGTCGAAGGCCAGCGAGAAGTACCACTCGCTGGTGTCGTTGGCATCACCGGAGAGCTGCGGGAACGTGTAACTGATCCAGCCGGTCTCGAACTTCGTGGACAGCGGCTTGACGTAATAGTTCCAATACAGCGCATAGTCGATCTCTTGCAGCGCGCCTTGACCCTCGGCGGAGGTCAGCGGGCCCCTGTGGCAGTTGTAGAACTGGAACCAGAGCGACGTACCGAAGTTGCCGAAGTCCGCGCCGAGAAGCTTTTCGGTAGCCAACTCGATGCCGACCGTAAACTGGTGGTTCAGCCTTTCGCTGCCCTCGTCAGCATACTCACTGAAGTTAATGCCGCGCCAGATATAGTCGCTCACGAGCGAGTAGTCGAGGGTGAAGGTAAGCGGAAGGGGCTTTTCCCACTGGTCTTCTGCCGCGTCGGCTGCAGCCGGGCGCGCCGCTACCACGGCACCCTCCTTTGCTTCCTTTTCCATCTGGGCCAGCCAGCCCGTCTCGGCCACCGACTCATCGGCGCAAACCGAGCAGGCCGTCAGCATCAGGCTAATCCCGACAACTATCGCGATTCTGGTAGGTCTGGGCATGATGAACTCCATTGCGTCATCCTGGATCGATGCGGCCTCGCCAACAACCGACCTGCAGCAACAAGCTGCCTGCCCGACCGCAAAGTAGCCTCTACCCTTATGGTCGATGCAAACCAGGAACCCATTAGCCCGAAATGTGGGATTTTTTGCACGTTTCGCACGATTTCTGTAAGCCCTCACCATTGAAAGGGATACGTGCCTACCGTGCCGAAGGAAATTTTCACCGGTCAAGAGAATGTGCGGTGGAGCCCCTCCGCGCCGGCAATAAAATGTCGAAAATCGATCATTTTCGCCAGTCTTGCGGCATTACAGAAGGCGGGGCTCACCGCAAGCCCCTTCACTCACTATGCCCGTGCCGGGTCCTGCTCTGGAGCGTGATCGGACATGAACGTGTTGAGATAGGTTGTCAGGTTCACTTCCCTGTTGGTCAGTTGGAGCTTGTGCCGTATGTGTTCGCGGTGACGGCTGACGGTTGACGGCGATATGACCTGCAACCGGGCAATCTCTTTTGTGGTCATGCCCCGTCTGACCATGTCGCATATGCGGATTTCCGCGGGAGTCAGGCCCATAAACGCCTTGGCGAGGCCGTCGGCGAAGGGAGACGTGATCTCTTCGAGATTGCGTCTCAGGAGGCTCAGGTACCCCCCCTGCTGTGGAGAGGCACTGCTCTCAAGGGCGTGCAGGATCGGCAGGATGATCTTATCCACATTACTTTGCAGGGCCTGGCCGATTTCGGCTTTCTCCTCGTTGATTCTGTCCATCAGGCGCCGCATGGCGATATTGGACTGCTCCAGGGAGGCACGTTCCACCTGGAGCTGCTGCCGGGCATGTATGCGTTCGATGATCCTGCCGGTCCGCTCGGCCACCGCGTCGATCAGCAGCCTTTCTTCCTTCAGGAAGGGCCCCTCGTCAAGTGTGGGCATCTCCGCCAGGTAGTACACTTCCACTACGCCGGCTTTCTGTCCAAGCACTGCCAAATCCGCCGCCTGCCGCCACCGCGATTGTTGGAAGCTCTCGGTCGTGTACTCCTTCTGCGCGAAGACGATCCGGGCGCAGGTAATCTCCGGGTACTGCCAGGAACCGGGCAGGATCGCCACGGTCTCCTGGAGCAGCTCATCCACCGAATCACCGCAGCGATCCACAACCCTGGTGATCCCGTAGAGGCAGTTGAGTTCCTTCACGCGCTCGCCCAGGGCGTGTTGGATCCTCTGCTGCTCGGCGTCCTGCCCGAACTCGGTACGAAGTTGCTTTTCCAACTTCGTGACACGGCGGCGCAAGGCGCGTAACTCATCGATCAACTGGGCCTTTGTCTTGTTTCTGTCGTTCATGCCTGGGATCTCCCTATCCGGCCAAACCACAAGGCTTGCCTTTTCCCGGCCGCCTTTCTGGACCGCATTATAGGCCGTTCGTTGGCACAGGACAAGCCCTATCACGCGCATAATGCCAATAAAACCTATGCATCCTATAGGCATAAGCTACGGCCATGGGTGCCTATGGCTCATAGGCACAAAATGGGCTGTAGTACCGTACGGATGGGGTGCATCTCCACGTCGATAGAGGCGGTAACGCTCAAGGGGCCGCCGGCAGAACGAGTTGCCCCGCAAGAACTAAGGATGCTCAGATGCGTCGCAAGAAGACGAGCCACCCGGTGCCGCTGGACGACGAGGACCTTCGCCGCCGCAAGGCTCGCCGTCGCAGGGCCGTAGTGCTCTGCCTCGTCGTTCTGACGGGAGTGAGTCTGGCAGGCTCTTTGGCCATGGTGCCCAGGTTGCTGTCGTCGGCGCAACGGCAGGTCGCGAGCGGCCCGGCTTGGGACCAACTCGCACAGTGCCGAGTGACGCCGCAGTACGACCGCCTCCTCAAAAAGGTCCTCATCTGCCTGCGAGGAAGCAGCACTTCCCTGGCACTCCACCATGAAATCCTCGCGCGCCTGCCGCAATACTCGCAAATTGTCCTGCTCATGCCGAGGACGAACCTGCGGGCGATTCAGTCCGACTTGGAGGACAAGGCCTACGGCGAGCGCGTGCGCTTCGTGGTTTACGACTCCGAGCCGCGCCAGGACCTGCGCTTCTACCTGGTTCTGCCGGACAAGGACCGGTTGGTGAAAGTCAACCTGAGCCGAAGCTACGGAGTGAGGGAGCTCGACTCGGTCTGGGCGCAGGATCTCTTCGTGGTGACAACCTCCCCTGCCGGCAGCTTGGTCTTGCTGCTTCCGTGCGTACAAAAGTACTTCTCCGCCGTGGGCGGCGATCGGGAACAGCGTCTTGTTGCCGACAACGTCTGCCTGGATACCCTGTCCCGGGAAGGGTTGGAGATTCAACGGCTGCCCCTGGCCTTCCGCGGCGGCAACATCCTCACGGACGAGATCGGTGGCCGGCGGGTCGTGCTCATCGGAAGCGATACGCTCCGGATTTCGCGGGCCTCTTCGCAGGCGTTGGTCGGACCGGCCCTATCGGAATCCGCAGTGACCAGCTATCTCCGCAAAGCGATGAACGTCGATGAGGCGATTGTCATCGGGGGACCGCAGCCACAGCCAGAGCAGATGTTTCACTTGGACCAGGCTGTGATGCTGCTGCACGGAGGCCTTGCCGCCGTCACGCGCATTGTCGGCCCCCTGCCGGATGCGCCGGCGGATGCGCGGAGAATCATCGAAGCGAAGCAGTTCCTGTACGGATTGAGGCAGGCCCTGGTGGGTGTGGGCTATCGGTTGGTGGACATTGATACGTCGGTGCGGAACGTCCTGAGCTTCGAACATTATATAAACGCCATTCCCTATGTCGATGCCGTGAGCGGCCGGCGGACCATACTGATGCCCGTGTTCCCTTTCGGCCAGACCGACTCAGACAGGCAACTGGTCCGGCGGAACTCGCAGACCCTTCGATCCCTCGGCTACAAAGTCATCCACGTGCCGACCCGGACCAACGAACTGAACGGTGGGATCCACTGTCTGGTGAACGTGCTGGAATAGGCATGAGGTCCGCGCGGTCGCCGCCGCGATGGGAAAGTCAGCCGGGGGATTTCGTTCACTTTTTCTGCGATTAATTAAACTCGCATCTCAGACAGCCGATAGTACGCGTGATGGACGCGAGGCTGTGATTGTTTCAAACGTACGCCGGCGGCTTTTCGCAGGCATGATCACACCCGCTTGAAAATGTGTCTTGTGCGGTATCCGGACCGTCGGGGAGATAGACTCTTCGGCAGATCGGAGGATCGCAGGGCGCAGCGTTAGCTGGGGCGGTTGGTTTTAAAAGGTCGGTCACGTCACGCTTTATCAGCGGAACTCCATAGGCAGGAGCCGGTCTATCGGTACCTGCCCGAGGCCCTCCGTCTTCACGCGGAGGGAAACACAAGGAGAAATGCAGCAATGGATATCAACGCTCTGGTCGTGGATGACTCGGGGGTTATGCGGAAGATGGTGATGCGCAACCTTACAGAGAGCCGAATGGCACGGTTTACATTCACCGAGGCCAAGGACGGCGCGGATGCCCTGGAGAAGTTCGACCCCAAGCACACCGACATCGTCTTCCTGGATTGGAACATGCCGAACATGAGCGGCATTGAGGTCGTGCGGAAGTTGCGCGCCACGGTCAAGAAGCACATTCCGATCGTGATGATCACCACGGAGGGAACGATGGGCAAGGTGGAAGAGGCCCTCGACGACGCCGGAGCGGACGGCTACATCGTCAAGCCCTTCACGGCCGAGGTGGTTCGCAAGAAGCTGGAACCTGTCCTGGCAAAACTGGAACAGACACAAAAGAAATCCGGCGGCTTCTTCGGGAAGCTGGCCAAGAAGATTGCATAACCCTCATGCCCGGGCCGCAGCGCCCGCGAAAGGAAAGCACCATGGACGAAGTGAACACAGAACAAGCGATAAACACGGAACACACTGAATGTGTTCCGCAGGCGGCTGTAGAGATTCTCAACGTCACCTGCGGGTTTACGCTCGAGCCGACCGATGATCCCGGAAATCTCACCGACGACGGCCTGATTATCGCCCTGATATCGCTGGTGGGCGACGTGGAGTGGTCCGTTTTCCTGGGCCTGCCCCCCGGGACCGCGACGGCGGTGGCATCTGCGTTCGCGGGATTCGAGATTCCCTACGAGAGCGAAGATATGGGCGACGCCATCGGAGAACTGGCCAACGTGGTCGCCGGGCAGGTTAAAACGCTGCTGGATCAGCGGTCCGTCAGGGTGGAGATCTCCCTGCCGAGCGTCATACGGGCCCAACACCTGGAGGTGCTGAGCCGGCGAGCGGCCATAGCCCGCAGGTGGTGCTTTCAAACCCCCTCTGGAAAACTGTGGACCGGAGTGACCGTGGGCGCCACGTTCGACGCCGCGGCATAGCCGCCGTGCACCACGGCTTTGTTGGCAGATGCGATTAGGTTAAGGCTTCAGGAAGCCGAAATGAGGAAACAACAAAAGATTGTCGACAGATGCGAAGGCCTCAGCGGGCAGATACTGGCCCTGGACCCGCGCGACAAGGAGGCGATAGTTCAAATCGGCGCATCCGTGGAGGAATTAATTCAGGCCCTCCCTGATGGTTCCTCCGAGGCTAACTCCCTTCTTGCCCTGGCGCTCAACGCCCTCCAGGCCGTCTACGAAGAGAAAATCCCTGCCGACTCGGAGGCGGTCGGCATGATCGCCGAGGCCGTTCTCGCGGCCGGACAGAACCTCACCGCCCAAGGCAGCGAGGAAGCACAAGAATCCGCCTTTCATATCATGGAGTCTCTTGGCAGCCTCCTGGCGCCGGCCGGGGATGAACCGCCCGCCGAGCCCCAAACCGAGCAGGTCGATCCGCCCGCGGAGGCCGATGAGGGCCCGCCCACGTTACCCGAGGATGCGGACCTGGAGCTGCTGGCGGAATTCATCGTCGAGTGTGTCGATCACATCAACGGGGCCGAGGCGGCCCTGCTGGATCTGGAAAGCAACCCCGAGGGCGGCGAAGAGATCAATGTCATCTTCCGTGCCTTCCACACCATCAAGGGGACGTCGGCTTTCCTGGGCCTCGACCGGATTCAGAAACTTGCGCACCTGGCTGAGAGCCTCCTGGACCGCGCGCGGGAGGGACAGATCAGGATCACGGGTGGCTACGCCGACCTTTCGCTGAAATCCTGCGATACGCTGCGGACGATGATCGAGGCCCTGGATGGCGTCAAGCCGGGCGGGGAACTGACGATCCCGGACGATTACGACACAGTTATAGGCGAGCTTTGCGACCCGGAGGCCGCCGGCATAGGCGAGGAGACTGAAGAAACGGACGCGGTGCAGATGCGTGTGGGGGACATCCTCGTGGCCGAGGGCACCGCCGACCGCGAGGCCGTCGAAGAAGCCGCCGAGCAGCAGCAGGATGAACTGATCGGCAAGGTCCTTGCCCGGGAAAAGGTCGCCTCCGCCACAGACGTGGCCCAGGCGCTTCGGGTGCAGAAGAAGATAAGCGGCAAGACGGCGGCCGGAGCGACCGTCCGCGTCGGCACGGGGCGCCTGGATAACCTCATCAACATGGTCGGGGAGCTCGTAATAGCCCAGTCGATGGTCACCGAGGATTCCGGCGCGATAGGCACGGAGCGTCCGCGCCTGGTAAAGAACATTGCTCACGCAGGCAAGATCATCCGCGAGCTGCAGGACCTGACCATGTCGCTTCGGATGGTCCCGCTGAAGGGGACGTTCCAGAAGATGGCGCGGCTGGTGCGAGACCTGGCCCGCAAGGCCGGTAAGCCCGTCCAGTTTGCTACCGACGGGGAGGATACCGAGATCGACCGCAACATGGTCGAGGAGCTCAACGACCCCCTGGTGCACATGATCCGCAACGCGGTGGACCACGGCATCGAGGCCACCGAGGAGCGAGCGCAGACCGGAAAGCCCCCAACCGGCACGGTCTGCCTGCGGGCGTATCACTCCGCGGGCAACGTCGTGATCGAGCTGGAGGATGATGGTAAGGGCCTGGACCGAGACAAGATCATCGCAAAGGGTACCGAGCGCGGCCTGATACAGCCCGGCCGCGAGCTGACCGAGAGTGAGGTATTCGGCCTGATCTTGCAGCCGGGCTTCTCCACAGCGGAGAAGGTAACGGCGGTATCCGGGCGGGGCGTGGGCATGGATGTGGTCAAGAAGGGCATCGATGCCCTCCACGGGCGCATTGACGTGTCCTCGGAACCCGGCGCGGGTTCAAAGTTCACCCTGCGTGTTCCGCTGACAATGGCCATCACCGACGCGATGTTCCTGGGCGTGGGCGAGGAACGTTACATGATGCCGACCGGGTCGATCGAGCACAGCTTCCGGCCCGAGCCGGGCAGTGTTTCCACCGTGGTGGGCCGGGGGGAAATGGTCATGCTTCGTGGTGAGCTGCTTCCTCTGTTCCGCCTGCACAAGCTCTTCAATGTCGCCGGTGCGACCACCGATCCCCACGAGGCCCTGCTGGTCGTTATCGAGGGCGAGGGACGGCGGTGCGCACTGATGGTGGATGAAGTTCTCGGCCAACAGCAGGTCGTCGTCAAGACGCTCGGACAATCTCTTGGGCGGATCCCCGGAGCCGCGGGCGGCACCATCCTCGGGGACGGTCGCGTAGGGCTTATCCTCGACGCCGTCGGCATTTTCAAACTCGCCACGGAGCGACAGGCCGAAGCTAAAGCGGCCAAGGCAGCATGAGACAAGCAAAAGGAAAAAAACCGTGGGTGTCGGATGAACCCAAACACTCAGTGCAGACAAAGACTACTAATAGGATCAAGAAAGGAGGTGAGCAATATGACTGATCAAGCAACAGTAGCAACCGCGGAACGGGCCGCCGGACTGGCCGGCAAGTACCTGACGTTCGTCCTGGCCGACGAGGAGTACGGCCTGGAGATCCTGAAGGTGCGCGAGATCATCGGCGTGATGGACATCACGGCCGTGCCAAGGACCCCTCAGTATGTCAAGGGCGTTATCAACCTTCGCGGCAAGGTCATCCCCGTAATCGATCTTCGGCTGAAGTTCGACATGGAAGAGGCCGAGCGGACCGAGGAGACGTGCATCATCGTCGTGGACGTCGACGGCGTTGAGATGGGAATCATCGTGGACAAGGTCTCGGAGGTTCAGGATATCGCCGAGTCCGACATCGAGGATTCCCCGGCCTTCGGCGCCAGCGTCGATACCGATTTTATCCTCGGCATGGGCAAGGCCGACGAGAAGGTCACCATACTGCTGGACATCGCCAAGGTGCTGGGCGGGCAGGAGCTTTCTGCGGTCAAGGAAGTGCTGGAACGTGATTCGCAGTCTGACTCGGAGTCAGACTAACCCAAAAACAAGATACTAGAGGAAAGGGAACAAAAATGACCAAGATGTCACTAAAAGCAAAACTGTTGGTGTTGTTTCTGTTGGTGGGCGTAACCCCGCTTGCAGCGTCGAGCCTGGTGGCCCTGTGGAAGTCCAGCTCAGCGCTGGAAGTACAGGCCTACAACCAGCTCGTTTCCGTTCGGGACATCAAGAAGGCGCAGATCGAGAGATTCTTCGCCGAGCGACAGGGCGACATGGGCGTGCTCGTGGAGACGGTAAACACACTCCGCGACGAGTCGTTCAAGAAGCTCATCGCCATCAGGGAGATCAAAAAGAACCAGATCGAACGATTTTTCGCCGAGCGTTTCGGCGACGTCTCTGTCCTGTCGGGCAATGCCACGGTCGCGTCGTCTTTGGGGGCCTTTGAAATGGCCTTCGAAGCCAATGGCGGCAAGACCGGCGGGGCCGGCTGGGCCGAGGCCGAAGACCAGTTCGGCGCCTGGCTGGTGCAGTACAAGAAGGAATACGGTTATTACGACCTGTTCCTGATCACCAAGGACGGTAGTGTTGTCTACACCGTCGCCAAGGAGTCCGACCTGGGTCAGAACCTGGTTACCGGGGCACTGAAGAACAGCGCCCTTGGTAAGTGTTTCGCCAAGGCCCTCGGGGCACCGGCCATTGCCGACTTCGAGCCGTACGCTCCGTCCAACAATGAGCCTTGCAGCTTTGTCGGGGCACCGATCAAGAAGGACGGCGAGACCATCGGCGTGGTTGCTCTTCAGATCCCGCTGGACGGGATCAACGCCGTGATGACCGAGCGCAGCGGCATGGGCAAGACCGGCGAGACGTACCTTGTCGGGCCCGACAAGCTCATGCGCTCCGATTCCTTCCTGGATAAGGAGAATCACACGGTTGTGGCATCCTTCAAGAACCCCGAGAAGGGGAAGGTCGACACCGTGGCCGCCAGCGAGGCCTTGAGCGGAAAGACGGCCGCAAAGGTCATCATCGACTATAACGGAGCCCCGGTGCTAAGCGCCTATTGTCCGGTGAAGGTTGGTGATATCACCTGGGCGATCCTGGCGGAGATAGACGTGGCCGAGGCCTTCTGCCCAAAAGCGGCAGGAGCCGATAAGGACTTCTTCACGCAGTACAAGGAGCAGTACGGCTACTACGACCTGTTCCTGCTTAATCCGGACGGCTACTGCTTCTACACAGTCTGCCGTGAGGCGGACTGGAAGACCAACCTGGTCAGCGGCAAGTACGGCGGCTCCGGGCTGGGCAAGCTGGTCAAGAAGGTCCTGTCGTCCGGGGAGTATGGCGTGGCTGACTTCGAGCCGTACGCCCCGAGCAACGGCGATGCGTGCGCCTTCATCGCCAAGCCGGTGACCCGTAATGGAAAGGTCGAGCTGATCGTAGCGCTGCAGCTTTCGCTGGATGCGATCAACGCGATTATGGTCGAGCGGAGCGGCATGGGCGAGACCGGCGAGACGTACCTGGTGGGGTCGGACAAGCGCATGCGGAGTGACTCCTACCTCGACAAGGCGGGACATTCCGTCAAGGCGTCCTTCGCCGGTAGCATCAAGGACAACGGCGTGGACACCGAGGCCGCCGATGAGGCGCTGTCCGGAAATACCGATGCAAAGATCGTCACTGATTACAACGGTAATCCGGTTCTTTCGGCCTACGCGCCCGTGACGGTCGGCGATACGACCTGGGCCCTGCTGGCAGAGATGGATGAGTCGGAAGCCTTTGCGGCAGTCAGCATGATGAAATGGTTGATGGGGATCATTGCCGCCGTGGGCATCGGCGTTATTGTGCTCGTCGCCATGCTGGTGGCACGCTCAATCGCCAACCCGATTAACCGCATCATCCAGGGTCTGACGGCCGGTGCGGACCAGACCACGTCCGCGGCCGGGCAGGTTTCGTCGGCAAGTCAGTCGTTGGCGCAAGGCGCCAGCGGGCAGGCGGCGGCCGTCGAAGAGGTCACCAGCAGCATCGAAGAGATGGCCTCGATGACCAAGCAGAACGCGGGCAACGCCGACGAGGCCAAGAGTCTGGCCGCGGGGGCCCGCGACGGCGCCGAGAAGGGCGGCAAGGCAATGGGCCAGATGTCGTCGGCCATCGACGACATCAAGAAGTCGTCCGACGAGACGGCCAAGATCGTCAAGACGATCGACGAGATCGCCTTCCAAACGAACCTGCTTGCTTTGAACGCGGCTGTCGAGGCGGCCCGCGCCGGTGAGGCCGGAAAGGGCTTTGCCGTCGTCGCCGAAGAGGTCCGTAACCTCGCCCAAAGGTCTGCCGAGGCGGCAAAGAACACCGCCGACATGATCGAGGGTTCGGTCAAGAACGCCGAC
>SDBS01003229.1_pt1 | contig 15974 bp, 16 predicted proteins | sample 2277091 | NCBI WGS metagenome assembly SDBS01 (sample SAMN10404972, study PRJNA504765) | marine sediment metagenome | isolation source: marine sediment core GS10_PC15, 163 cmbsf | place: Arctic Ocean: Southern Knipovich Ridge | collected 2010 | reverse complement strand
GAGGACCAGGACGTGACCGGGGATCAGGTGGTGGGCACGGCTTCCGATAGGCAATACTCGGACATGAATGACTTAGGCATCATTCACCAGACAAGGGAGGATGATGAAAGTAACCTTATGCCAGCACGCAAGCGAAGCTTGATAGAAACTAAATTGGGTGAATCACTTGGGTGTTTTCTCAGGGAAGAGAATAGTAACAAAACGGAGAACCGAAAAGCATTGCGACAGAAATCGGTGTTGATCCTGCTGCTGTTAGGTACTATGTCAAAAAGTTCAAGCTCAAAGGTGCACATATAGATCGCTGCCTTTGTGCTCTATGTACTAGTGCCTGCGGCGAGAAAGAAAGAACCCCTAAGGCTAGGGAGGTGTGTCATCGCTTGTATCAATTTCGGGGGAAAACCGAGTCCCAGCTAGCCCTCTTCACACATTCTTATTCCCACCAATCTGCCTCAATTTGTACCAACTTTTACCTCTCATAGTCAGGCGATCCCCGTACAATTGCGGTAAAAGCACTCAAACCTTTGTAAGCATTGTCATCAGACCAGTTCTTGTACCCAAAAGATATTACTCTAAATCAACCAAAAATGAACGGGAGAGAATGGTGCGTCCTTTTCCAAGAATCTCACTAAAGCAATACAAAGAGTTGGATACACTAAAGAGAGAAGAAAGGAATTATTGTCCAAGCTTGTCATAGAGACCCCATCCTCTTTCACCAAGAAGAAAGACCATTCTGTTAGCACCCTTCCCTCTTTTCTGCCAGCCTCTACTGAACACAAACATAAGACAGCTACTGCTTATTTTCCTCGACATGAGTGGGATTTGCTCCAGAGGGGCTCAGAAAATACTGGTAGGTACAAAACTGAGCTATTGAGGAAGGCTGCAGAAGACTATCTGAGAAAATCACTATGAATCGGGGCTGGCTTCATTTTATGTCGAAAGGCGCTACGCAGGGGCAGCTTGGGGGATTAGGCACTGTATAAACTTCCTTGATGTATCCACCTCGCTCTTTAACAAAGGTGCCTTGACATAGCCATCGTAAACTACCTTATTTCCTCCTCTTCTCTTAACTAGTAAGGAGATAGAAGATCTGACCTTCCTGATGACATATTTCCTATTCCGCCCAGTATTGGCGAAATACTCGTCCAGAATCGTTGACTTCTCTTTTCTCACGCTTGTCATGAAGCACTTCCCCTGTAGAACCTTGAGGTACTGTAATCTTCGCATTCATATCCATCATTCTCCTTCTCCCCGGTTAATTGTTATCTAACTGGGGATTAATGTACCATGTTTTCGGTTACATTTCATATGGCAGAGCCAGTTATACCTCGGTTACATTTCATATGACTTAATGCGCCAGATTGACAAGTACTGAGATTTGGTCTAATTTGTCTCCCGGGTGGCTATCAGGATTTGTCGGTAAGTGGTGGTGGATTTGCATTCGTTTCTACTTGAGGCTTTCTCGTGGCGGTTTCAAGCGGTGACAAAGAACTATTGAACGAGCGGGAGTGAAGAATATGATAAAGAAACAATCCTTATTCGCAGGGATCTTTATGATGTCTGCAGGAGTAATCGTATTGCTGTCAGTCTCAACCAAAGGGATTTTTGCAGCGAATGTCACGCTCCCCACCCACTCTTTTGAAGGCAGCATCGAAAGAATATCCCTGAAGCTTTCGGAGGTCCCAAGTGAACCTGTTTATCTAGAGGTGTATGAGTTTCATTACATAAGGCATCCAGAACTTGCTCCCGAAGAAGATACTTGGTTCCACAATAGACAAATGGATTTCATGCTTGAGGTTTTGAGGGGGAAGACCGAACCTTTCAAGCCTTCATTGGATGATGAAAAAATGCAGAAAATTTTGGAGATATCTCCGAAACGGACAATAGAACTGAAAACAGAGAATGGCATATTGTTTTACACCGATTGGGTTGCAAAACACGGGAGAATATTCTTTAAGGTAAAGATCGGCGATGAATACCTGAAAGGTGTTGATACAACGCGCGTTCATTGTAGGCATATTGATATGAGAACCGTGGAACAACTAAAAGATTTGCTAGAATCAATCAGACTTCCTCTAGAGCACAAGAACTCTATGTTCGCCCACCAATTACTTGACCAGATTTATTCCTCATACACAGAAGGACATAGCTTACAGTTTATGCTGAAGCATCATGAGGTGCCTACACAAGAAACTGATCTCCTCTTTGACAAGCTGAAGGATTCTCTGAGGGAGTCTGATTTTGAAGCTGGCAAGAAACTTGTAGATGAAATATTCGGAAAAATTTCTCTAAAAGAAGAAGTATTCTTTAGTTTGGAGGGCCTCAAGAACGGCAATTTCATTGCGGTTAAGGTTAGGGATAACATTAATAATGACTACTCTTTCTTTGCTGATGAAAAAGCTGAAGTCTATATTAGGGAATATAGAAAACCGACAATTGCAGAACTAATGAAAAAACTACACTCCATGCCCCAAGATCATTCCAAAATGGATCCTTCAATGCATATGGAATCCCTAAAACCTGATAAAAACAAGCTTACCCAGAATACTATAAAACTCCAAAACAAAGGGGATTCTTTTTCTGGAAGTTTTCCTACCGAATGGAGAAGTATACGTGTGATAGTTATTTACGGGAGTGAAGAGAGTTATTATTTGACCAAAAACATTAAGCTATGACAGAGGCAGTCATCGTTTTATTTCCCACATCACTTGGAAATCTTTGGTCACTTCGATGCCACTTGACTCCAGCATGGCCCTCCACGCTCAGCGAAAGGGGAATTTCGTGTATGCTAAGCTGGGCTAAACTACCAAGAAGAACAGCCACTCTCAAACCAGGAAAGGAGAAGAATCCTATGTCAATGTTCACAATTTGTGCAGCTTTCATCGCGGAAGGAAAACTCCAAGAGAGCACATCAGAACTCACCTCTTCGGAGAAGAATTTTACCCGGGAAATTGGGGTACTTTTCCGCAGGTTCTTTCAATGCAAGACACAACCACACATTATTTGGTCTATTACCGAGTGGGAGTCGGCAAAACACCACCATGACGCGGCACAATCCTTGATGAAACAGCGGCGGGATGATCGTTTTGCATCTATTCTATTCGGCCCAGATCCTTACTTTGAAATCTTCTACAGGGAGGAGAAGAAACTCAGAGTTGGTGAGTTATCTGATGATCTTGGCTTCATAATTGTAGCTAACGGTCTCATAAATGCTAAGACCAAGGGCAGCTTCCTGAAGCTTCGAGAGGAAAGTACAGCACGAATAGCAAAAAAACTCTCGTGGCTCAGCACCTATCATAATATCTCTAATGCTGACGAGTTTGTTGCCTTTCTAGGATTTGTCGACCAAGAGTCATTTGGCCGGGTCCGTGGTGTGGGGAATTTTCTTCTGGAGGAATATGTTTTCACTGGATTAAGAAACCCAATGGGGATGTCATATCTTGCCAGTTACAATCAGTTTATCTGCACTCCCCTTGTGCTCACCGGGAGTCAAATGTAAAAACCGGCAAGGGCTCATGAGATACTGCTGCGGTCGACTGTGTTGACCAAGTTCCTAGGACCCGCTCTCGCCCGTAAATAACCCTTCCCAAATGTGGGACTTGTTTCAAAAACAATTCCCACCAAATCCCATCCAAGTAGATTGACAAGCGCTGGGGTTTGGCCCACCTGAGTTTTCAAAATATGCCATATCTTACCTGTCAGGTTTATTTATTTGTCTCGCTGTTCTCTGGTGCCTGTTCCCCCTCCCGCTGCAGTTTCGTTATGATTTAATGCTCTCAAAGGTAAAGAGAGGCCAAAAGAGAAGGCTGGAACCTATCAATGTAGATTTTTTCCTCATTGAAAAGCTCAAAGCTTCCTATTTTGGCTAATTTTGCATCTTGTGTTAGAGTCCAGGAGTGCGCCTCAGAGACCACGCCGGCTTCAATTATGGATGAGGAATTTGGGATGGCAGGTTGAGTAAAGGAGTGAGGTGCTGTGCTAATGATCAAGGAGAATCTAAGGATTCGAGGCGGTTCTTCATGAAGCAACGCCTCCTATTGAGAGAGGTACAGCCATCACTCAGGAAACCAATTGATTAAGAAGTGCTACAATTAATGGGGGCAGCTCAATCCCAGGTGCAGGCTCCAGTTACGCTAACTCCCGACTGCGTAAGTATCATCTTACCAGAACGTTCTAATCATAAAATAGTGCCAGGTGACACTATTTATTCATTAATTTCTTTACTTAGCGTTCCAATAGCATCAAGCTTAATTCTTGTCATGATGAACTCTGTCTCCAAGGAAAGTGTTTTCTTACGTAACAGTATGACTTTTTCAAGAAGTTGTCTATTAGCTGGAGTGTCTCCAGAGCTACCAACACTCCCATCAAGACGGTCCAAATACTGACCATATTCCTCAAAAGCCTCCAAACATCTACTATTCAGTTCTTGCCATTTGTTGCGGTATTGTTTTAGATATTCTTCAATTTCCTCCGGTGGAGTTGCTGTTGACAATTTCAGTAAAGGCAGAAACCCCTGTAATTGACTATCCATCTCCCGCACTATGGGTCCGGATTCGCTCCAATGGTTGTATTCTGTTCTGTCCCATCTATTTTTCATTGCCCCCCAAAGTGCACCTGCTCTCTCATAGCAAGCATCAGATTCATCACCATCCGATATCCGCCTACATCTATAGTAAAGAACAAAAATCTCATAACGTTCTTTTTCCAATCCTGGTAATTTTGAAGAGAATTCTTGTCTTTTCTTTCTGTACAGAGCTTCTAGACGATCTACTTTCATTTTCTTTTTTTCGACTTTTTCCTCTAGCATTAGGCCAGGTTCTTCTTTAGTTACTATCTCGGGTTTCTTTTCTTCTTCGGGTTTTTGTTTCGGGGGTATTTTTGCTGCTTTTGCAATTATCTTTCCCGATGCAAGAGCCACTGAGGCGATGTATTGAGCTAATTTATCATCATCGCCAACAGGTTTTTTTGCAACTATCTTCTTAAAACCCTTCACTACTTCTGGGTTGTTTTGAAGAATCTTAAGCCTCTTTTGGGCCATTTCTTGTTTTTTCCTCATTTCCTCTTGTTGCTTCTTCAGAGCTTTCAGGCGCATTCTCCCATATTCTTCGCGCTGCTTTTCTCGTTCTCTAAGACGCTCAGCTATTTTGGCCTCGTATTCTCCCCTGACCAGCTTTCTTATCTCCGGTGGCAGTTGGGAGTAGACGTCATCTTTCCCTGTCTTCATATATCTCTCAAATGCCGGTTTGGCTACTTCGCTGATATATTTGTCAAATTCAGCTTCTAGCATGGCGACTCGCATTTTGGTCAACTCTCTTTCGGCTCCCAGGGTGTCATGGAATTCTTTGTCTTCTTTGCTAATCTTTTTTTCTATGTAAGCCTCCTTCAGGTCAGCCGGCATCTTGGAAACTGTATCCTGTAAAGTATGAACAGCCCCTACCATGTCTTCGCCAGTTTTGGTTAACACATAGGCAGTACCTTTATCTACTACTTCACTGGCAGCCTTGGGTACCAGTTCTCCAACTACATAACCCTTAAGAACTGATTTTATCGCTTTTGCAATTTTCTTTTTAGCTATTGTATCGCGGTTCTCTTCAATGGCCCTAACGACTGTTCCTAAACCTATTTTTTCCTGTAAAATAAGTTGTCTCGTGAGTAGTAACTTACGCAGCTTTTCTACGTCTTTTGGGCCTGTCGCTATTATCTTTAACTCCAATTTATCCAGGTGAACATCAAGGTCGATCAATCTTTGCTTATATAGACGCATGGATTCAGCTGAGACAAGCTGCTGATAAACAGTCTCAGCGGTGGTTGTAGCAGCACTGAGTCCCGTTGCAGCCCAACCGATGATTTTGGCTGCTAAGATTATGCCGGGAACAGTAATGACTGCTGCTTCAACATCATAAGTTGAGCAAGACGACAAAATGAGAACCAGCAGCAAGATGAGAGTGATTATTTTGTTTTTGGGTTCTTTCATATTGTTATCTCTTCACTGCTACAGGTAAAGTCTGGACATATAGAACTTTTTCATTCTTAACAGCAAGTCTAACCTGGTCGTGGAAGTCATAGATGGTGGTGTTTTTCATTAGCTCAAGGATAAGCTGGCCTTCTGCGCTTGGTTCACCTAAGATTCGTTTGGCTTGGGCCAAAGTCATATCTTGGGTAAATTGAGTGGGCCTAAATTGGGGAAAGCAAAATGTCTTTGGTAGTCCGGCTACAAAATCATCATTGGCAAATTCACCATCCAGAAAGATAAAACTACGCTGCATTGTATAATAGGTCCAGATCTCAACCCGGGCATCTTTACCCATCATCAAAACAAAAGTGTCGGGATATCCGAAGCGATTGATTAGGTCTGTCTGGTCTTCAGAGACCTGGACTGGGTCAGAGGTATTCACAAAAGAAAGTATTTCGTCGTCGGCGTCATCAGCTCCTGTATCGTAATAATCCAAAGGTGGGGATGACGAAGAGGGTTGTGCAATTGCAGGAATGGTTATTGCAACGAGGAAAATTAGGGTAAATACCAGAATCAGGTTTGTTTTCATTCTCTTTCACCCCCTTCTTTTCTGGATAGCACCTTCTGAAATTTTTTCCACCCCTTCCCCTGATTTTGGCTCCGCTCCCAACAATATTATGGTTGGTTCATTGCGAGGAACACTGGCTATGCGTCAGGACTACCTTTGATAAAGTGGCACCCGGCTTGACTGAATAGGTCGACATAATGGACTGTATGTGATGTAGTCTAGGTTTTAGGCAGTTTTCCAGCTGCGGAGTGGTCTATTGATGAGTTTCCATGAGCAGAGCTTGAGGGAGTTGGGGTACAGGGAACAAGGCGTCAACTGACGGTCCGGTTGGTGTAAGTTTTTGGTTGTTTTGCTTGAATTGGGGCCTCCTGTTAATCTTTTCACGCGAGACACATGCTAGCATATGAATTTTGGTGGATTTGTCAATTTTCTGGAAATGCAATGGGAGAAATAAGGCGTGTTTTGGGAGATTTTGAGGTGCAAGGATTGACAAAATCGGTGTGATTTTGGCTTAGCTTCTCGCCACAAGGCGCTATTTGGAGGGTTTTCTGAACAAGTGGTGGGTAGGTTCGGACCATACGCTATCTACCATTGCCAATTCTTGGAGAGAATCAACGTGCAGTCGGTGGAAGCTAGAGGGTGGGAGAAAAGAGGGGTGGAAGCCTTACTATTTGCTACCACCCCTTGTTGGATTTGAGCTTACTTGGCCTTGAGTTCTTGGATACGCTCTTCTATCCCTGCGAGCTCCTTCTTTAGCTCCTCTTTGTAATCTTCCAACCTTTCTTGTTTTTCTTTTGCGGATATGAAACGTCGGAAGAATACACCGCACCCACATCCGCAGTCGGATCCCCAAGCTCTAAAACCTCTTCGACCTCGTCTTGAGTCACACATTTCTCATCACCCCCTTTTTGTAAGACTCCAGAAGCTCCTCGTCTGAGCAGTAGGTAGACAAGCAGTTTGATTAAGTATTTAGGCTACTACTTAACTGCAGCTGTAAAAAAAATCGCCTATCCCCCTTGGGCTCTGACCTCTCGGATTCTCTGTCTAACATCCTCCAGCTTCTTCTGCAGTTCTTCTTCGTATTTCATAAGAGAGACAAGACCTATTCTCCTTGGTTCCTGTCTTTTGACCCTGCTTTTTCCTCTACATCCACAGGTGCAAACTTCATCCAACATGCGGCGACACTTCTCCAGTGCTTCCTCGTCTATCCAATACGGTATCCAGTATCCTCTCCTTTCGTTTCTCACAAGACCGGCGTGTCTTAATACTTTCAGATGCTGTGATACAGCAGCGGGCGTTATACCTAATACCTCGGCCATGTTTTTGGCACCAAGCGGCCCCTTGGATTTTAGAAGCTCAACTACTCTGACACGCGTCTCCACGCCCAGCACTTTGAACATTTCGGAAGGATAAAGTGCCATACTTTCACTAGTCCTATGTTATTTAGTATTTTAACTACTACTTAAGTATACTACATCAACCTCATTCCGTCAAGTGCTGAGATTTGGCCTTGAAAGACTTCCAGAGTGATTCAATTCCAAATGAATATCGGATTGGAATAAATTTCTTGCTGTCCAAAGACTGTCCATGTGAGGTGCAAAATCACACAAACTGGCCGCGCTCTCCCGCACTGCTTATGATTTCCACTCGAGTCAAAAATTTGATAATGCCCCCGAGGAATGCTATACTAAGATTATCGAACCCCACTACTTTCCAATTGGGAGAACGGGTTTTTGTCTTTGATGAGAGAATTGCTCGGGAAGTGTACCAACCTTGAGTTCAATACCATTTTCCAGACAATGAAAAGATGAGTACGAACAAAGATAAGACCTATCAATTGCGTGTTTCTGATCTCACTATAGATGTGGTGAAAAAGAAGATAAAGAATATGCATCTCCGTGTATACCCTGCCGGTAGAGTCCGGATTTCTGCTCCACTCAGAGTCAAGGATGAGGCGATTCGCCGGTTTGCCCTTTCAAAACTTGCCTGGATAGAAAAGCAAAGGCTAAAGTTTATCGGCCAGGTGCCGGAGCCAAAACCCGAATATGTTTCCGGTGAGAGCCATTATTTTCTCGGTGAGCGATATTTACTCAAGGTTCTTTATCGTGATGCTCCACCAAAGGTAGATACATCCAACGAATCACACATTCTTCTCTACGTAAGAGAAAAGAGCGATCTGAAAAGACGAGAATCAGTAATGCGAGAGTGGTATCGCGCCAAACTCAAGGAAGTTGCGCCTCCCCTCATAGAAAAATGGCAGAAGGTCATAGGAGTTCAAGTGCGAAATTGGGGCGTGAAAAAAATGAAAACTCGATGGGGAAGCTGCAACGTCAAAGCAAGAAGAGTTTGGCTAAACCTTGAACTAGCAAAGAAACCGTCCCATTGTCTAGACTTTATTGTCTTGCACGAGATGATCCATCTTTTGGAAAGAACCCATGGTCATCAATTCAAGTCATACCTGGATAAATTCATGCCACCATGGCGGCAGTATGAAGAGGAGTTGCATCGTTCACGGAGCCTGGGCACCTATCACGAAACGCCTTACCCGCCTCGTCGTCTTGAATAAACGCCGCCCCAGGACGCCGCGGTACATGCCCTTTATCGGCCGTAGTCACAAAAATGGTTCCGCATTGAAGAAATCATCAGATCAGTCAACGAGTGGGAATGCCGATAACAATATGGGTTTGACTGCCAGTCCAGGAGGTATCTACGCTCTGCAAAATGAGAAGAGCACCCGTGTCATTGGGCTAGTTGCTTCAAGACATAGTCATAATACTCCTCAGGTTCTTTCAAGCTGAGGATAACCCCTACTTCACGCCCAGAAGATTTCCGGACTATGTCACCCTGTTCATTCCCCTCTGTGACCACTTCGAGATTCATCCTTACCGGTTCGCCAAAGAACTCAGGATGTGGAATATAGCAGGAGGTAACGACATTCCACATACAGTAGTAAGGCTCATAGCCCTCATAGGCAAGTTTGGAATAAGCGAATTCCAGGCTCTTTTCCCGAAGTCTAGGCATTAGAGGAGCAAGTTTAGCCTGATTGGTGACATCAAGCGGAAAGAGTATGATGGGAAACGATGTGTTGTTGAATATCCATTCTGTCGACACCGGGTCCCAAAAGATGTTCCACTCACCCCCTGAACTAGCGATTTCTTTGGGAATGGTTTCCGGGTCAAGATTGCCCGGAACATCAATGGCCCCGCCCATAAAAATCATACGCTCTATCCCTTGCGCAAGCTTTGGGTTTTTGGCCAGTGCATTGGATAGTGCAGTTACTGGACACGTAATCAGCATGGTTAAGGGAGTATCATTGGCTATAGCCCTGGTAAGTAGCTCCTCAATGAGTTCGTCTCCGGAAGGGTAGGGTGGCCATTGTGGATTGGGCCCGTAAGACTTCAGGGCTTCAACGTTACCAAACCTGATGCAATCAGCACGATAACTCCATGGAAAGGGATTCCAGGCACGAGCGTCACTTAAGGAAACGGGGATTTCAGTGCTTTGGGTGTATGAGGAGATCTTCCATTGCAGCTCCATGGCGGGATCTGCAATGCAATCTGCGTTGGTAATAACAACACCCTGGAGATTGACCTCATCCATGGTAGTTAGAAGAATAAAGGTCAAGCCATCATCGATGGTCCCACCAGAGAAAAAAACCACCTGTTCTGGATTCGGTAATGGTTCAGACCAAGTAGCAGCAGATAATGCCAGAGGTATGACCACGGCAAAACTCAGAAACAGGAAGAATCTGGATCTTCTCATCTTCTTTCTCCTTTTTGGATTTTCCATAGGTAAAGAAACTGAAAAGACTCATCATTTAGGCCTCCTCCCATCTATTCCGCTCGGACAAACGATCAGTCCTGCCTAGCCGATGGCGGCGCCTTCGCCCCCTTCTTGTACACAATATTCCCCAAGATGTAGGTAGCGTCAATGGCCCGGTCGTCTCCGATAGTCATTAGTCCGAAAAACTTATTCGCGGCCTGGTCAATGTTCCTGGGAGCACCGGATCCCCCGTAGAGAGATTGGCGCCATGCCAGCTCCGGTGGTCCCGCATCTGGATCTCGCACTACGAAGTCTGCTTCCTTGCCTATATCGAAGTTGCCGATCCTGTCATCCAGGTAGAGAGCCTTGGCGCTGCCCAGCGTGATGGCATATAGGCCCCGATACGCAGAAAACCTGTTTCGCTCCGCCTGCGGAATATCCCTCATCCTGGGATCGTTGGTCCCCTCCAAGGCCGTGCTGTTCATCATGCCCACCTTGTAGGCGTCCCCGAGAACATTAAGCATACAGAAGTAATTCCCTGCCCCCACGTCGCTTCCCATGGCCATGAGGACCTTCGCTCCTGGATCCTTGGCTTTACCGACTTGGAATAGACCACTGCCGAGAAACAGGTTGGATGCCGGACAGAATACCACAGCTGCTCCCAGCTCCGACAGACGTCGCAACGAGGCGTCATCGAGCTGGATGGCATGCCCTCCAGAGAATCTCGGACCCACGAGTTCGTACTTCTCGTATACCTCCAGGTAGGTTGGAGAATCAGGGAATAGACTGAGCACGCCGTGGGGTTCTTCTTGGGTCTCCGCGAGGTGCGTATTGACCCAGCAGGACGGGTACTCCTCCTTAAGTTTTCCCGCCAATTCGAGCATCTTCGAAGTGCTACCGTAGGCGAAACGGGGCGTTATGGCGTACAAGATACGCTTAACACCATGATACTCCTCTATTAGTGTCCTAGTCCGCTCGTAGAATTCATCGGCTGTGTCCACATAGGTCTCAGGTGCGCTACGATCCATGCCGGTCAATCCCCCAAAATCACCAGCATGTTACGACGAATGGCTTCCTCGAACAGAACCTCCGTGCAAATCGGTGAGGTCGTCGTAAACACCTGGGCGGTTGTTGTTCCGTTGGCGAGTAGATTGTCGAAGAAATGCTTCGCACCGTCTTGCGCATACCGAGAGTCCTCGTACTTCTCCTCTTCGGGGAAAATCGAACTATCCAGCCACTCTAGCAAGTGATGCCCATAGGCTCCGATAACGCGTGTCTGCGGGAAGTGAATGTGGGCATCGATGAATCCGGGAACAATTATCCGATTCCTATACACAGTGATCTCAATGCCAGGGTACTTGTCCTTGAGTTCTTCGTACCGTCCGAAGTCCTGGATGATCCCGTTCTCGGTCACCAATAATCCGTCCGGTAGGAATCTGGCTGCGGCCTCCTCGCTGTCAGAGTAATCCCATGGATCATCAACTAGGTCGAAGAAGGTTCCGCGAACGGCCGTCATCTCCGACGATACTGATGCAACAGACCAGAGGCATACCAGATTCAGGCTAGCTAAGAACAACCCCAAAGTCTTCCGTGATCTCGTCACACTTCACCTCCCTTGGTCCTTTTATCGAGCTTGCGTTGCCCTCTATCTTCTTCAGGTATCATCCAGCCTCCGGCAACGAACGTACACCGGAGGTACCATCTTCAGCCGGGCTAGCCACTTCATCCTACTCATGAATGGTACCACCGTCAATGTGCGCTGGGGAGAGGAGCAGTCCACTCCCCAGCGTCCGGGCTGACCTCACCCTTCATTTCTCCTCAAGATACATTTCGCTTGCTGTAACAACTCGGGCCTCACCCGACGAATAGTTGGAGGCTGGTCAAGGGCATGGGAATGTATTCTACGTGTAAAGATAGGGACAATGGGGTAGGGGACTTTTCGGGCAGGAAGCAGTATCCGAGCATCGTATGCCCTCTGGCCTGCCCCCATTAATTGTGCCACTTTCTATAGTTATGAGTCACGGGAATGATAACTTCGGGAGCAGGTGGTTTGTAACTGAGGACACTGTGCGGCCGTACTTGATTATAGCCCTTTCGCCATTCCTCAATAAGCATCTTCGCCTCAGTCAGTGTGGTGAAGACCTCCCGATTTCGATCCTTGCTCTAATATTATGCCTGGACAGGTTTTTGGGGGCAGGTCACGATGCGAGTTGCTGAGGTATGGAATTTTACAGCAGCAGGAGAGATTGTTCATACGTTGGGGTTGACAACCAAAGAATGCTTAATATAATTAACGAAACTTTAATTAACGAGATTACGAACGAAAGCTACATGAGGAGGTGAAGATGGTGAAAACAGATGAGATAGAAAAGAAAATCTATCAGCTACATTCTGAGCTCTGCAGGAGTCTCTCCCATCCAAAACGACTCGAGATTCTCAATAACCTGAGGGACGGTGAGAAATCGGTAAGTGAATTACTTTCTGTAGTTGCCTCTAGCAAAGCCAACCTATCTCAACATCTGGCGGTCCTTCGAGAAAAAAAGATTATTAGCAGTAGAAGAGAAGGAGTGAATATTTTTTATCACCTAGCCAATCCCAAAATGATCAAAGCATGCGATATCATAAGGGAGGTTTTGTTTGAAGAACTAGTGGAAAATAGTAGAATGAGCGCGCTCATGAAGGACAGCTTGGCAGAGGATTTTCAAAAATCAGGGAAGCTAAAAGGAAGCTGAAATGGAACAGATTACCATCATTATCAACGACTCTCCTTACGGAAGCGAGAAACCCTACAATGCTCTTCGTCTGGCACTAGGCCTGAGTCACGGTGAGACTAAGGTCAATGTCTTTCTACTCGGCGACGGGGTTGGAAATGCACAATCAGGTCAGAATGTGCCCAAAGGATACTACAATATTGAGAGGATGCTAAAGCTACTCTTGTCTTCTGGGGCTAAGGTAAAAGCGTGTGGAACGTGCATGACAGCGAGGGGTTAGATGAAGAGAATGTAGTGAAAGAAGCAGAAAAAGCCACCATGGCAGATCTTACCCAATGGGTAAAGGAAAACCACAAGGTACTCTGTTTTTAGAAGATTGAATGAATCCCTCCCAAGAACTCTTGCTCGTTCTTCTTCATAATTCCCTTGGAATCTTAGTACACGCCGATAATAGAAATACGGACGGAAGTTCCCCAAGAAGGACGCTAAGATAGTGGGAAGAGTCTGATTGGCTGCAGCAGAGCTGGTGCCACCTGGTGGGAGGCCTATGACTTCCTCTCAGCCTCCTCGTGGTGCATACCGGCGGAGGAGCATAATGGGACCGGGAATGATGACTAGCTTTGGCTGGGGGTGGCTTACGCCAATATTTATGATTCTCTTCGGGGTGCTAGTCATCTGGGTTGTTGTGGCTCTTCTGAGTAAAGCTGCCTCATCCAGCTCCGACTCGTCCGGTCGGATCGAATCGCCCTTAGACGTGCTGGAAGAAAGATACGCCCGGGGTGAGATCGGTAAACACGAATACCAGGAGAAAAAAAGAAATCTCGCCTGAAAAATCAAGAAGGTAGGCTTGTGGGCAAGAAAATCCCCATCGAGGGCCTTCTTTGTAGCAATCCCGGTGGCAGGACTGATAGAGGAGACTCGGCGAGAACTCCAAAATAAACCAAGGAGGTGGGTATGATGAGTAAAACAATTGTTGTTTTGGGAGGAGGGATAGGGGGACTTGTGGCAGCGAACAAGGTTCGGAAAGAACTATCCAACGAGCATGAGGTTATACTGGTGGACAGGAAAACAAGACATGAGTTCAATCCTTCTTTCCTCTGGGTGCTGACCGGGAAAAGAGAAATTTCTGGCATATCTAGAGATTTCCAACTATTGGAGAAAAAGGGGATTCAGTACATCAACGCTGAGGTGCAAAACATTGATGTCGAGAATAAGCAGGTAAAAACCTCTCTTAAGAACATTTCCTATGACTTCCTGGTCATAGCCCTGGGTGCAGAACTAGCTCCAGAAAGTATCCCCGGGCTTTCCAAGAGCGGTCACAACCTTTACGAAGTGGAGGAAATCTCCAAATTAGCCGATTCTCTAAAAGGATTTGCCGGCGGAACCTTAATGATTCTCGTGACAAATCTCCCCTTTAAGTGTCCGGCAGCTCCTTATGAGGGGGCCCTCTTGGCGGACTATCTACTCCGGCAAAAAGGCATCAGGGACAAAATCGAGATAAAGCTCTTTACTCCGGAGGGGATACCCATGAAAGTAGCCGGGCCAGAAATCGGGGAAGCTGTAAAAGAAATGCTGAGGAAAAGAGAGATTACCTTCAACCCCAATCATGAGCTCAGCTCGATCGATCCTGAGAAAAAAGAAGTTCACTTTGGGGACAAGAAGGAAAAATTCGATCTACTGGCTTATGTTCCTCCCAACAAGGTATCCCTAGCTCTGGGAAAAACTGATTTGTTGACTGAGACGGGATGGGTAAAAGTAAACCCAAGAACTCTGGAGACAGAATCTCCGGAGGTGTTTGCCCTGGGAGATGCAGTCAGCATTAAGCTTCCCTCCGGGCTTCCCTTACCCAAAGCGGGAGTATTTGCCCATGGCGAAGCTGAAATAGTAGCCAAGAATATTGCTGCTAGGGTGAGTGGGGAACAGTCAAGCCATGAGTTTGACGGGAATGGCTCCTGTTTTCTGGAAATAGGATACGGGAAGGCAGCTTATGCTAAGGGTAACTTCTACCAAGAGCCCCAGGCTGAGATAAAAATGCGGGGACCGGGGAGAATATGGCACTTCAACAAGATTCTTTTTGAAAAGTGGTGGCTGTGGCACTGGTTCTGAGTGACCTACCCCTTAAAGGATGAGGGAATTATGACTACAACAAAAAAGGAGTGAAAGAAGCGTTACCGTCTGTGCTCTGGTAGGCATCTTAGTCGTTATGAGTTGGCTAGCGGTGCCTATCACACTGACTGCCGCCGAGACCGTGAAGTTTAGAACTGTTTTGGTTTTCGGCAAAATGGAGAGAATTCCGGTCGGTGACGTGGAAGGACACACCGTCGGCATATGTGAACAGACAGGCATGAGTTCCTATGAGAACGGCGATACTGCTCTCATAATAGGTCCGGGGTACGTTTGACTCTATGGTAGGGATGGAGACGTACTGCGTTCAAATCTCTGAGGACAAGTCTACGCAATGGCTGAAGATTCACGGAACGTGCGAGCCAACTGAAGATGAGAATGTCTTCTTGTTTGAGGGCACGCTTGAGTTTACCAGCGGGACCAGACGTTTCGAGGGAATCAAGGGAACAGGATCCTTCACCGGCAAGCACTTCGCGATCTGTCGGGTCGTGTACTTTGATTGTACTGCGTCCTATACCCTAACTCAACATTGACCTTGCTAGAACAGGGTGATTCCAGGTTTCTCTCACCCATCAGGCGAAAATGTAGCCAAGAAAACTTTGTCCCAACCCGGCCGCATCCGTCCAAATCGTCTTCAACGACTCCCGGTGCATGCAAGAATATCATGTTCCCAAACTCAAAGACCCACTAGTTAAAGAATCTAGACATACCCGAAAACACACTTTGAAGACAAATGTCCGGGGGACGGACGATGTTAGAACTTTTTTTGAGAATATGACGGATGAGACTCAGATTCCGGCCTACCATCATCCACCCTGATTAGCCAACAAATAGGACAAGCTAGAGCCAGGTAGGTGTG
>SDBS01003228.1_pt1 | contig 15977 bp, 15 predicted proteins | sample 2277091 | NCBI WGS metagenome assembly SDBS01 (sample SAMN10404972, study PRJNA504765) | marine sediment metagenome | isolation source: marine sediment core GS10_PC15, 163 cmbsf | place: Arctic Ocean: Southern Knipovich Ridge | collected 2010 | reverse complement strand
TCTATTTTCATAAGATCTTCTGCCAGAACAAGCGGGCCGGCATAGGTTTTGCGGCACTGCTTTTCAATATCAACCAGATCGCATTCTGGATAAAAGTGGGTTAAGACCAGTTTGCGGACATTTGCCAGGCTTGCAATCTCGCCTGCCAAAGAGGGCGTTAGATGTCCTTTTACCTTTAAGTCGTCGGGAAGCGCCGATTCGCAAATCAGGAGATCCGCATCCCTAGAAAGGGTGACAAGGTTATCGGAAAAATCCGTATCACCGGAATAGACCACCGATATTCCGCCGGGGCTGGTTATTCTGTATGCGATACTCTCTTCATTGTGCGTAACAGGAAGTGATTCCACCATAAAATCATCAAAACTGCAAGTATCACGAGCGTTATTGTCAAGCTCGACTATGTTTAAAAGACCAGGAGCAAGTTCGATCCAATGACCATAGACCGCTTTCAGCTTGTCATAAAATGCTGAAAATCCCCTTCCGGCCACAAGCGTGATCGGAATTTGACGCCGAGTCCCATCAGGGTATTTGTTGGCAAACAGAAATGGGACCAGTTCACCGGTATGATCAGGATGGAAATGGCTGTAAAAAATAAATGAAACATCGAATATGGCAGTTTCGGCTTCAAGAAGCCTCCTCATAGTGCCGGCGCCGGAATCGAACAGCAGCACTTTGTCATTTATTTTCATAAGAATCGAACAGGAGCTTCGCCTGAGTGACGGGACGCATGTGCCTGAACCGAGGATAGTTACAGACATTTTGATATTATTGGAAGTCATTTTCCCACAGTTCTTTTTTCAATCTTATTGATAATCCACCTTAAGAGTTTTTTATCATCCTTATAGTCTACGAAATCCTTTAGATCTGCAAGTGGAATTTCAGCGCGCGCCATGCTTTTATGCCCTCCGGCGGAGCCGATAAGGCCAAAACTTTCTTTTGCCACTTTGCCGGCATTCTTGCGAAGTCCGTCGTTTCTAAAGACAAGAACCAGCGTTTTATTACATAAGCCCGAGACAATGCTCCAGCTGGCAGAATTGATTCTCATGAAAAAATCTGCAATGAGTACGCATACATCCGGGTTCACCACCTGGCCAAGATGGGCAAAGACCCTGCCTTTTCGCATGCGCTTGTGTTCTATGGCGTGTTTGAAATATTTTAAAAAATCGAGTTTGAGTTCTGACCGTTCGATCTTACGGGCAAGGTGGATATTTGCATGTCGATAAAGAAACTGAAATGCCCTGACATCTTCGATTGATGTTTGCCGCTCAAAATTGTCTGTATCTGTTTTGATGGCATAAAACAGACCTGTGGCCAGTTTCGCAGAAGGTTTTATTCTGGCTGCCCTTAAATATTCGGTTATAATGCTGGCTGTGGCTCCATATTTAGGGCGGATGTCCAGAAAAGGCGCTTGGACGCCGGTATCAGGATGATGGTCAATGATTACATCCGGTGTGAATTTGGCAAAAGCTTCATGATGATCCGGCTGGGAATCAACGATTATAAAGCGGTTGAACCGGGATTCGTCTATTTTATTAATGTGAATGAGAGCGACTCCCAAGAGTCGAATCATGGCAAGATTGTCAGGGCGTTCGATAACATTGATATTGGATATGGTTATACCTGCGACCTTGCGCCACAGCAATCTCTTGAGAGCCATGGCACTTGAAATGGCATCCGGATCTGCGTTAATTACAATCAGAACATGATCGTCACCGGAAAACTGATTATAAAGACGACGCAATTTTTCAGCAGCAGAAAGTTTCATAGAGATTCTTAAATGGGTATCACTCGAATTATAATTGATAATTGGACACCAGTGTATCGCAACATATTTTTATGCAATCAGAAGTTTTGTATTATGGCAACATAAAATTTGACGTAATTGCACTAAAAGATTATATCAAGATTGTTATTATTATCAAACAATCAATTGAAAATTACTTATCCTCTTGACAGCTACGAATAATATCTGCTATCTGACTATTGATTTATGAGAATATTTTTTGAATGCAATATAGTTTAGCAATTTCAAGCAGTTATGGTCGCAATATATGCCAGAACAGAAAAAAAAGATTTTTGACTATAAGAAAGATCGTGCATGGGCCGAAAATCTTCACATTGTAACGCAACTGGGCCTTACGATGGCCGGTTGCATTGCTTTTTGTTTTTTTATTGGATTATACCTTGACAAATGGTTGGGGACAAAGGGTGTTTTTATAACAATCTTTATTATTTTAGGTGTTATCGGCGGCGGAGTTGTAGTGTATCGTCAGATCCTTGAGATAATAGAAGACGAGAAAAAAGAAAAAAATTCAGATTAATGGAATCGATTAGGCAAACCCAAAAAAAATACTGCTCCACAGCAATTGCAGTGGCGATTGTAACAGGGCTTTTCTTTATCTTAGCCAATCAAAGTCCTGTAGGCAAGGGTTTGATTCTGGGCACGGTGTTCAGTATTGTGAATTTCATTTTAATCGGTGAAACGATTCCGCAGAAGATAGGAAAATCAAAAAATAAAAATATTTTTCTATCTCTTGTTTCTATCTTGTTTAGATATTTAATATTGGCTGTACCGATTATATTGGCCATTAAATTTGAACAGTTCAATCTGTTTTCTGCAATTGCAGGGATCTTTATGGTCCAGTTGGTGATACTTGCTGATTATGCATTAACTATTATCTCGCCAACCCGCGAAAAACAGTTATAGGAAATCGTAAACTATGGGAGAACTAGGCAAACTACATCAGTTGATCATCTCTTTTATGGGATACGACATAGCCTTCAATCTTGAAGTTATTTTAATGACATGGATTGTCATTGCGACCCTGATTTTTTTTGGTGTTATGGCCAGCAGAAAAAGAGCATTGCTCCCCGGACCTGTGCAGGTTTTAGGGGAATTGTTTGTATCAGCGCTATACAAACTGACCGAAGATGCCCTGGACGAGGAAATGGCTAAAAAATATGGGCCGCTTACAATTGCTTTATTTATGTTTCTGCTCCTTTCCAACTGGGTGGGGATAATTCCTCACCTTGGAGAGCCGACAAAAGATCTTAATACGCCTTTAAGTCTTGGAATCATGGGATTTTTAATTGCCCATTATGCCGGGATAAAGGCCAAAGGCCTAAAGCAGTATCTCAAGGAATACTGCGAGCCGATCTTTTTCATGGCGCCGCTGAATGTGATCGGGGAATTCGCAAAGATCATTTCCATTTCCTTTCGTCTGTTCGGAAACATCATGGGCGGTTCGATCATCATACTTGTTGTATCTTATCTGACTTACAGTATTTTTATTCCACCTTTTCTGTATTTTTTCTTCGGGTGTTTCGTAGGCACAGTTCAGGCATTTGTGTTTACCATGCTCACGATTGTTTATATTTCAGTGCGGGTAAAATAACTTATGGAATTTGAAACTCAAACACTTGTAAATATAGCTGCTTATGTTGGCGGCGGTCTTTGTATGGGAATCGGCGCCATAGGCGCAGCGATTGGTGAGGGTTATACGGCAGCGCTAGCTAATGAGGCTGTATCGCGAGACCCGGATCTTTCCGGAGATATTTTTAAATCCATGCTGGTGGGACAGGCAATAGCCGAGTCAGCCTCAATCTTTGCCCTTGTAATTGCCATCCTACTTCTATTTTTGGATATTCCCATCACCGGCCTTTTGAAGGCGGCGGCCCTTTTGGGCGCTGGTATCAGCATGGGCTTCGGGGCAATGGGTTCAGGAGTGGGATCGGGATTTCCGGGGGGGCAGGCCTGCAAAGGAATATCCAGACAACCGGAAATGACGGGCCGGTTGACCACCAATATGCTTATTGGGTCGGCCGTATGTCAGACACCGGCCATATTTGCCATGGTCGTGGCACTGATACTCATGTTTATAGATTTTGGAAATGTACCATTGAATCCCACTTGGGCAGCCTTGTTGGGGGCGGGTATTAGCATGGGACTTGCGGCCATCGGTTCAGGATACGGCGGAGGGATGGCAGCCGGAGCAAGCTGTGAAGGCATAGCCCGAAATCCTGAAACAGTCGCAAACGTGACTACCACCATGCTTATCGGACAGGCTGTGTCCCAGACTCCTTGCATCTTCGGTCTGTTGGTAAGCTTTATACTGATGTTCAAGGCATTTCCGGAAACCACAGCCTTGAGCCCTTCCATGGCCCTTTTGGGCGCTGGTATCAGTATGGGTTTCGGGGGCATTGGCCCGGGAATAGGCAATGGAATGGCCGCAGAAGGCGCCGTGAGATGGGTAGCCAGGAATGTTCATCACCAGAGTGAATTAATGCGAACCATGTTGGTCGGGCAGGCTGTTTCGCAATCCACGGCCATTTATGCCATGGTTGTTAGTCTTGTCCTGATTTTTGTGGTTTAGGTTTTAATTTTATATATACTTTTAATGAGGAGGAAAAAATGGCAATTGAAGGTGCAGACATTATTAAAGCAGCTGCGTTTATCGGAGCAGGCATTTCAATGGGGTTCGGCGCCATCGGCCCTGGCGTGGGCGAAGGAATGGCCGCAGCAAAAGCATGTGAAGCAATCGGAAAGAATCCCAAAGAGGCAGGCCTGCTGACCAGAACTATGCTCGTTGGTCAGGCGGTTGCCGAATCTACGGGTATTTATTCCCTTGTTGTTGCTTTATTGCTTTTATTTGTTGTTTAATTTTTTGATAATTTTTTTATGGAAGATAGGCGATGCAAATTATCAGCACTATAGCTCTTATAAGTATTAATGGAACGTTAATTGCTCAGGTGGTTTCTTTCCTTATATTCTTGTTTATTATCAATCGCATTATGATTCGCCCGTTACAAAATTCAATGGCTGAAAGGGATAACCATATCGAGAAAATAAAGCAGGATATTGTAGATGCGGATAAGGATGTAGAGCGCATTACAATTCAACTTGAGGAGCGCAAATCAGCAGTTATAACGGAGGCATTTGGGATAACAAAAGAGCTGGAACAATCAGGAAGCAAGAAGGCTGATGAGATATTTGTTTCTGCCAGAAGTGAGGTGGCAGCTTTAAAAGAGAAAGCCACAAAGGAAGTTGACGCTCAACTTGCAGAAGCAAAAAAATATCTCAAAGAGGAATCTGAATCCCTTGCGATCAATGTCATGGAGAGAATTCTGGATCGGAGGCTGGCCTCATGAAGAAATTCAATATAAAAATCCTATTCTGTTGTTATATCATAGTAGGTGTCTTAAGCCTCCTTTTCCTCAGGCACGAACGGTTTTGGTATGACCTGGTTTTGAGGTATTTTAATTTCGGGATCATCGTCTTTGTTTTTATTAAATACGCCAAAACGCCTTTAATGAATTTCTTGCGGGGTCAAAAAGAAAAATTAGCCCGGGAACTAGAAAAGATAGAGGATGAGAAGAAAGAGGCTATTGCTAAAATCGATGAGGCCCGCATAACACTTGAAGAAAGTCAGGATCGTTTTGCCGAGCTAAAAAAAAGGGTTGTTAATCAGGGAGAAAGGAAAAAACAAGAGATTATCAAAGAGGCTCATCGTCTAAGTGAGGTTATGATAGAGGATGCAAAGCGGAAGATAGAATACCAGATCCTCCAGGCAAGAAACACAATCCGTGCCCAAATGTTAGACGCTGCAATCGATTTGGCCATGGAAAGACTTCCTCAAGAGATTACTGATGAAGATAATGAGAGATTCATAGATCAATACATGGCCAGTGCTAATGCCTGAATAACTCATATTTTTTGAAAAGATAAAAAGCCCGGCTCAAAAAAAGCCGGGCTTTTTTATTGAAATACGTGTTGGGTGTTGGCCCCTTAATTATGAGAAAATATATCCGCTTTTATAGATTTGCTACCAACATCACAAGCTCAACTGCTTTTTCAAAAGAAATAAGTCCCATGTTCGAATTCAAGTGAAACAAAAATTGGTCGTCAAATTCATCCCTATAAATTGAGCGGCGGAACCAAAGCAGTTTTTTATCACTATTTTCTAAAATATATTGAATGCGATCCTTAGGCATCCTCAGTTCTTCCACAGCGTATTTTTTTCGCCAATCCATCGGGGCAAGCAGGCGAAAACGATAGCAATTTTCCATATCCTTTAAAAAAAAATGTGCTGCTCGCCCAATGATCACCACATTATCTTCTTGAGCTACTTCCAAGATGAGGTTTTTCAAGCTGGTCTGATATTCATGCTCTTCGACCACACTTTTATCATGTCCCACAATTCGCTGAATATAATCCTTGCTGAATAATTTGGAAAAAGTGTTAGATATTCGGTATTCTCTACTCTTTTCAAAAGATTCCAGGGTTCTTTCCGAAACATTCAAATCTTCGGCAATTTTTTGAAAAAGAGATTTGTCAATGTACTGATAATCGAGCCTTTTTGCAAGCAACCGCCCGAGTTTCCTGCCGCCTGAAGCCAAGTCTCTACTGATAGTGATTATGGCCATATACTTTCTCCCCTTTGATTAAGCGATTATTATGAAAGAAAATAGGATTGTTAGCTTGTATTAGACAATATTCGTGATAGTTGCAAGAAAATTTTTTATCAGTCGCAATGCACAAGACATCAACCCACCCTAAATCCTGCAAGTATCGAGTTTGGCAGTATGATTTAAAACTCCTTCAAGATTGTTTATGCAGATTTTTGGTTAAAGACAATTCGATCTCCTACAACATCGGCCGCGATCTTGGTGCTTTCAGCAATATTTCCCTTAAGCATCTCCATGGAAAGCGGATTTTCAATATACTTTTGAATGGCACGCTTTAAAGGGCGGGCACCGTATGTTTGATCATAACCTTTTTTAGCAAGCAATGACCGCGCCCTGTCAGAAAGAACCAGTTCAATGTTCATTGCAGCCAGCCTTGCGTCCAGTCTTTTAATTTGAATATCTACGATATCACCGATTTGCTCTTGTGTAAGATTGTGAAAAATTATGGTTTCGTCGATCCGGTTTAAGAATTCAGGCTTGAAACTTGCCCGCAGGGATTCTGTTATCCGGGATTCCATTTCTTCACGCCTTGATGCCCCAAGCTCCTGGATCAATCGGCTGCCTACGTTTGAAGTCATGATAATGATGGTATTTTTAAAATCGACCGTCCTTCCGTGACCATCTGTCATGCGGCCGTCATCCAGGATTTGAAGCAGAATATTGAAAACCTCGGGATGTGCTTTCTCGATTTCGTCAAAAAGCACCACGGAATAAGGCCGTCTCCGGACCGCTTCGGTAAGGTACCCTCCTTCTTCGTAGCCTACATAACCGGGAGGCGCTCCGATAAGCCTTGAGACAGCATGTTTTTCCATGTATTCCGACATGTCGATTCTGACAATGGCATGTTCGCTGTCAAAAATAAATTCCGCCAGGGCCTTGGCCAGTTCAGTCTTACCGACGCCTGTTGGGCCCATGAAAATGAACGAACCGATGGGGCGGTTGGGATCCTGCAAACCGGAGCGGGCCCGGCGGACTGCATTTGAAACTGCTGATATGGCCTCATTTTGCCCGATTACCCGATGTCCGAGCCGATCTTCCATATGGACCAGTTTTTCCCTTTCACCCTCAAGCATTTTGCTGACAGGAATTCCGGTCCATCTGGATATGACTTCGGCAATATCTTCGTCATCTACTTCCTCTTTAAGCATTTTGTTTTTTTTCTGAAGTTGGGCAAGCTTTTGATTGGCCTCGTTCAAGCGGTTTGCAAGTTCTGAAGCCTTTCCGTATCTGATTTCCGCAACTTTTGCCAGATTACCCTCTCTTTCCGCCTGCTGTTCTTCTATGCCGAGCTGCTCCTGCTGTTCCTTGATTTTTCGTATGGTCTGGATCAGGTCCTTTTCATTATGCCAGTGGGCTTTCATTTCGAGAATCTCATCCTTCATGTTGCCCAGCTCGGCTTCAAGTTTTGAAAGGCGCTCTTTGGATGCCTGGTCAGATTCCTTTTTCAAGGCTTCCCGTTCAATTTCAGCCTGTGTTATCCGGCGCTGGATTTCGTCAATTTCAACGGGCATGCTGTCAATTTCAATCCTGAGTTTTGAGGCACATTCGTCGATCAGGTCAATGGCTTTGTCCGGAAGAAATCGGTCTGCAATATAGCGATTGGAAAGAGTTGCTGCGGCAACTATGGCCGAATCCTTTATCCTTACACCGTGATGGACTTCGTATTTTTCCTTAAGTCCCCGCAGGATAGAGATTGTATCCTCAACGTTGGGTTCAAGCACCATAACCGGTTGAAATCGCCTTTCCAGGGCTGCATCTTTTTCTATGTATTTTCGATATTCATTCAATGTGGTGGCACCCACACAGCGCAAGGTTCCTTTTGCAAGCGCCGGCTTTAACATGTTGGAAGCGTCCATTGCACCTTCACTGGCCCCTGCGCTGACCAGGGTGTGCAGTTCATCGATGAAAAGAATAACTTCCCCTTCGGCGGCTTCCACCTCTTTTAAAACCGCCTTTAAGCGATCCTCAAATTCGCCCCTGTACTTGGCGCCGGCGATTAGTGCTCCCATGTCGAGGGCAACAAGCCTTCTGTTTTTAAGGGATTCCGATACATCCCCTGCTACAACGCGTTGAGCAAGGCCTTCAACGATTGCGGTTTTTCCAACGCCGGGTTCGCCGATGAGAACGGGGTTGTTTTTGGTGCGCCGGGAAAGGACCTGGACAATACGCCTGATTTCGTTATCGCGGCCGATTACAGGGTCGAGTTTGCCCAGGCGGGCCAGATCGGTCAGGTCGCGACTGAACCTGTCGAGAGCCTGGTATTTTTCTTCGGGATGCGGGTCTGTGATGCGTTGAGAACCGCGGATATCCATGAGAACCTTTAAAATAGATTCCTTTGTTATACCATAACGGGTGAGAATTTTTGCTGCTTCGCCTTTTTTTTCGTCCAATATCGCCAGAAAGATGTGTTCGATGCTGACATATTGATCCTTCATTTTGGCAGATTCTGCAAAAGCCGCATCAAGGACGCCTTTGGTTCTGACAGATATGTACGTATCCCCAACAGCACCACCGCTTATTTTTGGAAATTTATCGATGGCTATTGACAGCTCCTGAGCAACACCATCCGGAGAGACGCCAAGTTTGCGGAGCAGGGTCCAGGTTATACCTTCCTGTTCACCGAGCATGGCAGCTAACAGATGCTCGGGTTCTATCTGCTGGTTATGATGCTGTGAGGCCAGGGATTGGGCATTTTGTATTAGTTCTTGCGATTTTATTGTAAATTTATCAAAACGCATAACTGGCTCCTTTTATTAACATATTTAAGTGCTTATTAGATTGTACCATTATTTTTTAATAAAACCTAAAACCTGCATAAACAATCTTGAAAATATCTTTAAAAAGCGCCGCATTAATTTTGATGAAGAAACTAGCTGATTTAAATCCACTCAAAGCGCTGTATATATCTATAATTTAAACTCCTTCAAGATTGTTTATGCAGGTTTTAGGTAAAAAATAAACACGCTATCCTTGATGTCAAACCCTTTCAAACTGGGATGTGATGAAGATAATTATATGTTCATGAAAATTTTAGGTTGATGTATCGGCTCTTATCATCTATCAATTAATCTGAATAAGCTGGAAGCGACTAACCAAACAGATTCAAACAATTTTTAAGGAGATTGTAACATTTTAGCCCTTTGAAAACATTATCGCATTCAGATAATCCGGTTTTAAACCGTGTCAACCACGCCAAAGGCGGATAAAACTCGTGTCCCACTTTAAAACCGGATCACCCGAATGCTTGTGGGACACTTTTTTCATAAAGCTAAATTAATACAGGAAATTTAATTTGTTAGGTACAATAGTAAATACCATAGCAATTATTGTCGGTAGTATATTGGGTCTTGTTTTTAAAGGTGGTATTCCAAAAAAATATAATGTTACCATTATGCACGCCATCAGCCTTGCTGTAATATTTATAGGTCTTAGGATGGCCTTTAAAACCGAAGGGATATTATTGGTTGTTTTCAGCCTGGTAATAGGAAGTTTAATAGGAGAATTATTAAGAATCGAAGACAGATTGGAGAATTTCGGCAAATTACTGGAAAAAAGGTTTTCTAAGGCCGGGAATGGAATAGCAAAAGGTTTTGTTGTTACCAGTTTAATTTTTTGCGTAGGTTCCATGGCAATAGTAGGCTCATTGGAAAGCGGACTTGCCGGAAACCATCAAACCTTATTTGCAAAATCTGCCCTGGATGGCTTTTCTTCTATTATTTTTGCCTCTTTATTTGGAATCGGCGTATTATTTTCCTCGATATCGGTATTTATATATCAGGGTTTTATAACCATGGCGGCGTCATTGATGAAGCCGTTTTTAGTCAGTGCCGTAATTAACCAAATGTCTGCGGTTGGCGGATTATTAATAATGGCGATAGGGTTTAATCTGCTTGAAATCCAGAAAATCAAAGTCGGCAATATGCTGCCCGCAATATTTATTCCACTCATTTATTATATGATAAAACAGCTGGCGGCCTTTTAATCCAAATCCAGATATTCATCAGGAGTAAAACAGTACAGGTAAATTTTCCTTTCAGGTGATGTGTGTCCCAAGCTATGGTAGTTTGTTTGACCAAATTAGATTCTACTTTAACGTTACAATGGCTGTCTGGGTTTCCTGCTTGACACACAAGCTTTATTTCTCTATATTTTTTGTTAATTTGGGTTTTTTCGTTCCTTCACGTGATAAGAACATCTTATGGGCGCAGGCTTTTTTATTAAGGATTTTCATGGCGCATTTAGAATACATTCGAGCAAATCCGAAAAAGCAAATAAAGGGATCGATTATGAAAAGCCTGCTACATGCTGTTTTGAGCTTGCTTATTCTGAGCCAGACAGTCATGGCGGATGATAAAAGTTCTGCCGAAGAATTATTAAAAAGCAAACTTGACGCAGTAATTGTGGTTTTACAGAATAATGATCTTGAACAACAGACAAAGAACAATGAGATCATCAAAATTGTTACGCCGATATTTGATTTTTCGCTAATGGCTAAGCTGGGTCTGGGGAGAAAGTACTGGTCCGGCCTGACCAAGGAGTATAAAAAGAGATTTACGGATCTTTTTGTTAAACGCCTGAAGGAGTCATATCTCGAAAAACTGAATCTTTATACAAATGAAATCATCGCCTATAGAACGCCTATTCAGGTAAAGAAAAAAATCCATATTCCAACCGAACTGATCTCGAAAGACAACAAAATAGATATGTTATACAAGCTTTATAAGTCAAAGCACAGCTGGCAGATCTATGATATAGAGATCCAGGGCGTCAGCATTATCTCGACCTACCGGTCTCAGTTTGACGAGGTCATGAGTACCGGGACTATTGATGACCTTCTGCTGAAACTTGAGAAACAGGAAAAAGATAAAGCCGCCTCTTAGCCCCGATTGAAGCTATCAATATGATGCAATTTTATTCTCTGCTAACACGTTTTTTCGACAAGGTTGTCCTTAAGCGACCTGGCTTCGTCATACTATGTCTTTTGGCAGTGGTTATTTTTCTTGGTTACAATGCAAAGGACTTTAAGCTTGACGCATCAGCGGAAACGCTGGTTCTCGAGAATGACAAAGACTTGCGATACTCGCGGCTTATTAGTTCACGTTATGGGGAACATGATTATTTGTTGATGACCTATGCTCCCCAAGACGACCTGTTTTCAGATAAAGTGCTGGAAAAACTGACCCGACTGCGGGACGAATTAAGGCAGCTGGAAAGGGTGTCATCGGTGGTTTCAATACTGGACGTCCCTCTGCTGGAAAGTCCTCCTGTGCAGGTCAAGGAACTGGCCGGCAATATCAAGACTCTCGAATCGTTAACTGCGGCCATAAAACTGGTCAGGATGGAGTTCAAAGAGAGCCCCCTCTACCAGAACCTTCTTGTCAGTCCAGATCTTAAAACCACCGCCCTCCAGATCAACTTCATCATCGATGAGGTATATCAGGACTTGCTGGCCCGCCGCGACCATTTTCGGGAAAAACAGGCCTTCGGCCGGCTGTCTGCGGCAGAGGTTGCTGAATTCAAAAGAGTCGCCAAGCAATTTAAGCAGCACCGGAACAAGATGAAGAAGATCAGGCATCAGGATATTGCCGCAATCCGTGCAATTATGGACAAATACCGTCAGGACGACGAACTTTTCCTGGGCGGCGTCAGCATGATAGCGGACGACCTGATAGGCTTTATCAAGAACGACCTGAAGATATTCGGTCTCGGGGTATTGTTTTTTCTGATCGTTACCTTAAGTATTATTTTTAGAAAAATGCGCTGGATCTTTTTACCGATGCTCTGCTGCGCTTTTTCCGCAATTTCCATGATAGGGCTTTTGGGATTGTTCGGTTGGGAGGTCACGGTTATATCTTCTAACTTTATATCCTTACAGCTTATCATCACCATGGCTATAACGATCCATCTGATCGTGCGATACAGGGAACTCCTGCATAATAACCCGGAAGCTGAGAAGAGAAAACTTATCCTCGATACAGTTAGTTTCATGATGAGGCCCTGCCTGTATGCCGCTCTGACCACTACCGCAGGGTTTGGTTCGCTGTTGTTTTGCGATATTCTGCCCGTCATAACCTTTGGCTGGATGATGATTGCAGGTATTACTGTCTCGCTAATATTGACATTCCTGCTCTTTCCAAGTGTGTTGATGCTGATAAGCAAAGGAACACCACAGGCCGGGCGTGGCACACACTTCTCGTTAACACCATTTTTTGCCAGATTCACCGAAGACCACGGCATCATGATACTGGTGATAAGCTGCATCGCCTTTTTAATCAGTGCCGTCGGAATCTCCAGGCTGGCCGTTGAAAACAGTTTTATCGATTACTTTAAAGATACGACCGAGATCTATCAAGGCATGAAAGTCATTGATCAAAATCTGGGCGGCACCACCCCGCTGGATGTTATTATCGATTTGGATGAACCCGAAGCATCAACACACATGGTTGCATCCGGAACCGATACTGAAGATGGCAATGAATTTGACGAGTTTGATGAATTCGACAAGGCAGAAGACGAGGAAAAATACTGGTTTACTTCTGACAAGATGGCCCTGGTCGTTAAAATCCATGATTATCTTGATAGCCTGCCGGAAACCGGTAAGGTCCTGTCGCTGGGAACGATGATGAAGATCGCTGACAAAATCAGCAAGGGAAAGCCGTTAGACAATTTTGAACTGGCCGTGCTGTACAACGAAATACCTGACAAATTTAAAAGCATGGTGTTAACACCTTATGTGTCCGTAGAGCATAATCAGGTTCGTTTTTCAATCCGTGTCAGGGATTCCGAAAAATCATTAAAGCGGAACAAGCTGCTGAAAAAGATCCGGGAAGACCTGATCAGCAAGCTGGGCTTAAAGAAAGATAATGTACATTTAACCGGGATGCTGGTGCTATACAACAATATGCTTCAGAGTCTGTTCAGTTCACAGATCCTGACACTGGGAATAGTAGTGCTGGCGCTTATGTGCATGTTTCTGGTCCTGTTCGGCTCTTTAAAAATTGCGCTGATCGCCATTGCACCTAATCTGCTTTCCATCGGAGTAGTCCTTGGCGTCATGGGCTGGCTGAATATTCCCCTTGACATGATGACCATCACCATTGCGGCAGTCAGTATCGGTATTGCCGTTGATAACACGATTCATTATATCCACAGGTTCAGGCATGAGATCAAGGCCGACCAGAATTACCTTAAGACGGTTCATCGCTGTCACGGAAGCATCGGCTACGCCATGTATTATACATCAATAACGATCATTATCGGTTTTTCAATCCTGGCCCTGTCCAGTTTCATTCCAAGTATTTATTTCGGCCTGCTGACAGGATTGGCAATGTTGATTGCCTTAGTTGCCGCCCTGACACTGCTGCCACAATTGTTAGTCGTTTTCAAACCATTTGGGCCCGAAGTCGGAGAAAATCGGAGTTAGTTAGTGCCTGAACGAAAAGTCATGTTCAGGCAAAATCCGAATATCGACTGATCTTATAAAATGGCCGAAATTCTTTACCTTTATTAATATGAGCAATAAACAACTGAGCCATCTGTTGCTGCTTCTCTTGCTTTCCGCCTTTTTGTCGGCTGGGTGTGCTCACAAGCCTGTGCCCCCTTCCCATGCAGTATCAAACGATTCTGCGTTCCATCAGAACCAGCAGATAACAACTACCAAAGCAGATCAGGTTCCATCTGTCCCCGGCATGGGAGATGATTCCAGTGGCGATGAACTCGATGAGTTTGACGATGAATTTGAAGAAATAAAGGTGGAGGTGTCAGACCCCTTGGAATCCTGGAACCGTGCCATGTTTCACTTTAATGACAAGCTCTACTTCTGGATTCTAAAGCCCCTGGCCAGAGGATACAGGGCCGTGATTCCCAAACCGGCCAGAGTTTGCGTAAAGAATTTTTTCCACAATCTAACCACCCCCATAAGAATGGTTAACTGTCTCCTTCAGGGCAAGGTGGGCGCAGCCGGAGCAGAACTTGGCAGGTTTATCGTCAACAGTACGGCAGGTGTATTAGGTTTTGGAAATCCTGCCCGGAATTTTCCCAAGCTGAACCCCAGTGAAGAGGATTTGGGTCAGACCCTTGGCACTTATGGGATCGGAAACGGACCTTACATTGTATGGCCTATTCTGGGGCCTTCCACCCTTCGTGATTCCATTGGATTGGCCGGCGATTGGTTCCTGAATCCTGTCTCTTACGTGGAGCCCACAGAAGCATCCCTCGAAATCAGGGGTTACGAGATCGTGAACGATACCTCGCTTCGGATCGGTGAATATGAGTCTATCAAGAAAGCGTCCCTTGAGCCGTATGTAGCGATTCGTGATGGCTACATCCAATATCGTAGAAAGAAGGTGGAAGAATAGGTCATCATTGCATAGAAAGCTTTTGGATGTCAGGGGGAGATGTTTGAAGATATTCAAATTTCTTTTTTGTTATGGAACTTTTTTACTCTTTGGCAGTGGAAAACAGAAAATTAAGCATTGCCTGGCATAGGGGGGAAGCGATTCTTCTTCTGTCTCTAATTAGAAAAAATCTACGGGACATGGGGAGATTTTTCACCTTCAGCGCTTTAACAACACCTGTTTTCAGTTCCGTGTCAAGGGCCCTGGATGACAGGATGGAGATCCCGAGACCTGCTTTTATGCCCTCTTTGACAGCCGTAGATGTTCCGAATCGCGCCACGACCTGAAGAGATTCTGTTCCCTTCGATCCGGAATCCCGGAGATAGTTTTCAATGATTTTCAGCGTTCCCGAGCCGACTTCCCTCAGGATAAAAGGCTCTTCAAAAAGCTCTTCAAGCGAAACCATCTTCCTCTTGGCCCATCGGTGGTGTGCTGGAACGGCCAAGACCAGCTCGTCCTTCCACAGTTCGTGGTGGATAAGACTCTTGTGGGAACTCCTGGAACCGATGACGCCCAGTTCAAGATCAGCTTCCAGAACACGGCTTTCGATCTCTTTAGTGTCAGCGATGGTCAGCATAACCGACACAAGAGGATATTTTTCGTGAAAACGCCCGATGATTTTCGGGAGGATATATTCGCCTGGAATGGTGCTGCCTCCGATATTAATTTCTCCTTGTTTCAACCCAAGGAAACTTTCAATTTCGAGACAGGCGGTCCTTTTCATGTCCAACAACAATACCGAGTGTTTGTACAGGAGTTCACCGGCTTTGGTTGGGACGATCTCCCTGCCCAGGCGATCAAGGAGTTTAGTTCCGACCATCCTTTCGAGCGAGGCTATCCTTTCGCTGACAGAAGCTTGCGCCAGGAAAACCGCATCGGCAGCTTTTGAGAAACTCCCAAGTTCAACAACCTTACAGAAAATTTCCAGCTGGCGCAGGTCAAAATCTACAGAAGACATTCTATCCTCAATCAATTAACGTAACGAGTTTTCTTTCAAGGTTCTTCTCCAATTTAGTTGGAGAAGAGGGTCCAAGGATTCCAGGGGTCAAGGATTCAAGTGTTTATTTTCTAAAGATTTTATCAGCGCTTTTAACATACTTTAGCTTTCTGCAATAA
>SDBS01003227.1_pt1 | contig 15978 bp, 15 predicted proteins | sample 2277091 | NCBI WGS metagenome assembly SDBS01 (sample SAMN10404972, study PRJNA504765) | marine sediment metagenome | isolation source: marine sediment core GS10_PC15, 163 cmbsf | place: Arctic Ocean: Southern Knipovich Ridge | collected 2010 | reverse complement strand
AGGGCAAAATATTCACATTGAACCGGTATAATCACAGAATCGGCTGCAGAAAGAGCATTTACGGTAAGCAGTCCAAGAGAAGGAGAACAATCTATTAGTAGAAAATCATAGTTATCCTTTACTTCTTCCAATACCTCCTTCAACTTTTTTTCACGATTCGGCAGATTAAGCAATTCAATCTCTGCCCCTACAAGGTCAATGTTGGAGGGCAAAATATCCAGACCCTCAATTTCACTGTTAAGAATAATATCACTGGCAAGCACATCATCCACCAGGCATTCGTAAACACCGGTTTTAATATTTCTGACATCAAAGCCAAATCCTGAGGTGGCATTGGCTTGCGGATCGGCATCTACGATAAGAATTTTATATTCCAGGGCTGCCATGCTGGCTCCCAGGTTAATTGCAGTGGTTGTTTTACCAACACCTCCTTTTTGGTTTACAATCGCAATGATTTTACCCATTCAGTATATATATTTAAATTCGACAAAAAAATTCCTGATGCTTCTTAATTTATATTTTTCAGAGCTTCAAATTTAGTACAATAAGCTTGCGTATAGATTATAGTTTGAACAGAATTACAAACATTTATTTCAGTTTTATAAACATATTATTAACATAGAAGAAGAAGGCTGAGGCTAAGGTTTTGAGATTGCGACTTTTATCTGAATAGATATAAAGCCACTGATGCACGGATGAAAGACGAATGCACTTTTAGGAGTTAGAGCCCTGAAACCAGTTAATAGTAGGCTGTAGGCAGGAAGTGAATAATAACTATTGAATTGGGAATATCTTAATTTCAAATAGTTTTGGCCAGTTTTTGCCGGTCACAAAAAGCCTGTCTCCCTCAACATCATAGGCAATTCCGTTTAATACGTCAAGCCCCGGGTGACGATCTTCCTCCTTCAGAAGGCCGTCCAGATGGATATAAGCAAGAACTTTACCGCTCTTCGGGTCTATCATTGCAATTTTATCGCTGGTATATATATTGGCATATACAATACCATTAATAAATTCAAGCTCATTCAGCTTATGAACTGCTCCCATGTCATCATACACTTCAAGGCGACTATTTTCAGTATATGAATCCGGATCCATGAAAATCAAAACATTGCTGCCATTGCTCATAATAAGATTTTCACTATCCGTAGTGATCCCCCACCCCTGTGTGGCATAATTTATCTTATTCAGGAATTTAAAGGAATTCTTGTCATAAACAAATCCTATTCCAGAAGTCCATGTTAACTGGATTATTTTATCCCCAAATATGCATATTCCTTCACCGAATATATCCGGTGGCAGGTTTAAACTGGCCTGCAGTTCTCCAGATTCAGCTTTTATCTTACGAAGTGAAGAGCTTCCTCTCTGACCCGTTCCTTCGTAAAGAAATCCATTTTCATAAACCAGCCCCTGGGTATAGGCGTTTGGATCATGTGGATAAACATTCACTATCTTATAAGAATAATTTTGTGGAACTATATCAGATCCAATGACAATATTCCTTGATATCCGGCTTGTGCGCATTCCATCTGAATAAGTTTCTATTATAAGTCTCTTTGTTCCGGTGGTAAGGTCACAACTATCAAGCCAGAATATATAATCCTTAAAATCAATATATGTTTTTGATTGTGTAGCGATTATAAGTCTTACAGAGTCAATCTGTGAAGAGCTTTCTTTTTCTCTTAACAAAACCTTAATCTGATCGCCTGATTTAAAAATTTGATTTGGTTCAGGTGTAATTACTTCAAGGATCTGCTTACTATTCTGATGACTATTGACAGACTTTGTTTCATCCTGACTCAGCTTTTCTTGCTTATGATTCAGGGATTGATTATTGCAGGATACCTGGAAAAGTAAAGTATATACCCCAAAGGCAAGAATAAACAAGATTTTATTGAAGATCATTTTCTATTTTTCTTAAAAAAATTAAAAAACTTACTCAGGCCTGAGCTTTGAAAGTATTGATCAGCCTTTTCCTGCATTTGTAAAGATCCATCCGGATCAAGCATTTGCCAGATTGATCCCCAATCGGGGATTCCCCCTATATTTTTGTCATCAATGAAGATATCAGCATTTATCTTCCTGCTAATTGTTCCATCAAAAACCTCTTCCGGGTAATTCTTATTTACGGCATAAAACTCCAGGCCTTTATTTCTGCAATATTCAACAGCTTCTTCCAATTCATTCCCTGAGCGGTAAGTCCAAAGTATGATCTGGCAGCCAAGTTCCTGAAGCTTTTTGAGGGTGTCAATGGCAAATATGATTTCCTTACCAATTTCAGGATATTGATGTTCCACTATGGTGCCATCAAAATCGACAGCAATTTTCAGATTCAGGAATTCTTGTTTCATTATTATATTATTCACTCCAAAAGTACTGAACTCTGTGCAGTTAAAAAATTTTAGCTCCTAAGAATCAGATTTCTGATACCAATACAAAAATCATACAAAAAATAAACATTTAGCCCCCATGCAAGAAATGAGAGTGGTTTAGAAAGTTGAGGTGGTTTAGATGATTCACTAAGCTATCTAAACTCACTAAACTGTAGATTCCATAAATTCTGTTAATTTTATACCCTTAAGACTATGAGAAAGTATATTCCAAATACAATTACAGCATTAAACCTTGTTTGCGGGGTTTTATCCATATTTTTTATAATCAGGGGTGAGCTTATATGGGCTTCATACATGATTTTTGTGGCTGCAATTCTCGATTTTTTTGATGGTTTGGCAGCCCGGCTTCTGAATGCCTACTCCGACCTTGGAAAAGAGCTGGATTCCCTGGCCGACCTTGTAAGCTTTGGTCTTGCTCCCTCATTTATAGTAATGCATGAAATTACTGATGCAATGGGCTTAACAATGCAATTCTCATTGCAGAGTATCAGCTCATTTCATCTCATTCTTCTTGTCTTACCAATTCTTCTTGTTGTGGCTACAGCATTCAGATTGGCCAGGTTCAACAATGATACTGCCCAGGAAGAAAAATTTTCAGGTTTGCCTTCTCCTGCCTCAGGCTTATTTTTCGCTTCTCTTCCACTGGTACGAATTTACCTGGAAGAATTTCACTCAACAAGTTTCCTCAACAATCCGGCCTTTATTGCCGCCCTGGCCTTGATATTTTCATACCTACTGGTATCAAATGTGCCTATGTTTTCATTGAAAATCAAAAACATAAGGGATAAAAACAACATCCCTTCCTATGTTCTGGGCATTATTTCACTGGTATTACTGTTATTGTTTTCACTAAAAGCTATTTTTGTTATTGTTATTTTATATATTTTTATGTCATTAATTTTAGTTTTGATTTCACAATATACCGAAAAGGAAAAATGAAGTTCATTGCCGAAATAAATGTAATGCCTTTAAAGGCCCTGCTGGATCCCCAGGGAAAAGCTGTTTCCAACAGTATGAAGAATATAGGATTTAAGGAAATTAAAAATGTACGGATTGGCAAGCACATAACTCTGGAGATTGAGTCTGATTCGAAGGAAAAAGCCATGGAGAAAGTAAATGAGGCCTGCAATAAGTTATTGGCCAATCCCATTATGGAAGGCTACGAATACACGATCAAAGAAGTATAATATTAAGACTTTCGGGTAGCTTACATCCTTGTAATAAGCCCGGGAAAACCCAGGATTGCCTAACAAAAGAGGCCGGCTAAGTGCCGGCCTCTTTTTATCAGAGATCAATGGTTTTTATTAGTTTCCCGGCCTTTCTTGATTCGTAGGAAATTTTAAGTTCTCCTTTCCCCGAAACCAGGAATTGATATTCCACTTTTCCGAAACCCGGAACCTGGCAAAACTGCACTTCAGGTTTGTGCTTCTTATAACTTACCTGGTCAAAGTACAGATCAGTTATTTTTCCGCCTGAAATAACATTTACTCCCTTTCCTGTAAGCTTTATTACATCCATCGGAAACACCTTATCTTTCACGGTATGATAGGTTATTGAAGGTATAGCCTTGTTATTGGACAGTCTTAGCCTTATACGATACAGGTCTTTGGCAATTTTTTTCTTCTCAAAAACCTCCATTTTCACTTCAGGTGTTTGTTCTGCCGCAAAGATCACTGCGGCAGCATTTCTGTGTACCAGGTCCTGAAGCATAAATGGGTGTGGCAAGCGGGAACTCATTTTCAACCAACCACCAATTTCAATATCTCCATACTGAGGATGTTTATATGGCTTCCATGGAGTATAGAGCTCTCCCATTGCAACATGGTCATTAAACTTTAGCTTTTCTCTTGCCCTTTTATTGCCTGGCCCTGAAAAGAAACTTTCTTCTTCAGTGACCTTAACTTTTTCGGGTTTACTATAGGTTTCACTACCGGATAAAGAAAGTTCACCAATAAAAGTATAGGCACCTACAACATGGTCCATAAAATCACCAAAATCACCATAGGTAGTATACAGGTCTTTCCAACTGATTAAATAGCGGTAACCAGGAACAATTTTTTCAGCATTTTCTCCGAGGTAATCATAGACCCTGATATCTCCCGGATCGAATTCACCCTGAGACTTTGTACTTGGCCCCCTTAGAAACATGCCACCGAAGTTATGAAAAGCAAAAACCATAATAATATTTGGCCTTTGCATAATATAATCTTTTATTGCACTCAGGCCCACCCCTGAAAAAGGGTAATAACCTGCACCAGATTGCACATAGGGAGGAGCCCAGTTATACCCCCAGTTACGGTTTGGATCTACATAACCTTCTGAATCTTCATTTACCCTGCCATCTCCGTCGTTGTCAATTCCTTCAGAGCCAAGTCTTGTCCATTCGCCTTTTTCCCCCGGCTTTACCCTGATCATAAGACGTGGATCTTCGGGGTCGGTTTTATAATTGCCAAAAGGATCTCTTATCCTCATTTCGGTAATGCTTCCGTCTCCATCAAGATCATCAGGAAAATCCTCATCAAAAAGTCCGTCCCTGTCATCATCTTTAGGTCTTCTCAGGCCGCGATTTGTACTCGGCGTATTTGCATCATTGAAAAAATGATATCTGCCATCGACATTCACAATTGGTATAAGGTAAAACGCATTTTTATCAACCAGTTTAGTTATCTTCTCATTTTTACCATAACCGGTTAATAACTCATTGGCAAGGTACAGTCCTACTTCTGCAGCCTGGATCTCATTCCCATGAATGTTTCCATCCACATAAACACCGGGTTTGCTCAGTGCCTTACCGGTTTTAGGATTATTGATTGTAAGTGCATAGATCTCTCTTTCTTCCTCACTTTTTCCAAGCATATCCAGTTCTGTCAAATTTGGAAATGCATTGTGAAGGGCCTTCATTGCCTCCACTACCTGCTCATAGCTGTAATAAAAGTCGAACCTGAGCGGGACTGTAATTTTTGTTTGTTGTGCATATACAGGAATAAGAGAAATAATTCCTAATAGGATAAAACCAGTGACCAGATTTAATTTTTTCATTTTACACCTCCAATCTTAATTTGTTTCTCGTCGCCCCAGGCGAATACAGTACTTAGTTTCACATTTAGATTAACTCCTTTTTCAGTTTCTATAAGCCAGCTAAGCTTTTTGACTTTCAATCCTTCAATATCATTTATAGCTGTTCTCTTTTTGCCGGAAAGCAGGTTAATATTATTCCCCTCGATTTCAACAATTGCCGGGGCAGGCTGCTGGTTTTTTTTCCCCATAGCTGTTGGAAAAGCCAAATATGATTCGTTCTCAACCCAGATGATTAATTCGTACACTCCTGCCCCCTTAGGCTTCACTTCCGATTTCATAATACTCAGCCTGGGTAGTTTATTACTTAATTCAAGAACCCATGGAACCTGTAATGAAAAAAGTGAGTCCATAATTTCTTTCGGGGGTGTATTATCGACAAATGGAACTACACCTCCTATTTCAACATCTCCAAGAGTTGGATGCTTAAATTGGGCCCAGTCTATAAAGCCCTTCCCTTCCAGTTGATCATCACTGTATGCAAGAAGTGCTTTTGTTTTCGGATCTCCTTCTTTTTCATCTTTGGGTTTAGGCATATCCTTCATCATGCCGGCCATTTGTTTCGGATCGACTTGTCCACTCTCTATCATTTTTATTACATTTTCAGCCTTGAACTGATCCGGGGCACCTGATTCCTTGAGGAACAGGGCAATTTTTTCTTCTCCCAGGGCAATGAAATCCTCAGAAGACATTTTTTCCAATTCTTTAATTGAGATCCCACTTTCCTCTTTCTTTTCTTCCTTAACTTCAGGAAGTGTCCAGAAATCCATTGTGAAACTGGGAATCCCCAGATGATAGTAGGACCACAATTCAAATGATCCATCTTTTGCACTTTGCGGGTCCAGTCGTTCTGCCTCCAGTCCTTTATCTTTCAAATACTCTTTATATTGATCAGATAGTTCCTTATAAAATTTAAGATCCCCCTCCAGTGGATTGACAACTGCTCCCAGACCAAGGAAGCTGGCTACCATGCTCTCGGTAACAGTCATTCCGGCAGGAACCATTGGTTGAACCAGATCAATAATTTCTTGTATAGTATAGGTACGATTGGGATCGGCTCCGAAACCTTCTGCCATATTTTCAGGAATTTTTATCTTATCCATATCCACACCTGCCTTTCTTCCTGCTTTAGGGGCTACAATGCAGAAATTGCTAGCACCAAAATTCATAGTCATTGCAATCTCGGGATGTTCAAAAACAAACTTCATCAACTGAAATGATTCCTCCGTACAGCCTGGCCAAAGGCCACTGGTTTTGGCAAATGGTTTAAAAAGGTGGGGGAAATTAATTCCCACATTTACTCCGCCTGATCCGTCTTCGTTGTACTTTCCATCTCCATCATCATCCAGACCTTCTGAATAAAGCTTATAAATGCCTTTCTCTCCTTTGTTTGCATCTGCCTTCCTGAGCATTCTTGGATCTCCGTTCACCGGAATCCAGGTACCTTCCGGATCCTTAACTCTCATTTGTGTGATGATCCCATTGCCATCCAGATCATTATAAGCATCCTCATCTGTAAGCTCATCCATATCATCATTATGAGCTTTATTGTTCCTGGGGTCAAGTCTCAGAGGAGTTTCAAAATAATGTGAGTATGCATCAGGATTCCCGCAGGGCAGAACATACCAGGTCAATTCTCCGGGGGCCTTGCCGGAACTAAGAATATAGTCAGCAAGATATACTGCAGCCATACTTGAAATTGGTACCGTTCCTTCCATATTGGCAACAACCAGAACTGCAGGTAAGGACTTCTTTTCCAGGCCAACTTCAGAACCAATTTCCAATATTTGCAAATTTCTATCTCCGGCACTATTTGCCAGATTTATCAACTTTGTCTGCTTCGGAAATTTCTTATGCAAATCATTCAGAGCTTTATTTAAGTCCCCCGGACTAAGATAATCATGGTAGTTTCCGGATAGCTCCTGGGCCAGGATATTTCCCTGACTACTGCTCCAGAATACTCCCAATACAAGTGAATAAAGAATTAACTTCAGGAAGTAGGATCTCATAATTTGAAATTTTTAAATAATTAATAAATAGTACAAGGGGGGTTAATCTATCTGTAAGTTGGGTAAAAGTAATAATTCTTTACAAAAATGATTTATATCCGGAAAACAAATTCAGGGTTGAGAAATAAATCATGAACCGCCAGAAAGCTTATTCCTCGTCAGCCTTCACATTGGATTCAAACTTATTCAGGGCCCAGTTTGAAATAACATATCCGGCCAAAATAAGCAATGGCCAGATCAAATAAAGAAAAATAGAGCCTAACAGCATGATTTATAATTTATTGGTTAATATACATGAGTATCAGAGTTCATTTCCTCTTCAGAAATTTTCTTATTGCTAATTAATTTCCAGGTATACCATATGTAGGCAACTACAAATGGGATCATTAATGAAACAACAGCCATCACCTTCAGTGTATAATAACTGGATGATGAATTCTCAATTGTAAGTGAACTCTGCAAATCAAAAGATGAAGGATAAAAAGCAGTTTGATTTAAACCCGCAATAAGAAATAAGGAGAATACCGTAAGAAAAGTTCCGCTACCGGTAAACCAGATACCCTTTGTTGAGTTTTTAAAAAGGCTGATAAAAAGGCCCCAGAGTACAAGAACCACACCTGCCAGGAGGATCAGGGTATTCAATGGCATTTGTAAAATATTATTCAGGTACTTGTTTGCCTCCATGAAAACAAGTCCGGTTTCACGATCATAAGCATATCCCTCAAGAAATAAAAGACGAATCATGAAAAATAAAAAGAAAACGAGGAACAGGCCGGCCTCATACCACAGTCTCTTTCTCGCCCTTTTTATCAGATCATCTCCTTCCAGGCTGTTGATTAAAAAAAGAATTCCCAGGGTCCTGGACAAAAATAATATCGCAAAGCCAAGGGCAAGATTCTGAATATTCAGTAAGGCTTCCAATCCGTAATATGGAGTTTCCCACCGGGAAAGGTTTACTGCATTTACTGAAAATTGTGATCCTGTAAATAAAGTAGCTACAACAACTCCGAGCAGAAACGGCCCAAGAGCACCATTGAAAAACAAGAAAGTATCATAGGTTCTTTTGCCAAGGAAATTATTTGGTTTTGACCTGAATTCATAGGACACTGCCTGTACAATGAAACAGAACAAAATAGCCATCCACACCCAGTATGCACCTCCAAAGCTGGTTGCATAAAACAGTGGGAAAGAAGCAAAGAAAGCGCCCCCGAAAGTAACCAGAGTTGAAAAAGTAAACTCCCACTTTCTGCCCAGGGCGTTAACAATCATGGTTTGCTCTATCTCAGTTTTTCCGAGGGTATATATCAGGGTTTGTCCACCCTGCACAAACAAAAGAAACACAAGGGCCCCTGCCAGTATAGAGATAATTATCCACCAGTATTGTTGTAAAAATAAGTAAGATATATCCAGTAACATTTTAATTTCCTCCGTCTTTAGGTCCTGATTTTATTTGCTTAAACATAATCTTCAATTCAGCTATGAGCAGTGTTGTGAAAAGGAGTGCAAAAATCCAGAAGGTGATTTGCACAGAACTCACATTGATTTGGGATACAGCGGCAATAGTTGGTAACATATCCTGAATAAGCCAGGGTTGCCTTCCAACCTCGGCAACAATCCAACCAGCTTCAGTGGCTATATAGGCCAGAGGTACCATGATTATTCCAAGCTTCAGAAGCCATTTCTTAGTCTGCAATTTGTTATCCACACTGAAAAAAAGAACCAGCGCAAGAAAAGTTATGAACAGAAAGCCGAGGCCTACCATCAGGTGAAAAGAATAGAAAGTTAATGAAACGCTTGGTATAACAGATATGGGGTTCATACCCTTATAGTATCCATAACCGAAATATTTAAAATAGTATTCCACCCAATCAGGATCATCAAATTTTTGCCGGAGTTCAGCATATCTTTGCTCATCTTTCCCTTTTGCTTCTTTCAATTCCCATAGGGTTTCTATAGCTATTGCACCCCGGTCGGCTTTCTCATTAAAAGATATAATTCCTCTTTCTTCATTACCGTCAATCATGTCCATGATTCCGGGTATAAAGCCGTCGGGAGAAAGATGCACCATATAAGATAAGGCATTGGGAATTTCAATTTTAAAAATAAAATCTTTCTTCCTGTACTCTGCTTGTTCTTTATTCGAAAGAGCTCCTACCGCAACCAGGGGGGCATTTTCACGTCCCTCATAAAGTGCTTCCATGGCTGCAAATTTCATAGGCTGGGTTCTGGCCACATCACGGGCTGAGTTATCACCAGAACCTATCATATTCACCGAGGCAACTAATCCAAATGCAGCAGCCACAATAATGCTTTTCTTGGCAAACATCACGTTCCTGTTCTTGATCAGGTACCAGGAACTGATTCCAATCACAACCAGAGCGGCAAGTACATAGCTCTGGGAAATAGTATGCAGAAATTTATTTACGGCAGTTGTAGAAAGTATTATTTCCCAGAAATTCACCATTTCATTCCTGGCTGTATCAGGATTAAACTTCATTCCTACCGGGTTTTGCATCCATGCATTTGCAACAAGTATCCATATTGCCGACAAATTTGAACCAACAGCAACGAGCCAGGTAGAAAGAAGATGGAATTTTTTACTCACCTTATTCCATCCGAAAAACATCACTGCTATAAAGGTAGATTCCAGGAAAAAGGCCATTATCCCTTCAATAGCAAGGGGTGCACCAAAGATATCCCCAACAAACCAGGAATAATTTGACCAGTTAGTTCCAAATTCAAACTCCAGTATAATTCCTGTAGCAACCCCAATAGCAAAGTTAATTCCAAAAATATTCATCCAGAATTTGGTGGTTTTTTTCCAGAATTCATCTCCTGTTCTCACATATATCGACTCCATTATTGCAATAATAAAGGAAAGACCCAGGGTAAGAGGCACAAATAGCCAGTGGTAAAGGGCCGTAAGGGCAAATTGTGCTCTTGACCAGTCCACCAATGACATGTCTAAGTTTTCAATCATTATTATTTAAGTTGGGTTTAGTTAGTTGTTCTATTACATAATCTCCTCTTTCCTTATCGGTATTGAATTTTGATTTTAACAGATCGGGAAAGAAAAAAAGTTTCAGGATGGCAAACATGATAAATAGCTTTACCAGAATAATAATCCACAGAGTTCTGCCGAAGGTCATAGTTCTGAAACCATCATAATACAAGTAGAAAACTTTCTTAAATATTTTTTTCATGACAAAAGTATTCTTCGGAGATTAAGGTAAAATTACCAAATAGATAAGTATCTGGAGATATCAAGTAATACAAAAATTACCTGCAGAAATTGTGTGCTGTTAAAAATTCTGTAATTTATTAATAATCAAAAGGAAAAAGCAAGATACTTTATTTAATTTATAATGAATATAAATAAGTTTTTGTAAATCAAATAATATTATCATATTTGCTCCAGACAAATTAAGCCATTCACTCTCACTAAATACTTTTTCTATATGTACTTTTATACTGAACCGAAGGGAACAAAATCCATCTTAATGAAGGTTTTCAGATTTTCCTGTAGTATACTATTGTTTGTGGTTTTCACACTTCCTGTCCTGGCTCAGAGAATTCCACTGAATCTTAGTGATCCTGAAATTGGAATTATTGAGCATCTGGGCGACACAATCCCATCCGGTATCCTGCTCATTGATGAAAATGCTGATACTGTCAGCCTGGGAGATCTTCTGGATAAGCCAACTCTTATAAACTTTGTTTACTACAGGTGTCCCGGAATTTGCAGTCCGATGATGAGCGCCCTTGCCGAGACCATTGACCTGCTGGAACTTCAAATCGGGCTGGATTACCAGGCTTTTACCATTAGCTTTGACCCCACTGAAAATACAGAACTGGCCTTGAACAAGAAAGAAAACTACCTGTACCTGATGGAGAAGGATGAGCTTGCAAGAAAGGGATGGAAGTTTTTTACCGGGGACTCTTCAAACATGGCACTTTTTACAGATCTTACAGGATTTAAGTATAAAAAAGTAGGACGGGATTACAACCATACAGCGGCTCTTATCATGTTGAGCCCGAAAGGAATCATTACCCGGTATATAAAACCTGGTGGAAATCAGTTTGATCAGAGTTTTTATTTCCAGCCATTTGATGTAAAGATGAGCATATTAGATGCTGCTGAGGGAAAGGTGAGGTCAACTATAAATAAGGTACTGGTTTTTTGTTACAGCTATAATCCTGAAGGACAGCAATGGGTTTTTAATATTACCAAGGTTTCAGGGGTATTGATTATCTTATTTGGCCTCTTGTTTTTTGCCTTTCTGGCATTGCGATCGAAATTAAGAAAACAATCATAAATCATATTTTATGTCAAAAGAAATTACGGAAAAAGAGTACAGGAGTTTTTATGATGAAAAAGGCAAATACAAAGGCTTGTTTGCCTGGATCTTTTCAACCGATCATAAAAGAATCGGTTTGCTTTATCTCTACTCTATAACAACTTTTTTTATTGTTGGCGCCACGCTGGGATTATTAATGAAATTAGAGTTAATTGCACCTGGCGAAACCATATTCGGAGCACAAACCTACAACAGTTTGTTTACGGTTCATGGAGTAATCATGATCTTTCTAATTGTTATTCCCGGCATACCTGCCACTTTTGGTAATTTTTTACTACCCTTGCAAATTGGAGCTGCAGATGTGGCTTTTCCTAAGTTAAACCTATTATCATGGTGGATATATGTATTTGGTGCTTCTCTTGTAGTTCTTTCGCTATTCACCGGAGGTGGGGCACCTGATACCGGATGGACTTTTTATGCCCCCTACAGTTTTAAAACCAGTACCAATATGCTTCCGGCAGTACTCGGAGCATTTATCCTGGGGTTTTCATCCATTCTTACCGGTCTGAACTTTGTAGTAACCATTCATCGCATGCGTGCACCCGGAATGACATGGATGAGAATGCCTCTGTTTCCCTGGACATTGTATGGAACAGGCTGGATACAATTACTGGCCACTCCGGTGATTGGGATTACCCTTTTGATGGTAGTTGCCGAGCGTGTATTGAATATTGGGTTTTTTGATCCCACTCTTGGGGGAGACCCTATCCTGTATCAGCATTTATTCTGGATTTACTCGCATCCGGCAGTCTATATCATGATTTTACCGGCCATGGGGGTCATTTCAGAGATCATCCCAACTTTTGCCAAGAAAACCATTTTTGGCTATAAGGCAATTGTTATATCCACACTGGCAATTGCATTTGTAGGTTACTTCGTCTGGGGGCACCACATGTTTACTTCCGGAATGAGTGGTACTGCATTGTATACTTTTTCTATTCTCACTTTCCTGGTAGCGATTCCAAGTGCCATAAAAGTATTTAACTGGGTATCCACACTCCATAAGGGATCTATTACTTCAGGAGTTCCATTTTACTGGGCTATGACATTCGTTTTTGTTTTCATGGTTGGTGGCCTCTCCGGTTTGGTACTGGGCTCCCTGGCCGCAAATGTGCATGTTCATGACACCCATTTTGTTGTAGCCCACTTTCATTACATCGTATTTGGAGGAACAGGATTTGCTTTCTTTGCTGCTATACATTACTGGTTCCCGAAAATGTTTGGCAGGATGTATAATATAAAATGGGCAAAGACCGGTCTGGTTATATTTTTTATGGGTTTTATCACCTTATACAGCCCGATGTTCTACCTGGGGATTAAGGGGATGCCAAGGAGATATTACGATTACCTTGAAGAGTTTACGGGACCCAATATTATCTCATCCATTGGAGCCATGGTATTGATCAGTGGGTTGATTATCATTATCACAAATCTTATTATTTCAGCGCGAACAGGGAAAAAAGCAGAGGCAAATCCATGGGGTGGTTCTACCCTGGAATGGACTGTTCCTTCGCCCCCACCGCTTGAGAATTTTGAAAAGATTCCTGAAGTGACAACCGGACCTTATGTTTATAAATAATTTGATTATGAACTCTACGGAACATTCTGTTTCACAACCACACAGGGATGATACTGCCGATAAACTGGGTATGTGGCTCTTTATTTTTACAGAGATGCTATTGTTTGTGGGGCTCTTCCTGGTTTATAGTGTTTACAGATTTAAAAATGCTGAAGCATTTCACCTTGCAGCCGAAGAGTTAAGCACGCTGGTTGGAACAATCAATACTATTATTTTGCTTGTCAGTAGTATGACTGTTGCCATGGCTATTACATCTATTCAAAAAGGAAACAAGAAGCTTAGCCTGATCCTGATTGGTATCACTCTTTTTTTAGCCATGATTTTTCTTGTGAACAAATATTTTGAATGGGGGATCAAAATTGAGCATGGTCTTTATCCGGGATCTCAATACCTTCAGGAACTTGGGCATGGTGACACCTTGTTTTTTGGATTGTATTTTTTTATGACAGGGCTGCATGCCTTCCACATCATTGTAGGTATGATAATCTTAGGATTTGTTTATCAAAGGGTGCATAATGGGAAAATACATTCTACAGATTTTGTTTTTTTGGAAAACGGAGCCTTATACTGGCATTTAGTTGACCTGATCTGGATATTTCTTTTCCCCTTATTTTATCTAATTACTTAAAAATATCTGCTATGGAAAAAGAGAAACATCATATTGTACCATACAAAACTTATATATATATTCTGGCTGTTCTGATTGTATTCACCCTGCTTTCGGTTGCCGTTACAAGCATTGAACTGGGAACCCTGACAGTTATGGTGGCTCTTGTTATTGCTTCCTTCAAAGGGTTCCTGGTACTCAGTTATTTTATGCATCTGAAATTTGACAATAAGATATTTGCTATTATGGTTACAGGCATCATATTGTTAATCACCATAGTTATTTTAATTACTTTTCTTGACTATTATTATAGATAGATTATGTACTCATCCACCCAAATTGACGCATCAAATTTTGTCCACGGAGTTGATCTCGCATTCCTGGTAACCATTGGAATTTCTTTTTTCTTCCTATTAGCCATTACTGTGGTTATGATTTATTTCATATTCCGGTATAGCAAGAAAAGAAATCCAAAGGCCACACAAATTGAGGGAAACACCAAACTTGAAATATTGTGGACTGTGATTCCTACGATACTGGTAATGGTTATGTTTTACTATGGCTGGGCCGGATGGAAACCCATGAGGGAGGCCCCCAAAGACGCATTGGAGATTACTGCCGTGGCCAGAATGTGGAGTTTTCGGTTTGAATACGAAAATGGGAGAATTACTGACAGTTTATATGTGCCTCAGAACAAGGCTGTAAAGCTAAACCTGGAGGCTTTGGATGTAATCCATTCGCTCTATATTCCAGCCTTCAGGGTTAAGGAGGATATGGTACCCGGTAAAATTAAATCTATGTGGTTCATTCCAAAGAGTCTTGGTAATTATAATCTATTTTGTGCTGAATATTGCGGATTGCAACATTCTTATATGATCTCGGGGGTAAAAGTTCTTTCACAGTCTGATTATGATAAATGGTATTCCGATACCCTGGCTGTAGCTTCAGCAGGGGAAGATGCCATACCGGGTGCCAAAGGACTTGAGATACTTCGTAAAAATGCATGCAATGCATGTCACTCCAGTGATGGCAGTAAACTTGTCGGACCCAGTTATAAGGGTTCTTTTGGCTTAAAACAAATTGTTATAAGGGATGGTAAGGAGCGGGAGATCTTAGTAGATGAAAATTATATCCGCAAATCTATTTATGAACCAAATGCAGATCTCGTTAAGGGTTACCCCAGGGGATTAATGCTCTCCTATAAAGATCTTATTTCTGAAGATGAATTGAAAGAAATTATTGTTTACATCAAATCGTTGAATGAATAAGAACAGATCTGAATTCGTACAGGTTTATGCAGAATTGGGGAAATTCACCATTTCACTTTCCGTTTCACTTTCCACTCTTACGGCATATGTGCTCCGGGCTGGAGAGTTCAACAAAGGAGTGATACTTCCATTTCTAGGAGTATTTATTCTTTCCCTGGGCTCTTCAGCCATGAATCATTACCAGGAACGTGATCTGGACAGGTATATGGACAGAACCCGCAACAGGCCACTACCAAAAGGGAAAATCAAACCATCAAGTGCACTGATCTATTCAGTTTTCATGCTTGTTGCCGGATCCGTTTTACTTTACCTGAATAGTGTGGGTGCTTTGGCCCTTGGGCTGCTCACTGTAATCTGGTACAATCTGATTTACACTCCCCTGAAAAGAAAAACTGCATTTGCAGTTGTACCCGGGGCCCTTATCGGGGCCTTCCCTCCTGTCATTGGCTGGGTAGCTGCCGGGGGAGATATTTTTAACTTCAAGATCATTGTTGTAGCATTTTTCTTTTTTATGGGTCAAATTCCTCATTTCTGGTTAATCATGCTGAAATTTGGGAAGGAATATGAGGCTGCAGGTTTTCCAAGTCTAAGCATGATTTTTCAACAGGACCAAATTAAGAGGCTGACTTTTATGTGGATTGTTGCATTGGCAGTATCATCGTTATTGTTCCCTCTGACAGGGATCATAA
>SDBS01003226.1_pt1 | contig 15978 bp, 14 predicted proteins | sample 2277091 | NCBI WGS metagenome assembly SDBS01 (sample SAMN10404972, study PRJNA504765) | marine sediment metagenome | isolation source: marine sediment core GS10_PC15, 163 cmbsf | place: Arctic Ocean: Southern Knipovich Ridge | collected 2010 | reverse complement strand
CGAATCATCGGTGGGTATGAAACCCAGGCAGGTTCGAAATACAGGACTTCGTCTCCAGGATTAACCACTGCTGACAGGGCGATGAAAATAGCCCACTTGCTTCCCGGGGTGACGATGACATCACTCTTTGAATTCACTTCTATTCCATTGTCACGACCCATCTTCCCAGCAATGGCCTCAAGGAGTTCCGGCGTTCCCTTGGTTGGCGACGGGTAATGGGTCTTACCGCTTTTGATAGCCGCAACTGCCGCTTCCACAATATGTCCTGGAGTATCAAAATCGGGATCCCCACCTGCGAGCGAGATCACATCGTGGCCAGCCGCCTGCATGGCCTTTGCCTTTTCACTTACCGATACAGTCACCGAGCCCGGAATTCCCTGCAGCAGCTGTGAGAGTTCTTTCATACTAACGCCTCCAAAATGATGAGGAATTCTATCAGACTAAATCTGTTATAACAGGCAGTTTCTTGATATTCATTAGATCCAGGTGGCGGAACCAAATCCGTAACCAATGCGGAGCTGCTCACATGAAGTGTCCGGTTTCTGGAAAGAAAAATACCAGCAACAACAAGGTGCAAATTACACTGGTTCCCTTACTCCTGCAGTCTTCTCTTCGTAAGCGTTGCTGGGCGCAAAAAGAGCGTTATTTTCCTATGAACTCATTCGACCCGTCGTTTCGTTACACTACAAGCAGCAGCCCGACGCCGAACAGCAGCGGAAACACGAAGATGATGGCCGGCGCGCCAGAGACGAGAAAATAAAGCGGGAAGGACAGCAAGCTGCACGCTAATGCGGCCCAGCCGATCCAGGGTGGGAGCGTTCCCGCGCGCAGCGCTGACCAGCTAAAGAGCAGCATGGCGGAAAGAAAGAAGGTAATGTAGACGAGCTGAATGTCGCCGTTTACCCAACAACGCAGCGGTTCGTAGAGCTCTGGCGCAGCACCCCTTCGGGCCGCATTGGAATATGAGTGATCAAATGGACAGACCGAAGGATTTGTCAACAAGCTGAAATTGCTCAAAAGGCAGATGTATGGTCGAGCGAATCTTGACTTGCTAAAGATTCGCCTCTTGGCTCTCATTCATTAGCACGAAATATGCGCAAGAGCCCAAGTCATCTTTCCAGGTCCCTACACAGTATTTCGGATTCTCCCTTTTGGCTTTGTTGAAGTAAGACCTCAGGATATTCAACAGTTTCCCATAGCTTATCAGTTCGTAAGTTATTCCAACTAGCGAGTAAAACAAGAAACCTCTCCACTTTTACGATAGTGTCTGATCTCGTCCAGGAAAATAGGATTCGATTTGAGAGATATCTACCCGATAAGGGTAGTCCTCACGCCGATATATTAATGCCTCCCCATCACGAAGTTTTCCAGCATCAATCACCTCGCCAATAAAAAGAGCATGATCACCTCCGGGAGGTTGGTAGACATCTACCAGTCTGCAATCCAGATAGGCTAGGGCATCTAGCATAATAGGTGCTCCCGTCACTTTCCGGTCCCAATAGATATCCTGTCGCTTGAACTTGTTCACTTCATGGCCGGTTTGTCTGCCAAAGTGTCTGGCGATCCCCGCCTGGTCTTCCGCTAAGATGTTGACCCCAAAAAACCCGGCTTTCTGAAGGTATGGATATGTATTACTGGATAATGCCACTGCTGTCATCACGAAGTGTGGACTTCCTGCGATACGCATTACCCAGGCCGCAGCCAGTCCATAATCTTCACCGGAATAATGTGTCGTAACGATTTGTACGCTCTCCATCAGGAGATCTAACACGCGGTCAGTGTTGGTGATCTTTTTTCCTGAGCGAGTGTAAATTTTCATCAGTTCAAAAGGATCATTTTTATTCTTTTGTTCAGCGGACACTGTCTCTTGCAATACTTTGCTCCTTGTTGTCTATCTTGATCGTCTTTTGAATCTAAGCTTTGGACTCGATAGTAAGCTTAGGGACGAATAAGAACGGTACGTAAATCAGTCATGTCTTCGATAGCGTACCTTGCACCTTCACGACCCCAGCCTGATTCTTTGACTCCGCCGTAGGGCATGTTCTCTACCCGATAACGGTTGGGTGCATTAATCATCACGCCGCCAACCTTCAGATTCTTGGCAGCATAGAAAGCCAGCTCCAATGATTTGGTAAAGATGCCGGCCTGCAGTCCCCACGGGGAGTCATTGATAAGATCGAGGGCCTCATCGAATTCATCGTAGGCTGTTATCGTTACGAGTGGGCCGAAAACCTCATCACATACTAGAAGCATGGCAGGATCAGCTTCGACCACTACTGTTGGCTCAAAATATGAGCCGTCGCGGCCGCCACCGGCTAATACTTGCGCCCCATTCGCTCGAGCATCCTTGGTCCATTGTTCGATCCTCTTTGCAGAGTCTTCACTGATCAATGGGCCAACATCGGTATCCGCTTCAAACGGGTTACCGACCTTCAAATTGTTGGCCGCATTTACCATGCGCTCAACAGTTTCCTCGTAAATATCCTGGTGGACATACAGGCGCTGTAGCGACACGCAACTCTGGCCCGTGAGGCCAAAGGCTGCAACAACGCATGCTGGTATGGCCTTGTCCAGGTCAGCATCGCTATGGATCACGACAGCCCCATTTCCACCGAGCTCAAGGACCGTGCGCTTCATGCCGGCCTGGCGAATGATAGCGTCTGCTGTTCTCCCGCCACCGGTAAAGTTTATCAATCCCACTCGGGAATCACTCGTCAATGCCTGGCCAGCCTCAACACCTCCATGAACGAGGTTGAGAGCCGCCGGTGGCAAGCCTGCATCGTGAAATAGTTCTACAAGCATCAGTGAAGTTGTGGCGCCTCGTGGCGCCGGCTTTAGCACAATCGTATTACCGCCGGCAATTGCCGGCGCTATTTTGTGGCTGCCCACACTTACCGGGGCATTGAATGGGGTGATGGCCGCGATTATGCCTACCGGTACACGAATAGTAAAACAGAACATGCCCTCCCCATGACCAACCGTGCTCGCTGGCAGCACTTCTCCGATTGCTTGGGTGCAGGCATCTGCCGAAAATGAAATCGTTTCCCAGGCGCGGGCAAGTTCACCGTAGGCATCTTTGAGCGTTTTGCCCGTTTCTTCAACAAGAACTTGAGCGAATTCCTTTTCCCGCTCTTTGAGGAGGTTAGCTGCGTTCCGAAGGATAGATTGCCGCTGATGGGCCGGCATCTCGGCCATTTCATCACCGGCTGCTTCAGCCGCGCTAATTGCCGCTTCGACATCGTCCACCGTGGATTCAGCGACGTTGGCGACAACACGTTGTGATCCGGGGATGGTCAACGTAAAGTGACCGTCATGTGACACCCTTTTACCTGCAATAATTGATGGAATTTCGCGAACTGTTTCAGTATTCAAAGTAAATCTCTCCTTTCTAAAAAATTTACACGTTAAGACATCCGTCGCTTAGGATCAGCGGCAAATTGAAGGCCATCACCTATCAGATTGATCGAAATGACAAGCAACAAAAGAAATAGCCCGGGAAAGACCATAATGTGCGGAGCTTGTGATAAATAACTTCTGGCATCACTCAGCATCAGCCCCCACTCTGGGGTGGGCGCTTGGGCGCCCAGACCAAGAAAGCTAAGTCCGGCCACGGACAGGACGGTTCCGGCCAACTCTACCGTCGCAAGAACGAGCGTGGCCATAATGATATTCGGCATGATGTGTCGACGCATGATCCTAAAATCGCTTGACCCGACAGCTCTAGCTGCTTCGGTATAACCTTCCTGCCGTGTTTTCAGTGTCAATCCACGTACAAGACGGGCAAATATCGCTATCTTTGCTATGCCAACCGCTATGATGGCTTTATCTAATCCCGGTTCTAAGATGGCGATGATGACCAGGGCAAACAGAAAGAACGGAAATGACAGCATGAGATCGACAATGCGCATGATAACACCATCAATCGTGCCACCAGAGTAACCCGATATAATCCCAAGTGTAAACCCACCAACTAACGCGATTGAGGTCGCCACGAGACCTGCGATGATCGTGATCCTGGCCCCGTGAACGATCCGCGCGAAGATATCCCGCCCCAGATGATCCCGGCCGAATATGCTCTCCGAGGATGGAGGGGTCCTCCGGAGTTGGAGGTCTTGCTTCAGTGGATCCGCCTGGATCAGAAAGGGGCCAAATATCGCCATTAAGATGAGCAACAATAGTAGAATTAATCCAACTGTAGCTGCATGATCCTTACGATATTGACGCCAGAACATTGACCACCTATTATTCTGCCAGCAGTTAAAATGGCTGTGCTGCTTATTAACTACGCATCAGACGAGTATTGGATGCGTGGATCGATATAGAGATAAAACATGTCCGTCATAAAGTTGAGAAGTACTATGGTTACGACACCGACAATGACAACACCCCGAATTACTGCATAATCTCGGGCGAAAATGGCGTTGATCAGTAATGAGCCCATGCCCGGAATCGATAAGACGGATTCAGTAAGAACAGCGCCGGCCAACAATATGCCAAATTGAAGACCGATCACGGTAATTATCCCAATCGAGGCGTTCTTTAATGTGTGGCGGAAGATAATATTCCATTCCGATAGGCCCTTAGAATGGGCGGTTCGCACATAATCTTGATTCAGGGTGTCTAGCATTGATGAGCGTGTAATCCGGCCGATGGCTGCCAGTGGATAAATTGCCAGAACGATAACAGGTAACACAGCATGCCTGGGCGTACCCCATCCGAACGATGGCAACATCGACAACCGTACCGAAAAAAGGTAGATTAGTAACAAGGCAAGGAAAAATATGGGGATGGAGGTTGAAGTGAGTAGAATGATTCGCAACCCATGATCCACCCAGGTATTTGCCTTGAGAGCAGCCAATATTCCGATACCAACCCCAACTATCACAGAAATAGTGATCGCCAGGGTTGAAAGTAACAAGGTAATAGGATATGCCGCAGCCAGGCGTTCAACCACTGGAACACCTCGCTGGTAAGACGTGCCAAGATCGCCGTGGAGTAGATCATTCATGAAATTCAGATATTGTTTCCACAGAGGTTGATTTAGTCCGAGTTCAATGCGTAGCTGCTCAAGGTTTTCGGGGGTTACATCCTGACCCAATATCAACCTTGCTGGATCGCCCGGAACAAGCGATAGTGCAAAAAAGACAACAGCAATGGCCGTTAGCATTATCGCTAATAGAGAGAAAATCCGACGAAGAACGTATTGTCCCATGCTGCACTCTAGGCTATGGATACCGCAAATTATTGTATTATAGGTGAGGGCGGTTCACCTAAGAATCACTCATTATCTGCACACATCCTGCAGCGAGAATCTTTGTGCCTTCAATTAGCTTGTTTATTTCAACGTGTTCGTTTGATCCAACGTCCATAATGTTTCCCGGCGCAAAAGCCACGCCTGGCACACCTAATTTGCGGATTACATAACCCACATTACTTGAAAAAGAGATAAACGTTGTACCGATATCACGCCCGGTTACAGCTTTCCCTCCTTTAATGAGCCCCTCTTTAAGAGGAGTGTCCTCCTTCGCAGCAAATGAATACATCCCCCTGATCTGGCTGACTTCAGCTGACAAGCCACTCCGCTTTTTAACGACAGGCTCGACAATATCATTGAATTCGGCGATGATGCCTTCTACCGTCTCCTCCGGTAGTACCCGCCGGTCGAAAACCACATAGGCGGTATGAGGCGTCCTTGGGGGTTCTGCATCCGATGAAACTGAAATCGCAGATACCGTAGCCCCACCAAGAACTGGATGTTCAGGCAAAGACTGTTGCTCAGCTTTCAGCAAGATATCAGCCAACCCGTATAGAGGATTGACACCCTTTTTTGGTCGTCCCCAGTGAGTCTCGATTCCCTTTAAAATTACCTGGACATGACTGATTCCACGGGCGCCCATAACGACTTGATTGTCGGACGGTTCGCCAGCAATAACATAAGTTGGCGCCAGGCCGATTGATTCGTCCAGTTCCCTGATGCCATCGTGGTTCGCATTCAAGTCTTTGGTTACACAAGCTACCTGAAGAGTCCCACGCCAATTTTCTCTTCCCCACTCTATCAACGCCTGAGCAGCATAGAGGTATGAAGATATGGCAGATTTTGGTGCAGCAGCTCCTCTACCATAGATGACATTTCCCTCTTTGCCAAATCTACGCCCGCTGCGAATTTCACCCGAAAAAGGATTTTCCATGTTTCCCGGCACACCACTATCTGTGTGAGTGAGCATCAATAGGGTAGGGCCGGCACTTCCGCTGTAAACTGTGCCCAGAACATTCCAATCCTCGTCCATTTGGACATCGTCGAAATCGGCCTTGTGCATGAACTCCGCAACGTAATTGGCTATATCCAACTCTTTACCTGTTGGACTTGGAATACGAATCAAATTCTGAACCATTTCTATTGTGTCTGCTTCTTTGACATACGAAGCGACAGCCTTGAGATTGTCCACAGAAAGGTCCTTCCCTTATTAGGTTATACTACTAAAATATTTCGTGGTGCGTTTGTCAGAAATTCGTATCCATCTTCCGTTATGAGAATGTTATCTTCCATACGCCATGCCCCGACACTGAAATCATAAATCCCTGGTTCCACTGCAATCACCATTCCTGGTTGAAGCACTGTATTGTCACCTGGCCCCAGTGAAGGACGCTCATGGACGTCAAGTCCCAGCGCGTGACCGGTCCGATGCAGCATATATTCTTTGTAGCCGCGACTCACAATCGCATTGTACGCTTGTTTGTCAACATCCGCAGCTGTATTTCCGGGTTTTACCGCTTCCAAAGTATCGTAGTAAATTTCTAGGGCTGCATCATTATTACGACGTTGCTCCTCACTCGGTTCTCCAATGTAAAACCAGCGGGTAATATCGGAGCGGTAACCTCTATACCAACATCCAAAATCGAAGATCATCTGCTCCCCACTCTTTAACTTTCGATCAGTGGCATAAGGATTAATCATGTCATAACGGTCGAGGCCAGACGATGTGATCAGGGAAGCGAGTGTGTCGGCGCCGGCGCCTAACATACCCATAGCTAAGGCTCGTGTGACCTCTCTTTCTACGACTCCTTCCCGGGCAGCGGCGTAGGCAGACATAAACCCAGCATCAGCAGCTTGGCAGGTGACCCGCAAGTATTCAATCTCTCTTTCAGACTTCACCATTCTAGCCGCCCACATCAAGGCGCCGGCATCTACCCATTCGACGTCCGGGGCGGTCGCCTGAGTTTTATCCCACTCCTCCAAGGTCATCCCAATGCGCTGTCCATGGCCCAGCTCAATTCCGAGACGACCGTTCTGAAGGTTGTTTTCCTTAAGTACATCGGCCAACAATTCGTAAACATCAGACTTATCTGCGTACAAGCCACTCCCCCATCCCCGTATATCCTTTACCCAAGACGTTTTGCGGGCACTGCCAACCTCTAAGTTCGGAAGTATAAGCACCGGTTCTTTCCCTTGAGGCACTACCGCAAGGAAAGGACGGGAACCGCTTAACATGAGGAAGGTCCGGTAACCGGTAGAGTAGATCAAATTCGTGGGCATGCTCAAAAGAAGACCGTCAATTTCTTGCTCTTCCATAAGACCATGGATCCGTTCCAGCCGCTGCCTGTATTCGTCCACCGAAAAATCCAGAAACATTTTTAATGCCTCCCGAGCAAAAAAAAAGAGAATTTGCTTAGAGCTATTTTAATGAAAGTCCATTTGCGGAGAATTCGGAGCTTATAACATCAATTGTATATTGTTGACAAACTACTGTATACAGTATACAATGCAGATGTTGTGAGTGCAAGCGACTATCGTGACGACAGAGAAAATAGGGGAGGGCTGGCGCGCATCGATCAGAGTGTGTTGGCGGATCGGGTCTACAAAACGCTACGAGCCGCCATACTTTCAGGCGAGTTTGAGCCAGGCGAACGTCTCGTAGAGTCCCAAATCGCAGACCAGATTGGTGTAAGTCGGGCGCCAGTTCGTACGGCTATCAGCCGCCTGGACAGTGAGGGGCTAGTCGACCTTTTTCCAAGAAGAGGCAGTTACGTAACTGCCTTAATCAAGCAAGACATTTGGGAGGTTTACACACTGCGCGCTTCTCTTGAGAGACTGGCTTTTAAGCTTGTGCCAGAACGCACTAAGCGTGAAGAGATTCTAGCGCTTCACCAAATAATTGAAGAGATGGAAGAATGCGTTACCAGGGAAGATCAGGCTGGTTTATCGGATCTGGAATGGGGCCTTCACGAGGAGATCGTGCGGCTGGCTAAACATGAGCGACTTCTGTCAGTATGGATGAGCCTTAGTGGACAGATTCAATTGCTTTCCAGGCGAGTAATTGAAGAAGAATACAGCGATCTTTCTCCTATTCCACAAAGACATAAATTCTTGCTAGATAGACTTCTGAATGGCTCAGAGGAAGAACGCTCAGGGGCCATCGAAGAGCATATAAATTCCGTAGCTGAACGGATTCTTGCCCGGTTTCGTGGTTAGCCGTGATCCCTAAGTCTCTTTCCTTCGGTTTGGGACCTCTACCACAATACCCTCTTGGCGACTGGCGTACGCTCGCTCCCAGAATTGAACAACTTGGATTTGACGCCCTATGGATACCTGACGAACGCTTCTACCGTGATGTAGTGGCAACCTTGGCTACGATTGCCAGCATGACGAGCCAGATCGATATCGGAACTTCAGTTACCGACCCATACATCCGGCATCCGGCGCTTGCCGCACAATGGACGGCTTCGATTGATGAGCTGTCCTCGGGCAGAATGAATATCGGCATTGGAGCCGGCATTGCCGGTTTTTCGGCTCTGGGTATCCAACGCGTGAGACCGGTGCGCGCTATAAACGAGATGGTTGAATTAATGCGCCAATTGTGGGGAGCCGGGACAGTAAACTTTCAAGGCGAACTCTTTTCGTTCAATGAAGCAAAGATGGATTTTACACCGCTCCGAAAACGAATTCCTTGCTTCATTGCTGGACGCGGGCCATTAATCTTAAAACTCGCAGGAAAGATCGGCGACGGAGTTATTATTGGGAGCTTAGCTGCCGAAGAAAGCCTTAGATATGCATTTAAACAGATCGACGAAGGTTTAAAGTTCTCTGAACGCACGAGAGAGGACCTGGATGTAGCCATCTGGCTCCATACTGCGGTCTCTAAAGACCAAGAGAAGGCGCGCCAGGCCGTTCGAGAGATCATCGTCGGTATTTTGATATCGAGCCGGCCGATTCTAGACAGATTAGGTGTGCCCATATCCAAATCGATTACTGATGCACTAGAAAATCTTCGGTATGTACATGGTTCGGCCGATGTGGCGAGAACTGCAGAAATGCTCAGTGATGAGCTGATTGATAGTTTTTCAGTAGCCGGATCACCCGATTATCTAGCCGAGAGAATTAAGGAATTACATGCTTCGGGCATAAACCACTTTGCTCTAAAACCATGGATGGTTCCAGGGCAATCTTTTGAGGAATTTGCTCAAGTCATTTCCGAGGAGGTGATGCCCAAAGTCCGATGAGAGTCGTTTAGAGTGAACGGAACGCATAATTTTGGAGGAAAATAAAATGAATAGGAAGAAGTTGATTATTATGTCGGCCCTGATGCTGCTAGCATTCATCATCGTCGCCTGCCAGCCCGAAACTGAGATTGTCGAAGTGACTCGTGTAGTGACTGAAACGATTGTGGAAGAGGGTGAATCGGTTGAAGTTACCCGCATTGTAATCGAGGAAGTTGAGGTCACTCGCATCGTAGAGGTCGAGGTGCCAGTCGAGACAGAATCAGAAGAGGAAGAAACGGCTGGGGAAATGGAACCCACTGCCGGTGGATCTCTTAGAATTGCCATGGGTACCGAACCCCTCGCCTTCGATCCGCCAAACTATTTAGCGACAACAGATCTGATAGTCACTAAGCTCATTTTCGACGGTCTTGTCAAGTTTGATAATGAGCTAAATGTGGTTCCTGCACTGGGTACAGATTGGGAACAGATTGACGATACGACATGGCGGTTTAACCTTCGGGAAGACGTCCAATTCAGTGATGGAAGTGACTTTAACGCTGAAGATGTAAAAGCTAGCTTTGAGCGTGGTATACAGATGCGGCGTGGTCAAGCCTTCATTGGGTTCATCGAATCGGTTGATATTATCGATGACTTTACAGTTGATATCAATCTTGCGAACCCATTCGGTCCATTCCTTCAGCATATGGCGACTCCCGTAGCTGTCGTCACAAGCTCGGACCATTTGGCCGAGAGCTCGGACGAAGATCTCCAATTGAACCCTATTGGAACAGGCCCCTATATGCTGGAGGAATTTACCCCTCAGCAATCAACACACCTGGTACGGAATGATCTCTATTGGGGTGATGAACCCTACTATCTTGACGAGGTCACCTTTTTTGTAATTCCCGAAGAAGCCACTCGTTTCGCCGCCCTACAGGCTGGGGACGTGGATGTGATTGAGAATCCTCCACCACACGAGGCTGCTAATATTGAGGCGGCACCGACCATGCAGCTGATTACGAGCCCCGGTACACGAGACGTTCGCTTGGCGTTCCAGGTAGGAAACGATCCCGTAGACGATCCTCTACTGCGCAAGGCAATCGCCCATGCAATTGATTCGGAAACCCTTGTCGAATTGGTTGTTGAGGGGCTCGCTCGAAACGCAAACACTGGTTGGCTGCCACCCGAGGTGTTTACAGCATCGCCTCCTGTGGGTCTCGAGTACGATCCCGAACTAGCCAAGGAACTGCTGGCCGAAGCAGGTTATGCTGATGGATTAACCCTGGAACTTCGGACGCCGGAAGGCCGCTACTTACGTGACCGCGAGATCGCGGAGGCTATTCAAGGCCAGCTGGCGGAAGTAGGTATCGACGTGGAGCTCTTGACGATGGAATGGGGCGCGTATCTGGACTCCCTTTCTGCGCACGAAGGACAGATGTTTATCATCGGTTGGGGTGTTAGCACTGGAGATCCGGCGGTTGTGTCTCGCCAGAATCTGGCGTCAGACAGCGCCTTTAACTTTGCTGGCTATTTCAATCCGGATCTGGACGCTTTGTTAGATGAAGCTGAGCAAACCTCAGATCAAGATAGGCGTAGAGAGATTTATCAGCAGATGACGGAATTGATCCTCTTAGAGGATACAATCATGCGACCCATCTACTGGAAACTGAACCTATTTGCAAGTGATTCAAAGGTTCATAACTTCCTGCCAACGCCGCTAGAGCAGATCGATCTAAGCGAAACCTGGATAGAGCAAGGATAATAAGTCATTAAGGATGCAGGATGCTTCTGTAGATAGCTACGGAAGCATCCTGCGCCTGTTTTTGTTGCGGTCCAGACGATAGCCAAAGGAGATTATCCATATGAAGTTCCTTGAATTTACAGAAGACGAGTATCGAGAGCGCTTGGCTCGGGCTCAGAGATTAATGACCCAAGAAGGTTTTGATGGTCTTGTTATCAGCGATGCTTCGAATCTAATTTACTTAACTGGTTATCGGACCATCCTCTACTCAAGCAAATTCCGGCCCTTCATGGCTGTTATCCCTCAGAGCGGCGATCCTGTCCTGATCCTTCCAAATCTGGAGGTTGGCGTCGGGCACAAAACCGCCTGGTTGGATGATGTTCGAGGCTGGGGCGTTGGGCTAAATGCCATCGCACCAGATGCCAACACACTCGTGGCTGATGCTATGAAAGAAAAGGGCATCGATGCTGGCCGTGTTGGTATCGAACTGGGCCATGGTCAGCGCCTAGGTATGAATCAGGATCAGTTTGAAGATCTCAAGTCAAGGGTGCCAAACGTCGAGTGGGTTAATGCTGCTGACGTGATGTGGCCGACGCGTATAATCAAGTCAGATCGGGAAATCGAGTATATTCGTAAGGCCTGTGTAGCTACTGACATCGCCTGGAAAAATGCCGCAGATGCATGTGGCGTGGGCGTTACCGAACGCGAACTCATGAAAATCCTCGGGCGTGACATGATCGAGCATGCAGATGGTCCCGCATTTCTTGTGATCGCATCTGGGCCGGACCGCTATGACATGATCAACGCCCCGCCTACCGATCGCAAATTGGAGATGGGGGATATGGTCTGTTTTGATATCGGTGCTGATTACAAGCATTACTGGTCTGACATGAGCCGCGTTCTTTACATCGGCGAACCTACTAAACGTCAGAAGGAATTTCACAAAGCTGAGTTGGAAGTGTTCTGGGCTGGTGTACATGCCGTCAAGCCTGGTGTCACCTGTGCAAAAGTTGATGAGGCATGTGAGATCAAGATACACAAGCTTGGTTTTGCCGACTATATGCTCCACCGTACAGGACATTCGCTGGGTTTGGATATTCACGAACTGCCATCGGTAGCAGTTGGTGATAATACGGTTCTGGAGCCCGGTATGTTGCTGACCATAGAACCCGGCCTGTATGATTTTTCGATTGGCTCGTGGCGCATTGAAGATACGCTGTTAGTCACTGAAGGTGGCTATGAGTTATTGACCAATTCAGAACGCGATATACTCATACGTTAACCCCTTTCAACGCATTATTTTAGAGGAAAGCACAAGGATTATATTGTGGCGACAATTGGTATTGCCTTAATGCCTGAGTTTCCCGCCGATCAGTATGCAAGGCTGATAAGACATTGTGAAAACCTGGGTTACTCGAACCTCTGGGTACCTGACGAACGTTTCTGGCGTGACCTGACGGTCTGCATGACCCAAGCCATTCTGCAGACGAACCATATGAAGATTGGTTCGTCGGTGACCGATCCGTTTATCCGGCACCCTGCCCTCACAAGCCAATTGATGGCGACGCTAGATGAACTTTCCGGTGGACGAGTTGTGGTGGGCATCGGGGCCGGCATTGCTGGTTTTAACGCGCTCGGCATTGAAAGAAAGAAACCAGTCCTGGCAATTCGCGAAGCCGTCGAATTGATGAGGCGCTTATGGACTGGAAAAGATGTTGATTACCAAGGAAAAGTCCATCAGTTTCGTAACGCCAGCCTTAACTTTAAGCCACCAAGATCCGATATACCGATCTATATCGCTGGACGCGGCCCAATGGTGCTGGCATTGGCAGGTGAAATTGGCGATGGCGTCATGATCGGGAGTCTGGCTTCTGCCCAGGGTCTCGCATATGCTCTCAATCAAGTAGATCGGGGATTAAATAGGTCGGGCAGGAATCGTCAAGATATTGAAGTTACCCTGTGGTTACATACTGCCATTGCCGACGACGAAGCTGTCGCCCAGGAAGCAGTGCGTACGATTGTTACAGGGGCGTTGATCTCGAGTTTAAACTCCATTGTTAACATTGGTTTGGATATTCCTCAACATGTATTAGACGCCTTGCAGGGCGTTACCTATGGTGTAAATTCGCCCGATATGCTGAAGGCTCGTCATGTCATTGAGCCTGATGTAATCCAGCATTTTGCATTGGCTGGCAATCCAAAACAGTGTGGCGAGCAAATACGGCAGATTATCGACGGCGGTGTCCAACATTTCGCGATATTACCCTGGCTCGCGCCCGGTCAAACGATGGAACAGTTTGTAACAATGTTTGTCGATGCAGTTGGCCCTGAGGTCACTTTGCTGAATTAAGGTCCGCATCCATATAGCAACCTGATCCAGTCGAATTCAAGTCTGAATTAGTCTCGTAGATCAAAACTCGAAAAGAAGAAATCGACTAAAAATAACTGAGATCGACTCTAACTGAAACATAACAGGGCACCTATGTCCAAGACAGCTGACGTGGTCATCATAGGAGGAGGCGTTATCGGTACAAGCATTGCCTACTATTTGGCGAGGAAGAACATTCGCGCCATCTTGGTGGAGAAGGGTTCTCCCGGCTCTGGAACAACCAGCGCAAGCAGTGGCACAGTCGCTCTACAAACCAAGACATTAGGAACTAAGCTCGAACTTGCGCGTGAAAGTTTCGCACTCTTTCACCAATTGACTGAGGAAACCGAGATGGATTTTGAGTTTGAGTGTGGTGGTAGCTTAATGGTTGCCCTTACGCAGGAGGAAAATATCCTGATGACCGAGCGGGCCAATAAGCTGGAGCGTGCGGGGGTTCCGGTAGAGATCCTGGATTCGCGAGCCGCACGTGACCTGCAGCCTGGACTCACCGCTCATAACGCAGGAGGCGTATTCTGCCCTTCTGACTGCTCTATTAACCCACTTCTCCTCGTTGGCGCATATCAGAAAGCTGCTAAAAAATTGGGGTCAGAATTCCTATACTACACTGAAGTAACGGACATTGAGGTGAAAAACGGCACGGTCAAGAGAATCATGACCAAGACCGGCCGGATAGACACTCCCATCGTGGTTAACGCCGCGGGGGTATGGTCCAAAGCAATATCGAAAATGGCGGATACCCTACTTCCTATCGTGCCCCGCAAAGGTGAAATCCTAGTAACTGAAGCCACCGATCCATTGCTCAAGGGAGAACTTCTCTCAGCATCATACCTCTTATCTAAAAAAGCACCGGAGATTTCGGTGAACGATTGGATTGCTGAGGATCTCCCTAAGACGACTATACAAGTTGGTATCGCGGCCAATCAAACACGTCGTGGAAATTTGCTCATTGGTAGTACGCGTGAGTTTGTTGGTTTCGATACTCGAAGTAGCTTGCCTGGCATTAGAGAACTCGTTCGGCAGATAATTACATTGATGCCGGCGACTGCCGAATTGAATATTATCCGAACCTATTCAGGATTACGGCCGTCGACACCCGATGGACTGCCAATTGTCGAGAAAAGCATCGATGTGAGCGGACTTTTTACGGCTGCGGGCCATGAAGGGGACGGTATCGCTCTCTCGCCAATTACCGGGATGTTGATGGCGGGTCTGATTACTGGTGAAGAAGCGCAGCACCCACTCTTACCGAAGCTCTCAGCAGCACGTTTTACTTCATTAAACTAGATTCTGCTGGCATTCGGACAAATAGGAACTACGATCCAGAACAGAAATTTCTATAAATATGGCTCAACGACTTGCCCTTCCAGATCCGACTACAGCGGTACAAGTCCATGTAGATGGTTTAAAGGTCCGGGCCTATCAAGGAGAGACCATCGCGACGTTACTTATGCTGACGCGTGGGCCTATTCTATTTGAAAATAGACCTCCTTATTCCCAAAGTCGACTCTACTGCGGGATGGGGGTATGCATGCAATGCTTGGTGACCGTTAACGAGGTTCAGGGTGTGCGAGCGTGTCAAAAATATGTTGAGCCAGGAATGAAAATCAGGACCCGACCGTGACTATTGGAAATGTCGACATTGCCATCATTGGCGGTGGACCAGCGGGCATTATGGCAGCGCTCGAATCCACGGCACATGGTGCAAAGGTGGTACTTATCGATTATCGAGATAGGCTCGGTGGAAATTACTATAAGGATTTGCGTCCCGGCTACCGAGGTGGACTAGTTGGGCAACAAGGCGACAGCCACGATGAGGAGCTTGAGCAATTGTTGACCAAAGTGCACCAGAATCAGATACCTATCCTATCAGACACGACCGTCTGGGGGGTATTTGATGAATCAGGACTAACTTTGGCGATGGGTGGGTCAGCATCTTCAGAAAATGTTGCCCGCCGTTGTTTTGTTTTGGCTACCCAAAAACCCAGATCGGCCGGCGATATCGTGGCCAAGTCGATCATTGTCGCACCCGGTGTGTACGATCGATCAATTCCCTTCCCAGGCGGGACTCTTCCTGGAATCATGAGTGTAGGGGGAGCGCAGTTAGTATTAAAAAATCAGGGGGTATTACCTGGCCGCCGAGTCATGGTTGCCGGCACCGGTCCTCTTTTATTGGCATTGTCGGCCAGCTTAGCTGAAGCCGGAGCGGATGTGGTGGGGGTACTTGATACATCTGCAGTATGGGACGGGTGGCAGCAGGGACTGCAAGCCTTTTTTGGACAATGGAAGCGGGTTAAGGAGGCTTGGAATTATCTCAAAACGTTGCGAGCGCATCAAATACCATACCACTCACGCTACGCAGTCTTTGAGGCAA
>SDBS01003225.1_pt1 | contig 15978 bp, 29 predicted proteins | sample 2277091 | NCBI WGS metagenome assembly SDBS01 (sample SAMN10404972, study PRJNA504765) | marine sediment metagenome | isolation source: marine sediment core GS10_PC15, 163 cmbsf | place: Arctic Ocean: Southern Knipovich Ridge | collected 2010 | reverse complement strand
ATGAAGGCGGGGCGCTTACCCATGACGGATATCCTCGCAGAATTTAGCGAAGTTGTTGTAGTTCTTGGCCGCTTGCAGTATGGCCTCCGGGGCGGTCCCTGACTTGTAGGCGGCTGCAATAGTCTGCTTTATCGTGGCTGGAACGATCCCGCATTGAACCCATCCGCTCTTTCTAAGAGTGCCCTTGGCGTCGTTGAATGCATTGTCATCTCTCTCTACTTTGCCCTTTAGTGCGGCCCTGGCGGCGCACAGCATGCGTGTGTGCTCTGGGTTTTTCTGCGCCCGGACGTAGCAAATGCCACCAATTTTATGGAAAGAAAATATACAGGATTCTCGGGTCGTCACTCCATGATAGTCTTCCTGTAAGTATCGATCCGCTGCTATCCTCATAGCTTCAAGGACTTCAGCGAATCCAAAGCGTTTTATTAGACTTTTGATTTTTGTCTTTTCGTCGCCCGAAACCTCCCAGCCCGACGCACTACGCCAAACATCTGACGCCGCCTCAATCCCCTCTTTCGTCACGTCTTGTAGGCCCTTCTGCCATTTTGCCATCATCTTGATTTGGTCGCGCCGCTCTTGAAGGTCGGCGTTCTGCTTATGGGATTTCTGCGCGACGGCATCATCAGACAAGAGGCGATCGCTCTTGCCGCTGTTGCATCCGGCGCACGACGTTATCAGATTGGCGATTTCGTTTGTGCCACCCTTTGCCACTGGGTGGATATGGTCGGCATTCAGGACGACGTCGGGCGCTTTTTTCCCGCAATATTGACAGGTGAACCGGTCTCGCTTAAAAACCTCAAAACGCACCTTTTTGGTAATTGCCTTACGCTTGGCCATGGAAATACCTCCATACACAACCACCCTTCGGCAGGCAAAACCGACCGAGTAGGAAGGGCACCGCCGAAGCGATGCGCCGAAGGATGGCTGAACTTGAAGGCATGTTTTTGAGTCTCGATCCGTTTTGCTTGCACGAAGCCTACAAATTGCCGCGCGGGATGTCAAGGCTATTCCTCGTCCGTTCCATCGATCGGCGGCGGGATCCATACCGCTGGGCCGATGTATTCCATATCCTCCCAGTTCGCGCGAAAGTACGCCTGGTTCGGCAGCTCGCCCAAATTCTGAGGCATGGCCACAAAGCCTTGCGCGCCAAATACTTTCGGCTCGGTCACCAGCATAAGGCAGCACGGGAAATTGGTCTCCGGACTCAGTTGCACGATGTCCCCGCGTTGCAAGTCTCTGCGCTTATCCATGGCAATCTCCTTAGAAAAGTGTCCCCGGTTCTTGGACGGCCGGCATCTCGTCCCTTTGATCCGCATCCCATCGCGCCCAAAACGCCCCGTACAGGTCAATCTTCGCGAAGATCGAAATCTGCAAGTCCAACTTTGCGTCGATCCACTTTTCCCACGCGCAAAAGTCCGCGTAGCAACAGGTTGACACCGCGCAACCCTTGCAGTAGTTTGCGGGCCAGGGTTCCGGCTTGCTCTCAGTCATTTTGACCTCCAAAGAGTGGGAGCTGCGTATCGTGTTTTGGAAAGGTCACCGTGGCTGATTCCGCGGCCTTTTCTATTCGTGGCCATGCGTGCCGGCGCGCGTAAGTCTGGCTGAGTTCGATTCCAATGACCGGACGCCCGAGCTGCAGCGCGACCATTCCCGTCGTGCCAGCGCCCATGAACGGGTCCATGACGTAGCCCTCGGGGCAGCCTGCCAGAATGCACGGCTCTACAAGCTTCGGCGGGAACGTCGCGAAGTGCGAGCCGGGGTATGGGCTCGAGGGAATCTTCCAGACGGACCGCTTATTGCGCATCTCGACAAGTCCAGAGACGGCAGCTGAGAATGATTCATTCTGCTTCGGTCGATACCGCCCTGTCTTTTCCTTGTGGCTGCCGGGCCCCGTGTCCCACCCTGAAGGCACCTTGGCCTTTGGGTGGACACCCTTTCCGCGCGTGTGCGCATTGCCAGACACGGGCTCTTTGATCGCGTCCGCGTCGTAGGTGTACGTCGCCGATTTGGCAAGCAAAAAAATGTATTCATGCGCCTTCGTGGTGCGATCCTTTACGCCTTCAGGCATCGGCGACGGCTTGTGCCAGATAATGCAATCGCGTAGCCACCACCCCGCCGCCTGCAGGGCGAGCGCGAGACGCCACGGCATGCCAACCATATCTTTTGTCTTGAGCCCTGGTGGCGTCAGCGATCGCCCCTGGATACCGCGTTTCGTATTGCTGCACGTCGCCTTGTCGCTGGCGTTCGTTGACGTTCTTCCGTCGCTGCAATAGCTGTCGCCCATATTCAGCCACAGCGTGCCATCGCCGCGCAAGACGCGCCGCACTTCATCGAATATCTCGACCATGTGCACGACGTAAAGCGCCGGCGTTTCCTCGTGCCCCATCTGTCCGGACCATCCATCACCAAATGTGACGGGCGGCGTCTCGTAATCGCGGAGGCCCCAGTAAGGCGGCGACGTCACCACGCACTGCACGCTTTCGTCCGGCAGCGATCGCAAGACGTCGAGCGCGTGGCCGATGTACAGCGTGGCGGATCCGTCGAGGGTTTGGAGGCAGTCAGGCATAAATCAGGATTTCCACGCCTTCGCCGCCATGGAAGCGGCAAGCATAATGTTTTCGGATAAGTACGGGATTCGCCTGGCTGTCATCTCGGTAGATAATCCGTCGCCCGTCGCGTTCGCCTTTCGGCCAGAGAACCGTGCCCTTCAGGGCATCACCCACATTCCTAGCAACTTTGTCAGAGTCAGGTTTTCCCGTGTGCAATAGCGGCATCCCTGCCTTGATGTCCTGCGAGTACTTGCCGCTTCGGTAGTGACCTAAGGGGCGCTCGAAATAGAACAGGAGGCTCAACGCAACAGGGCCCTCTAGCGGCATTCTTGCCCCCCACCAATCACGGGCAGTAATCGCCACCCTTCGCTCCCAGTTTTTCGAACGCACCGCCGCATCATTCTTGTCGTCCGGGAACGCTCGGCACTTCCGCTTCTTGGTCACCTTGTCGATCCACGTGCACGCGCCCCACTGCTGGCTGCCTTTCTGCTCAGGCGTGCCAGACACCCACAGCGGCGGGTAAGCGTGCAGGGCCTGGACCTCGTCGGCGAAAAGTCGGAGCTGCTCAGTCACGCACTTCCCCAGTAGCGTTCGGACCTGTGATTATCGCGCGCCATTGCGGATCCTAGTGGCCTAAATTTCCTTCGCCGTGCGCGCCAGATACGCTCCATTCTCCCCGTCGCGTTTCCGACAAGTTCATCGCGACAACTCCGCAAGTAGTGGCCGCAGTAGCCGCACTCGGCTACCATTTCCTCGCCGCATGTTGGGCAGAAATCTGTCACGCTTCAAGTCTCTTGAATTCCACGACCCACACCCACGGGTTGACGTCCCAACCGTATCCGCGCTTGCCGTTGATGGAGTCCCACAGATCAGCGAACAGGCCGACGTTTTGGCGAGCGTCTTCCGTGTCGTCCTGCGAATCGAACACGCGGTAAACGCCCTCGGCCTCGATGTCGTCGACGGTGATATCATGCACGCGCTCCACGCGCACGCTCACGACTTCGAGGGTTAGGCGAGAGGCCCAGCGGGGCATGTGGATCGAGGGCTTCCAGCTTCCCGGCTTTACGCGGTCCCATCCCTCGCGAAATACTGCCGCGTCGTGATCGTTGTCGGGGCAGAGAACTTGTTGCACGCCCGTGCTGCACCGGTAGGCCGTTCGAGGTACGATTGCGAAACCCTCCCGCACCCAGAGCCGGTCACCGGGCTTGCCGTAGGGGCAGGTAAGCGGGGCGTACTTCTGATACGCGCCCATAGCAAGATTCGAGTCATAGGTGACGACATCCCACCACAGGTGCCACCCTTGCTGTTCGTCATGGTCCACGTGCTGAAATTCGCCGGGTTGATATTTCATCACGCGCCGCGTCTGCGTCTTTCGCCCGTCCAGAATCGCGCGGACCATCTCGCCGTTGAAAAGTATCGGTCGCTCTTTCATGGTAGCCTCACTTCCCAGATGGCTTGCTTGCCCCTCACCGGGAACGGCTCGGCGAGCTGCACAACGTCGGTGAGAAATAGGCCGATCAAGGGGTCGGCGCATACATCCCCGCAGAAGCAAAGCGCGGCCTGATTGTCGTTCGCGTCCAGCTCTCGCATATCGTCAACGGTAGCGAGGCACAGGACCGCCCCCCGTACATACTCCATGCGCGGTTCTCCCCACATTTTCTGGCGCTTCGCGATGTTCCGTTCGGCGCGCTCTACGGTCAGGGGTGAAGGGTCCTCGCTTATCACTTGGGCTGCCATGTCGAACGCGTGATCACTCCAAGCCTTCCCCGCGTGAATCGCGATCCGCTGGCCGACGAGCGAGGCGAACCGGTTATGCGTCCGCGTCTCGCTCGTCTTCAGGCCCCACGCAATCCAGCTCGCCCACGGTTGGTGTAGCGTGATCGCAGAGTAGGTCTTCATGAGTCGATCCCCAGTTCGTCGCCCATTTCCAGTAGGATCATGGTCAACATGTGCCCCGCAAGAAACGCCGGGAATTCATCTGTTACATCGGGAATATCTCCGCGAGTCAGGCGCGAATTAAGGTCAATCATTTCAGCGGCTCCCCGTTGACGAATGAAGTCCTTGAACGCGTGGTTTTGGTCCCTCGTTGGATAGTTCACTCATCTTTGGCGTCCTTCCATGCTCTGACCGCGGCGGTGAATCCCGGCCAGTCGTCGAGGTGAACCTGTGCCGCATTGGCCGTGAGGTCGCGCCACGTCTGCTTCATTCGGATTCGGCCCCGGTGCTCGCAGTAGTCGGAGATGTTGTCAGCGGTGAGGCCCTCCGATTCCTCGTCGACCCGGCGCGCGTATTCGATCTTCCAGTCGACGACCTTCTTCGGCGGCGCCAGCGGGTCGGCCTTGCCGGTTCCCCTGGCGTCATCGTCCCTATCGTCAATCGGACGGGTGCCCGTCACCATTTCGAAAGTGTACCGCTGAAGGTAGGAGAGGCCGGATCCGAGGCCCTGGTGCTTATTCTTGCTCCCGGTATTATCTGGTTCTTCGTCGAGGGTCACACACTGCTTGTGGCCGCCAACGTGCCTCAGAATGCAGGTGACGAAGATCCGGTGCCCCTTTTGTTCTGCGTCCCAATCCACAGTCAGGCCATGCTCGGCGAGACTCCTCTCGAGCACGGCGATTTCGTAGCCGAGGTCAGCGTGCTTGTAGCCGACCCACTGCCCGTTGGCTTCGTAGCCGACAGCCTTCTTTTTGAATACTTCGGGCGCGACAAGTTTCCATGCTGCCTTGGCGGCATTGAATTGGCGCTCCTCCTCTTTGGCCTCGATGCGCTCCTTCATTGCCAGAAGGCGTTCCAGTTTCTCGACATCACCATCTGGCTCGGTTGCCACTTGCGCGATCACGTCCATGATCGTCTTCGGTTGGACTGTCGGTAGGCGCGGAGACTGCTGGTACGGCGGTATCGGGTCCATTGCCGCCAGTCCGCGCTCGTACTCTTCGCGGTCGATTTCGTCTGCCGGGTTGTCTTCGGGTGCCATCTAAAATCCCTCCTCTTTAAGGGGCGTTCCGATCCATTCAAGTTCACGCGGGTAGCCCTCGTTGCCCGTATCTTCTGCCACCCGAAGCTTGTCCATTGCGCGACTCATTAGGTCTTCGCCGGACTTCCAGTACTCCTGGCCGACACGGTAGCGGGCCACGCCTTGAGATGCGACCAGAGCGCGCGCACTCGTCGAGAGGTGCGCGTTGCACCTCCATATGTCGAGAATCAGAGGTTTATCGGCAACGACGAATTCAAAGTCGCGCGGCGTCCAGTTGCATTTCTGCATGACGTACGAGTAGTAGACGCGTTGAATGTCATACCCGTAATCTCGAATCGCGCGCCAGAAGTTTTGTTGGCCATAAATCGAACCGTTCTCCGAGGTCTTCAGATCAACCACCGTTGGCCGGCGTTGTGGCGTCTCCCAATCGTCGCGGCTTTTGATCCTGATTCCGTCCACCGTCTCGGCGAAGTATGACACCTCCGAAACGCCCTCCGCGATGTAGTCCTTTACCACCGGGTGCGAGCGAACGGCTTCCGCGATTATCTGCACGTCGTCCAGTGATCTATGCGGCATCAGGGTCGCGCCAGCCTTGACCGCCTCGGCGACTACTTCGACTTGGTGATCTTTCTTTAGGTCAGTGTCGGTTGGCTCGCCGGCCGCCAGGCGATCCCACGTCGCGTTGGGCTTGCTGGGCGTGGCCGGACCCTTGTACCCAGTGACCCACGGTGCACAGATAAACGACTTGCCTAGATCGGTGTCTGGCGAGAACACCGCAAGGTGCGTCGCCGTACCCAAATTCATGGCGACCGAAGGCGGCTTCTTCGGCGTGTACTTCCACTTGGCGACGGTGTAGTCTCCGATGGTCTTGAGGTCCGAGCGACTGACGCCGGGATCGTCGTGGTATTCCTGCGCCGGTAGGTCGAGCACGCGGCCCATGGGTAGGTCGATTGGCTCGCTCATTTGTTCGGGTTCTTTGTCGTGCGCTTGCCGGCCTTGGCTTTCTTCTTGCTGGCCTTGGCGGCCGGCGCGTCGGGCTTGTCGAAGTCCATCTCGGTCTGCTCAAGCGAGAACGTGGCAACAAGGTCAACCCCAACCTTGCGACTCAAGAAGACGGCCAAGTCCTCGGTGTGATTTGGCCGGATGAAAACCAGAGCGACTTCCTCGTCTTCGGACTTCTGCTGGATTCGGATCTTGTGGGCTTTCCCAATCAACTGCTGCGGCCTCTTGTCCGCTGCCTTGCCGGGCCCCTCGATCTGTAGGGAGACATGAAAGGCGTTGCCGTGCCCCTCGAAGTCGACCTGTTTTGTTGTGTTGATGGCGGCCTTCATGGCCTTCAACGCCCCTTTTTTCACGCACAGGTTGGAAAGATTTCTCAGGTTGTCCTCGTTTGAAGCGTCGACCGTCAACGCGAATCCAATGGACAGGGCCGCCGTCTGCTGTGACGATTGGGTTACGACCCTATCGCACCGGCAAGTTAATACGGCGATTGCTTCGGTCTGTTCGTCGTCGGTCATGATGGGTTCCCCCGGTTGCGCCCGTAGGCTAGAAAATTAAAGACACGCGAATAGGTTCTCGTCCTCGATGTCGGATTCGTCTGGGCCGAGCGGCTTGCCCGACTGCGCGCGCACTTCAAATCCGCCCGCCTCTCGCAAGACCAGCACGGACTCGCGGGCCGTTGCTCGCTCGTATGAGCAGAGCGCATCGAGCAGCTTCACGATGGCGGCCTGGACGTCTGGGTCTGTGTGCTGCATCAGCTTTGCCCTTTGAGTTGTTCGACGTCGGCGCGGATCGCCGGGTCTGATAGGTACGCTTCAAGCGCGGGGCCTGTCGGGGGCCACGGCTCTTGTCCGACGAGCCAGTCCAGATAGCGTAGGCCGTCGTCGGTCTCCGCGATCGTGTCCAGGGCCTCGCCCTTGTACTTGCCGAAGGGCATCTTGAAAACTTGCGCCTCGCGGAATTCAATCATGGCTTCTCCGTCCATTTTGGTCCGCGCCAGGATGTCGAGTTGTAGAATGCACCGCACTTACAGTTCGCATAATCGATACCCGCGCGGACACCTGCGCCGCAGTACGGGCAGTACTCCGTCAAGAGTTCGTCGAGGACGTCGTTCTGCGCATCGATAGAGAGCGAATCCCACCGGACGCCTGCCGCATTGATGATGGCGGCGGCCCTTTTTTTAGCCTTCAGGCTTGCCGGATGGCTTGCGACCTTATCCTCTCCACACAGCGGGCAATCCAGCTCCACGCCCGCCGGTGTGATCTTACAGACGCCCGCGCATTTATGGCCCGGTGTGCCGCTCTCTGAATGTCCGCAATGTGAACGCCGCAAGGCTTGGGCGATTTCGTTACTCTCCATTGTCGCCACCTTCAGGCGGGCGGAAGTACCCGTCCTCGCCGTATGGCCAGTGCTACGGGAACGACATCGATTTTCGCGAAGTATCGATGATAGTCAGCGCGCGCCTCTCGGAGTCCTGGATGATAAGCCGGGCCTTCTCTGCCGCCTTGTAGTAGGGGTCGATCAACGCCATGATCTCGGGCGTCAGTCTTCGGCCCCGCCGTTTGTCGTCGTTCATGTTTTGCTCCGTTGTGAGGGGCCTAATGTCCTATGTTTAACCGCATGCAGAAGAATTTGATTGACGAGATTATCGGCGCACCTTAAGCACAGGTAGATTCTCGCCTCCCTGATTGCGCTTATCGCACAGTCTGGCCACTGCGAGACGATGCCATGCGTTGACGGATTTTCACGGCAGGAATTGCACAGGCACTCGGGGTCATCCTCGTGTTTCTTTCCGTACTGGAGCATGCTCACCTCCGTTGTGAAAGTTTCTTTTGCGCAGTAGTCAGTTTTCCCGCAATCTCCGCGCATGCCTTTACCGCCCCGTCGTACTTGGCTTCTGCGGCGTTCGCGCGCGCCGTCTCGTTGTCGAGTAGCGTCATGGCGGATTCAAGCAACGCATCTTCCGGCGCGGAGTGGTACCCCGGCTTCGCGTCGTAGAACGCTTGGACCCGTTCGCGCAACTTCTCGATCCGGTCGCTGTTTCTACTCATCGGGAAAGCCTCCGAGTTCGCGCAGCGTCTTGTCGCTCTCGCGGGTGAATCGCACGTTGTCGGCCGGCAGCCTCAGTGCTGCGCAGGCTAAGGCATTCAGTTGCTCGGCAAGACTCTTGACCTCGCCCTCGACATACTCAAACGTGCGGTACACTCCATCGCCGAAGATATCATCCGCTGGCTTCAGGTCGCCCCAGTGTCCACAGTCAAACCCGATCCACCAATCTCCATCAACTCTTTCGCCCGACCACGTCACGCCACCGTGAACCGTCAGCAGGTTATCCGGCGTCTGCTTGATGTCCTCACCGCAGCTCAGCGCCTGAGCCATGTGGATCATTGACGGCGTAGCGTGCACTTGCGTTGCGAGTGGATCAGCCTCGACAGGCGTCTTGAGTTCGTCGTAACATCCGATACTGAATAGCGGATGCCCCTCTTCAATCCGCACGTACCCGCAAAGCGAACCCCAACGCATGCGAATGATTGAGCAATCAAGTCCGCAATGCTGAAAGTCTTTCTCGTCTGGCTCGTCGCTCCATGGGCCATCAGGTAGATCCTTCATCGCTTTCTCCATATTTTGACATTGCAGGCACGCGTCCTCGCCACACAATCGGCAGAGCGGCGCCCCGCACTCCTCGCAAAACACGCCCGGTTCCGCCCACTGGAAGCCCGACCCCTGGCAGCACGCGTTGGAGCACCGGACGTAATGAGGGGTCGCTGGTTCGTCGTCGCGGTACATTACGCGCCCTCTGGTTTGGCGGGCCATGTCTGAACTTCACCCGTCTCCATCCACGCATCAAGCTGTGCGCCTATGAGAACCGGCCCGGGCGTAAAGCACGGCGCCAACGCAAGGGCAAAGAGGATTGAGCGAATGTCGCCATATTCCATGTGGTTCAATCGCGAGCCCGTGGCCTTTGATTGCCGCATCTCGACATAGCCGCCGTAGCCAACCACGGGGTGTCTGTGACGCTTGTCTAGGTCGTGGATACGGTCTTCAAGTTCGAGTGCGAACCCGGCTGGCGTCAAACCGGTGGGCCGCTCAACGAGAACGACAACCACCGTGGATTCCGCGAGCTGACGCCGTAGCGCCTCGCCGTCGCAGTCGCAGGAGGATTTCGCGCACCAAAGGCAGAGGGTGGGCATGTGACAACGCTCCTTAATGCCCGCCGCCCCAAGCCAGATTGCGGCTACGAGGCGACGGGACTTGTGGTTCAGACCCCTTGAGGTCCAGACCGCTCGACGGGGGCGTTGTCAGACGAAGCCCGCCGAGTTTCGGTAGTGGTGAGGTGAAAGGTTTGCATCACGCCGCTAGCTCCGTCTGACAATGCAAACACTTTACAGAATCGTTTCCGGGTGTCAAGAACTTATTTTGTCAAAAGTTCTAGTGCCAGTTCATTCATTACTCCAATCCCACGTGTCGCCGGATCGCTGTCAGCAGCTCGGCGTTGATGCTGTTGCCAGTCGCCTGGATTCGCGCCTTGTAGCGCTCCAGGACGGCGTCCGGCACGTCGAGGGTCTTTCGGGTCCATGCGTAGTCGCGTGGCTTCCTGCCCGGTCCTGGGCGCTTCTTTGCCGCCATGATGCGTTTCCTTTCGCCAAAAAGTTTCCGGAGTGCCCGGTGGCTAGTTGCAAGCCTCATCAGTGCCGCTTCAGCGGCAGACGCCCGAAGGCGTTTCGGCTAGGCGATCCATCGACCCTCGTCAGCCTCGTAACCCTCCTGGATCCATGTCGCGATTGCGTTATCCTGGGAATCGAACGCCTGAACATCGCGATCCGAATATCCACCCTGGGATGCGCACCCCGACTGATCGCGGGCCATGCAGCGCAAGGCGCCCGACAGCGTGCGGTGATTATGCGAGCAGCGACCCCGCACGCTACCACAGCACGCGTAATGTGTGGCGGTCGCCTCAATGTCGTCCCCGTGCGTCTCAATCGTTATTGTGTCCATGGTCTCGTCTCCGGTTGGGGTTTCGTTTCTCATATGGTGGGTTACGCATGGTGGGTTACGCGTCGTGGCGGCAGCTGTGGCAAATTCTGCGGCCGTCAGGCCCAGCGATGGTCGGGACATCATCCCCGCACTCGGTGCACCCTGTGGGGGCTGGGCGCGACACCTGGACCGGAGCGACAGGCTCAGCCATCCAGGCGGCCAAATCGGCCTTACGGGCGGCCTCACAGGCGGCCAAATTGGCCTTGCGGGCGGCCTCTTTTTTCTTCCACACTTCCAGGGGCGTTTCGATGGTCGTCATGGTCTCGGTTCCTTTCGCGGTGGGTGATTCGTTTCTCATATCTATATAATAATGCTTATATTGCCAGATGTCTAGCGTAATTTAAAAAATCATTGCATCTTTTCCTACTCTGGCGAATTGAGGACAATGGCGCGCGAGTAGAGCGGGTGGGCGAGAATCGGTAAGGGTTGGGTTAGGTAGTCCAGGGACGCAGCGAGAGCTAGATGGGAAGGGGGGCGGGGCGTCAAGGGGAAACTAAAGTCAGCCGGCAGATCCGCCGAAGAACGTAGCATGAGACATAAACGAGACGAATGGCGGCCGCTGTGGTGCCGCTGGGTGCCCGGTGTGCAACGCATTTCTGGCGTGACTGACGATATTGCCTGGATAGCGAAAGTCCGTCAGGATCGATCTATGGCGATTCTGAGGCCCAATCCGCTGGCACGATCCACCAGCCAGCGGGAACCTGGACCTCGACGGCCTGGAATTCCTTCGTCGCGCCCCGCCTAAGCCATACCTTGACCGTCACCGGCTCCGCGATCCGGTGGGCCACCGTCGGATCCGGGATCACCGTCTCCGTCGCCTTGCAGGAGCTGAGCAAAACGGCGGCGCACGCGAGCCTCAATAATAGCGTCTTCATCGGTGGCTTCCTCGTTGATGGCGGTGGTGGGCTTTCGCAGCTCTTCCCAGATGGCCTTGATGGCGCCACGGGTGACCGCGTAAGAGATCTTCTCAATGATTGCCAGGAACATCAGGTCTCCATGATTTCGGGGCGGAGGCCGAAGAAGTGACCCCCGCCCCAGGCGAGCCGCGGGAGGCGCGCAGCGACACGCGACCCGCCTACTCCTCGCCGTCGTCGCCGCTGACCTTGTCCTTGATCATCTTGTGCAGCTTGAAGGCCGCCTCGACTGCGCCGCTGATCATGGCCGGCACAACCCTTTTCTCGATCGGATTCTCGATGAAGTCCGGAACCCAAGGCCAGTCCGGGTTGTAGTGGAAATAGATCACGGTTCCGGCGTCGACCACGAACGCCTTTCGCTCTTCGCCGGTCGCGCCGACCAGGTCCGAGTCGGAGGCCAGCACCATCAGGCGTGGAACCATCAGTCCGATCAGGGCCGGGATGTCCGCCCACTGGAAACCGTCCGCGAAGATCTTGTCGGTGTCTTCAAGAATCGCCTGGATCGCGGGCAGCTCCAGGCTGACGTCCGAACCATCCCCGAGCAGATCAGGAATGATCGCCTGAACGTACCCCTTCAGCGTGTCGAAAAGTCCCATTGTGCGCACCTCCTATTTGCGGCCGGTTGGCCTGGTTATGCCTGGGCCGGGCCCAAGCCAAGATTCGTGATGTCGCGACGAGACGACTCGACCCGCTGATTGAAATTGTAGCGGTTTGCCTCCATCTGTTGGGTCATCAGGTGCAGGCGTTCGTCGGGCGGAAGGTGCTCCTGTAGCTGCCTGAATATCTCAGCCGCTGGGATTATCACCGTCTGCTCGTCGCTCGTTTGTGTCAGATCCATCATGACCCTTGCCCTTTCGCAACAGTCCCAGGATATCCTCGACAAGACCGATTAACTGATTCTGTCGTTCACCTGTCATGGTGCCAACTTTAACGGCATCAATGGCCACCTTGTTCAGCTTCTCGTTTACCTTTTCAAGCTTGTCGTCTTTGTCTTTCAGAATCTTGTCCGTACGCCCCGACTTCTCGATAGCGTCCTCGCGCATCTGGTCAAGCCTTTTTTCCACTCGATTGGTGGCTTTCAACTGAAAGAAAAGGAACGCTCCGAGAATGATTACGAGCATGGCGCCGAGCGCGCCGTACTCGAGCAGGAGCATCCAGGCGGAGCTGACCGCCTTCGGGTTGGCTGCTAGGGCTAAGAAGATCAATCACAGAGCCTCCCGATTGTGCGGTGCGGTCACGGGTTCAACCACATGCTTGTCGAGGTCTACTTTCCACCCGTCGGCCTTTGGTAATCCGTCATTGATTCGCAGTAGCTCAAGAGCATCGTTCAATCTCTGCTGTGCGATATTCTGGTTTCGTCTGGCCTCGTTCAAGCCCTGAACGATTGGTCGAAGATGTTCAACCTGCTGGGCGTTAAGCAATATTTTCCTCGGTTTGGGCGGTGCGGTGCTGGGCGTTTTCTTCTTGGTCTTGGCTTTGCGCGCCCCTCTTGTCTTGTTGGACATGTTCATGATCCTAGTTGAAATCGGACTCTTCGAGAGTCTCGCCGCGAAACACTTTCGCGAGAGATGTGGCCTTAACACCAGCATCGGTTAACTTACCCTCGATCAATGTGCGCCGTGCTGCGAGATCGTCGACAACGTCTTGCTTCTTGAAGTACGCAGCTTCGGTGCTGGCAATGCGGTCTCCATGGGACTTGACATCTTCGTCGTACCTTTCCAGGTCTCGCTCGTACTGCTGGGAGTCCTCGGATTCTGCATCCGGCTCCGTTGGCTTCGTTGGCTCTGGAGCACTTGCCGCCCGGTCCTTTTGCTTGACCGCGTTTGCAAGCGCGCGCCCCTTAACCCGCTGCAACTCCGCGAGACTTTGTGCCGTGCATCCCCACTGCTTGCCGCTGTCCGTGTCGACAATCAGGAATTCACCGAACTGGCGATAGGGGATTTCGCTCCCTTCACCGTCCAGGTTGACAGGCAGTTCCGTGAATATGAACTTGCCGTCTTTCTCGACACGCGAAAAGTTACGGTCCGTGATACGAAGTGCCATTCGTTTCTCCTAGCTTACCGCCTGAAGTCCGATTGTTGCCATCTGCGCCAACAGTGCATTGATTGCCGTGCGCGCTTCTGCGTCAATAGTTCCGCCGCCTGAAGCGTCGGCAATGTGGAGGGGCTGTACAACCGGCGCAAGCCCCCAAAATCCCAGCTTGACCGTTGCCGACTGCCCTAACTTCGTCCCCGTTGATGAACTCAGTGAGATATTCTTGCCGCCAAGCATGACCAGATTGCCCCGACAATCAATACTACCATCAAAACGGGAATCGCCGGACTCAACAAAAAGAGCATTGCTCACGCTCAGAGAAACATTTGTTCCTGCGATGGGGCCTGAAAGCCTTAGCGTAACTCCGCGTGTAATAGTGATGGCATTATCTGCTGCCAACGTCGCGCCTGGAATTGACACTCCTGTCCAATCTGCTGCCGTTCCTGCACCCGCTGTTACGTCATCCGTAAACGTCGCGGCGGGAACATCAATAATTGAGCCAGTCGTGCCAGGAGTTCCGCTGTAATCTTCCCAATTGAAAACGTAGCCGCCGAAACCGGACGTGAACGCCACGCTCGCCTGGTCGTGTGCAAACTTGCCGTGCTGTTCGAGTGACGTAGCGTCGGCAGACTGCATTATAATCGTCGGGTCAGGTTCGTTCGTGCGGCCAAAATCAATATTTGCATCCGCCGCCTGCGTGAAGATAATCGTGTTCGAAGTGTTACCGAGCGCAAAGACAACAGAATCATTTTCCTGCACGCCACTCCAAACAATACCCGCATTGCTGCTTGTTCCAAGATGTAAGAATGTCGCGGTCAACAAACGAACAGAGTTCCCGATAGGGTCTAGGGTCAAGGCTCCCGAAGATGTCGTTACGCTTGGGGAAGCGCCGAACTTCAACGGGCCGGTCATCTGGTTCGTGCCATTTAGGCGAAGGTATTCAACAATGCCATTGGACGCGTTGTCGTGGGCCGCCAACAGGCCGCCCGCTGGGCCCGTAACGTCCCCGTGAAGGATCGTTTCGTCGCCCGCAGTCAGATCGTCATCAAAGAGAATAGACAGGACATCCATATCGGTTCGCATAGACACGAACGTCTTGGTAATGGCCGACGCGATAATATCAGCCTCCAAATTCTCTTGATTAACAGACCCCGCCGGTGAACCGGGCATGTCGTCCAGAACCGAGAATATTTGCGGATTCGTCATTAGCTTACTCTCCAGATTTCGATGCGCGCTTTTCGAATCTTGGCCGTTCCACCGTTTGACGTTGACGAGAAAAAGATGTCCGCTGTAATCGTCGCCGGCGCGCCAAGAGTTACCTGGGCGATTGCCCCTACGGACTGGTAGTCGTCTCCATTCTTGTTCGCCGGCTCCCCATCGCCTTCGACCGTCGCGCCGATACGGAACCGATAGGCCATTTCCTTGTCGCCGTCTCCATTCGTGACCTCGGCTGAAAAGCCCACGCGGTAAGTCCCTGCGGGAAGCGACGGGGTGGTGTGCGAGAGCTTTGACTGAAGGGTCGTGCTCGCGGTCGTACTCTCACCGTCCGAGATCGCAAATTCCTCGCCGTCGCCGAAGACCTTCTTGACGTAGGTGCCAACGCCATCAATGAACTTCTCGGCGTCATTCGGCAATTTCGGCATCAGCCCGTGAGCCGACGTCGAGACATCCAGATCGGTGTTGTCCTCGGGCACCTCAAGGTTATCTAGCCGGAGAGCGTCCACACCCCCCGGGCCGTGATCAACCGAGTGCAACTTGGCGTGGTGGTCATCCGTTCCCTGCCCCGTTGTCGCCGAATGCGCGAGACTGTTCAGCAGGCGAAACGAACCAAGCAACTCGCCGACAAGGGATCCGCCGGAGCGCTTGACGTGTTCGCCGTCCGGAATCGCGCCCAGATCCAAAAGGGTCGGCCCGCCCGTCTCGCGGAGCTGATCGCCGCCGACGCGAACGATGTTATTGTTTCCTGCGCCCGTGATGAGACTCTCGGGGTAGTCACTCGCAGAGTCGCGCCTGAAGTTCAGCACGTCGGCCGCGCCCACGTTATCGATACCCAAACTGGAGAATCGCGAGCCGATCATAACGACATCCATCGTCTGAATCCCGGCTACGGTCTTGATCAACTTACCGGCTGCGGAGCCAGCGGCTTCCCGACAGTTGATGAAGATCAATTGGACTGTGCTAGTGGCTCCGCCAATTTGAATGAGTGTGTCCGCGGCATCACCCGCCTTAAACTCACAATCGAAGAAGACGTATGTTGCCTTTCCGGTGGCCGTGTGCGAAAGCACGAGGGTGCCCGGCGCACTCGTCTCCAGCAAGCAGCGTTCAAATTTAGTCAATGATCCGACGATCAGATTGATTAGCTGCTTGCCCGCGACGTTCGCCAGGATGTGGAGGTTCTCGAGGCTTCGGGTTGTCCGATCCTCGGCGACGGGGGCGGTCACCGCCTCGGGCGCGCCGAGCGCCGCGTCGACGA
>SDBS01003224.1_pt1 | contig 15980 bp, 10 predicted proteins | sample 2277091 | NCBI WGS metagenome assembly SDBS01 (sample SAMN10404972, study PRJNA504765) | marine sediment metagenome | isolation source: marine sediment core GS10_PC15, 163 cmbsf | place: Arctic Ocean: Southern Knipovich Ridge | collected 2010 | reverse complement strand
TTTTAAGAGCCCATGTATATTTTTTTGTAGGCTATGGATAAAGTCAATAAAACATTTAATTATTAAACCAATATTTTAGATTGTAGAATTGTTTGTATCATGATAAGTTATAGAGTCCAAAAACACCTAAGCATTTTATCTTACTATTTTTAGGCATTATTGAATAAAAAAAAAAAAAATGTTAATTAAAAATTATATACTTTTTACTTTTAACCACGTTTTCTCTTTCGATTCAAAGAATAACCGATTCCTGTAAAAGTTATTATAGCAATTGCTAAAATACCAACAGGTTGGTACCCGGGGATTTGGATGCCTTCACTAACAGGCGATCCCACATATTTAACGAATTGTAAATCCCCCAATAGTATATTATATTCCCAATCTGTATTTATTGCATATCCCCACTGGGCATGAGAAATATAGATGTCTGAATATTGATAGGTTTGAAAGTGTCTGGTCAAGTTATCCCAAAGCTCTTGACCTGTTTCTCTATCCACAAACCAAGCTCTGTCTGCCCAATCGTCGACTGTAGCATTATAATTAAATCCTGTGTTAATCAGTGCGTTGTATGGAAAGATGCCAGTCTTATTCACTTCATACGGAAGTCCGGGGCTCTTAATATAGTATTCGATGAATGGAGCAAATGCAGCGTCAGCGCCAGGCCAGTTAGAGGGGACTCCGTGAGATGTCATCCATGGGACTATTCCTACCAATCCCCCAGAAAACAATACAGTGTAAATATCTGGTTGTACGTTTAAGGTAGGATCAGGTGCTCCACCATCACCGCCCAATGCCAGCCCAATATCTTTAATGGAATTTCCAAATACGCTCGCAATGTCAATGGAGGCCGAATCCCAAAGGAGCTTAAATACAAAGATTGGATCAGAATTTGCGACGCTAACCCAATCTGCATCTGGACTATTGATATCTAAACTTCTAGCTGCGACTCTTGGACCCCAGAAAGGATCATCAATGAGAGCTTGTCGTGCTATGGTGTGATTATGATATGCAAGAGGTATATCTGGATTATAAAATTCATTTTGAGGGCCAAGAAAACCTCCAGATCGTACTCCACGTCCTTGTAGGATGGTATTAAGATATGCATCATAATCAAACGCGTAACTAACCGATTTCCTCATAGCTCTATTAATTCCCTCAACATGAACAGTTCCATCGTCATCAATGTCATATAAATTACTCAGATCCCCACCTCCTATTCCGGCAGGATCTGATAAATTATAGGCAGGTGAACCAGCATCGGCCCAGGTTTTCCAATACGTTTCATTGATAGCATTCAATGTAATAAAATTACGATCTGTACTAATACCCCCAATAGTGTATTTAATATTGGGATCGGCAACCATATCTTCATAGACAAGAGCTTCACCATCTCCGACAAAATCTATGGTTCCTGTAACCATGGCTAAATTCATTGACTGATATCCTGATTGACTTAATGGAAAGGCTACTAAAGCAATTTCTGGGACCACGGAATAATTATTAGCTTGCATGGCAGTAAGATTCCACCAGTCATCATATCTTTCCATAGTACCTTGTTGTAGTACCTCATCGTGCTCGATAAATCTGTAAGGTCCCGTACCAATCAAATGCCCAGGGAATCCCGTAGAAGGATAATCTCCCCCAGAAACATCTGGTTGTGGAAACCGAGGGTCATCTCCCAAACCTACTATTGGTGTTTCCTCATAGTCTTTATAAGCCTCCATTGAAGTCATGGTAGTACCATCAACATATAGTAATACACTACTCCAATCATTATAATAAACTCTAATTTTTCCTCCAGATTGTTTATCTTCGATTATAGTCACATTTTTAACTCGGGGATATGTCCCATTATAATACACATTATAATCAGGAGAACTTGGAGGAGTTTTTGTAGATCCGAACTCTCCGTATTCTGCAGTTTTTCCAATAAATTGCGATACGTTCCAACTGTCGGTTTCATAAGGAGCCCACTTCTCAGCAGGTAACCAAAAACTATACATTGTTTTATAAATCGCATCCGACATATGCTCGGGTTTTAATGCACCAGTTAAATTTCCAGACATTACTATAATTCGATCAATATTCCATTTTGCAACCGTTGCGTTAAAATCAGACCCATCATGAAATGTAACATTTTCTCGCAAAGTTAAGTCTAATGCCTTAACACCACCTTTCATCATAAATGGACCGTCTGGATGGTCATTCATTTCCTCTGGCCACGGAATTAATTCCCAATCTGTCGCAAGTCCGGGGATCATATCGTCATAGGAACCTGACCAATTTACTACTGGTTGAAACATAAATGGCTCAAGACTGTTAGCGCCATATCCAGCAGCAGCAAATCCTGCTGAGGCTATAAGCCCATCCCAATTTCCTACAGCCCCCCCAGCCATTCCTGTTCTGAATGTAGGTATTGCTGCCGGTCTGGGTGTAGGTTGAGCTATTACGGGGAATAATGGTAAGAAAATCGAACTTACTAAAAGTAAAAAAATTAATTTAGTCGAGAATTTTCGCATTGTGTTTTTTAACCTTTTTTTTTTAAAAATTCGTTATTAAATGTTTATGATGTGAGAATATATAAATGTTTCATAAAATCTAAGGAAAATATAATTAATGTAAGAAAGATTAACAGTAATCAATAAAAAGGTATTAATAACAATTGCATTTTTTATAAATATCAAAGTAAACAATTTACATTATCAAGAAAATATTAACCATACGTAAAAATAGCATTATGACTACAATTTTTTACAATTTTTTAAATTGATGTGATACTAAAAAAAGAAAGACATATCTTTAAAATATGAGAAAAAGAAGCTCCAAAATAAAAGAAAAACGCTTGAATGATACTCCCGAATCAAAGGGACATTTTCACCTTGACTGGGGAAGACAAGGAACGGTTATTTTTGCATACGTTGCTGTTTTATTAGGCTACTTTGGAATTGTCGCAAATATAATTTTGATAAATAATATTGGCTTATGGATCCCTTATCCTGAAATGGATCCTTCGATTTTGATTTGGACCTATAAAGTATATCCACAAACTTTCTACTTACCGATTTTATTACTATTTTTAATTAGCTTTTTTTTAACATATAAGGAAGATATCCCACATTATGGCATAAAAGCTTCATTATGGTTAGTACCACCGTTAATAGCTGAAGGTTTTTTGTTTTATTGGATAATGTTTGGATTCTCTACTGAGCCTTTCATTTTACAATTTGCTCATGGGGAGGGTTATTTAAATATTTTAATACTATACGCGTGTACGTTTACTGGGGCTTTAAGTGGGATGAAATTAAAACAATTCAATAAAAAAAGAAGAAGAAGATTATAAGCAAAAAAAAGTAATTATTAAAGAAGGAGAGATAATAAATTGGCTCGACAAGCAACCAATATGGTAAAGTATATCATTAAACGAATTATTATAATGATTCCGATGTTAGTACTCGCTTTAATAGCAACATGGCTTTTATCACACATGATGACAGTAGACCCTGTACTGAATAGAGTAGGTTGGGCAGATCCAGTAGTTCTTGAGAGCGAGCGACAGCGAGTTGGATATTATGACCCTTGGTTTATTAAACTCGCGCTTTTTTTAAAAAACTTTTTCACCGGGGATTGGGGTGAATCTTATATACTCAAACCAGGAAAATCTGTCCTTGCACTTATTAGTGAGATCTTTCCTAAGACTATTGAATTGATGATATTTCCAACGATTGTATCTCCAATTATTGCTGTCAAACTTGGGGCTACTGCAGCAAGTAACAAGGATAAAAAGAAAGATTCCATGATTCGTTTTACTAGTATAATCGGAGCGGCTTTTCCAGTTTTTTGGTTTGCAGCCGTTATGCAAATGGGTTTTGGTGTTTATATAACCGAATTTACCAATGGTTATTTAGATTTACCTGTTATGTTAACAAATACACCAGGTTTATCTAATCCAGGCCCCATAGATGGATTTAGAACAAACTTCCGAATAATTGATAGCATTATATATAATGATCAAGCTTTTCTATTGGACACAATCTTACATTTGATTCTTCCAGCGCTATGTATGACTTTTATTGGATTATCGGGATTAACGGCACTAACACGCTCAAACATGTTAGGAGTGTTAGATCAAGATTATATTAGAACTGCCCGTGCAAAAGGAGTTGAAGAAGACACGGTTATTAATAAACATGGACTACGGAATGCCCTACTCCCATCAAGTGACAAAATTATTGGAGGTTTCTTGGGAGCATTTCTAGGATCACTTTTTATTGAGATGGTTTTTAATTACGAAGGATTTGGGTATTATCTTATCCAATCAGTTCTTCAGGGTGATTATTTGGTACTTACTGGTTTAACGGTATTCACCGTAATATTTACTCTTGTTGGAACCTTAGTCGCTGATGTAGCGTATACAATTATCGATCCGAGGATCACATATAAATAAAAATTAATTAAAATAATGATTTAAAGTATGACTGAACTAGATATAACAATAGAAGAAGTAGATTATACGGATTTTTCCGTAGGTGGTAAGAAAAAATGGGTCAACTTAATGAAATTTTATTTACTTCCTGCTTGGCGTCATCCAGAATTCACTGCTTATGAAATTGAAGTTGAAAAAGTAAAATCAAAAAGGCGGGTATTCCGTCGTTTTCTTACCCCTTTAACAATTATTGGGTTCTTTATGCTTTTATTTATTACAATATTAGCAGTATTTAGTCCTTGGTTAACCGAGATTCCGTTACAAGAATTAACATTGCCATTTATACCTGAGGGCGGAGTCGCTTGGGCTGACCCGAGTCCAGAACATCCACTAGGGACAACATTATACGGATATGATATTTATGCTCGAATAATTTGGGGTGCTAGATCTGCAATGGGAATGGCGTTTGTTCCAGTAGTTATATCAATGGGGGGTGGGCTTATTTTAGGTACAATCTCAGCTTATTTTGGTGGCCCGTTAGATTATTCTATGATGCGTTTTGTTGATTTAATGTATATATTACCAACGGGAATTTTAATTTATATTCTTATTCCCATGATTGGTCGAGATTTAATAATTCAGCTTGTAATTTTTGGGATACTCGGTATTCCAGCTAACATAAGGTTTATGCGAGCAATGGTTTTGCTAGTTAAAGAAATGGGTTTTGTACAGGCAGCAAAAACAGGTGGTGCTCTTAAATTCAAAGTCATGTTTAAACATATATTTCCAAACGCGATATCTCCTATAATAATTGGTATCTTTTGGGGAGCTGCGGGTACTATTTTAGGTTTAGCGGGGCTTGGTTTTGTTGGTTTAGGAGACCAATCAGTTGCGACTTGGGGAACTGATATTAATTGGGGTACCGGTCGCTTACTAACTGGCAGATGGGCAGCAATCTTACCTGGTATTTTTCTCGGTATAACAGCTGCTGGATTTATGTTAATAGGAGATGGCTTGAGAGACGCTTTAGATCCACGATTTCACAAATAAAAAATGGTCAATAATGAACAATAAAAAAAGGCAAATTTGGGTCATCTCAGCTATTATTCTGGGCATAACGTTTTTTGGGTATTTCTTATTTATTCTTTATGTGTTAAAGCTTGGAATGTCATTAATTGAAGCTTTGGTAGCAGCTTTAGTTTTATATTTAAGTGCTGGTATTCTAAATAATAATCTCCGAGAGGAAGCTCGGATCTCGAAAAGAATTCACAGGTTTAGCTCCGCTGTAAGCACCCTAATAATTTTGGGGATAATACTCAGTATTCGCCTTATTTTTGAAGCTTTTGGTAATGTTTACATTTTCGAGGGATTCTATTTATTCAAATACCTAACTACTGATGCATTTTTATTTGCTATAATGGCAACAATCTATCTACCCTTACACGCCATTTTTCTGAAGAAATTTGAGAAATACAAATTGCATGATGAAAATGAGAATATTATCCAGACCGAACAATTCAGAAGAGTATATAAAAAATTTATAATACTAGCATGGATCGTTGGAGCCGTCTTTTTATCAATTCCGCTCCTCAGAATTCCTATGGAAAATCCTGATAATTTCAATCTTGGCTTTTTGTGGGCAATTTTTGTAATCGGTCTTGCTATCGGCATTACAATTATAGTTAATAAAGTTCGTCCAATTGAAACACGTATTCCAAGTATTGTGCTTAAACAAGCTATGTATGCTGGTGGGTTTGTCTCATTTGGAATTTGGTCTATTCAGCTCGTTATTGTTGAACTATATTTACGGAAATTATTCAATATCACTCTCTATATTCAAGATATTCGTATTTTAATTCTAGTTGTTGGTGCTGTATATACTGCCGTTTTTTTTATTACTTTAAAGAAAATTTTTAAACCTTTAGCTACTGAAAGGAGTGAGTTAAAACTTCAGAAAGCATTTGATATATTAGAGAAAAAACAAGGTGAAGAAATAAAGGTAGTTGGAAATCATATTATTTTGGATGTTCAAGATCTTACAACTTATTTTTACACAGAAGAAGGAATTGTGAAAGCAGTTGAGGGCGTTTCTTTTCAAATTAATGAGGGAGAAACTCTTGGTCTTGTTGGAGAAACTGGTTGTGGGAAATCCGTCACGGCATTGTCTATTCTACAAGTAATACGCCCACCAGGAAAAATAGAAAAAGGAAAAGTCATATTTGGGGGAGAAGATTTGTTACAAAAATCGATATCTGAAGTATTGGGATATCGTGGAAAAGATATTACAATGATTTTTCAAGATCCCCTGAATTCTCTTAATCCCGTTCTTAAAATCGGGGCTCAAATCACTGAAGTTTATTTCTTGCATATGGAAAATGAGTTACTCGTGGAATCAACTAAACAGAATAAAAGCATTTTTGTCCTTGCCCGAGAATGGGGTGAGCAACTTTTACGAGAGTTAAATATCCCATTCCCCAATATAGTTTTTGATTTATACCCCCATGAATTGAGTGGAGGAATGCGACAAAGGGTTCAGATTGCTATGGGTCTTGCTTGCAAACCGAAGCTCTTAATCGCAGATGAGCCTACAACAGCATTGGACGTAACAATTCAAAACCAAATCATAAGACTAATGAAAGAACTTAAGAATAAATTTAATACCTCAATGTTGTTTATAACTCACGATCTTGGGATAATTTCCAAAATGTGTGACCGCGTTGCTGTTATGTATAGTGGTTCTATTGTAGAAACTGGGGATATTAAAAAAATATTTATTAAACCATATCATCCTTACACTAAAGGTCTTATAGGCTCTGTTCCTGTTCTTGGAAAGAAGAAGCGCCGTCTTGAAGTTATAAAAGGAATGGTTCCAAACCTGATTTATCCCCCTTCTGGATGCAGATTTCATCCTCGATGCAATTACCGCTTCGAACCTTGTGATTCAAAAATCCCAATAAGCTTAGAGGTTGAACCAGATTATTTCGTCGCATGTCATCTTTATGATCCACAGTACAAAGGATAAAAATTAAAAACCGAGAATGGACATCAAGCTTGTACTTAAAATAAATCAAAACAAACCAATTAATCAAAACAAATAGGAAATATTATGCCAACAAATTTAACATTAGAAGGATTGCTAGCCAGATTTATTTTGGGATTCATATATTCTCTAATAATATTTATCTTTGGAATCTTTTTTATGCGATGGTATGCGAAAAAGAAAAGTTGGGATGAATCACTCAGTACTGCATTTAAAGTGAGCTTATTATGGCTTATTATAAATATTCCTTTTGAACTCTTTTTTCTCTATTTTTTTGATAATAGTATAATATTTGTTCCTCTCAGAATAGTACCAGAGTTAATGATTAGCTCGCTTGTAGTCGCGAAGTATTATAATAAAAAATACCTTGAATCATTAACTTTTGTAATTTTCTTCTTTATTCCTGAGATGATTATGATCAGTTTTGTTCCAGCATTACTATTCTTAGTAGGATTGTATTATATAAAATGGCATATCAGCTTGAATAGATGGGATAAACCATTTATTTCAGCTGTAATTATAAATATAACCTGGTATGTTATTAGCATAGTTGTGGGATCAATCATTTATTCATTGATTGGTCATTATCTTTTCACTGATCTTCTCATAATAGTTATCAATACTTTTCTTGGGTTTTGTATCTTGATAATTATTTACAAAAATGAGTGGTTAAGATCTTTAGAAATTGTAGGACTGGCTCAAATCTCTTTATTCATTACCTCAATTTTTATAAATTTCCTTGTTGATATTTTAGATATTTTTCTTATTGAAGGTAATAATAGATTGAATGGTTCAAAATTTGCTTTCGTTCTATTTGTTCTGATCTTTTTCGGTATGACGGTATTTCTATCAAGTTGGGGAGATAAAATTCAATTAGTAAAGTTAAGAAGAGTAGTCGTTATTGTCAGTGTAATACCAGGGCTTCTTTATCTCATGGTAGCGTTTGTCTCTCAACAGGAACGTTTTTTAGATAATTTTCCTCAAATTTTATCAATAAGTTTTATATCTTCAATTATATCAATGGTCGGAGCTAAAAAAATTGCATATAAAACAATACCAATTAAGGAACTCAGAGAACACACTATTTTAGAAAAAGGTAAGCCTTTATTAAAAGTTACAAACCTTAAAGTATATTATCCTCTACTTAAAGGGATGCTTAAAAGGAAAGTTGGAGAAGTAAAAGCGGTTGATGGCGTAACATTTGAAATTAAAACAGGTGAAACATTAGGATTAGTTGGAGAAAGTGGATGCGGGAAAACGACTGTTGCAAACACAATTTTAGGATTATTAAAAAAAGATGATGGAGAAATATTATTTCATAATGAATCTTTCCCAAAAGAATTAACAAGTTATTTAAGGCAAAAAATTCAAATGGTTTTCCAAGATCCTGATGCATCTTTAAATCCACGATTAAAAGTCACTAACATTATAGCCGAACCACTTAAGAATTTGCTTGGTATTACCAATAAAATGGAAATCAGAAGACATGTTTTGAGATTGTTGAAGGAGGTTTCATTAAAACGAGAACACATGGATCGTTATCCTCACGAGTTTTCAGGGGGACAAAAACAAAGAATTATTATCGCAAGAGCACTTGCCTGTAATCCAGAATTAATCGTTCTTGATGAGCCTACATCAGCTCTAGATGTGTCTGTGCAAGCACAAATCTTAAACCTCCTTATAGACCTACAGGAGCAATATGGTTACGGTTTCTTGTTTATAACACATAATTTATCGGTTGTGAATCATATTGCGGATAGAGTTGCTGTAATGTATCTCGGTAAGTATGTTGAGGTTGGAGAAACGGATCAAATCTTTTTAAATCCCGCACATCCCTATACTCAAGCACTCCTAAAGAGTCATTCTGAAATAGATCCTTTTAATCAAGATGTTAAATATGTTCTAGAAGGTGAAGTTCCGAGCCCAATTGCTCCCCCACCAGGATGTGCATTTAATCCTCGGTGTGTATCAGATAATAGAACACCCGAATGTGAATTTGAGCTACCTCATAAAATAAAAATCGAGGAAGGTCATTATATTTGGTGTGTCAATCCCCCAACTGGATTTGATGTCATAGAAGAAACTGAATAATACTGTAATTAGATTTATTAATATCCTTTTAACATTTAATATTTTAATTTCAATTTGGCCTCAGCTTGTTCCAAGTGGAGACCTTTAAATATAAGAAGGTGCTAATTTTGAAGTTATTTTTCAAGAAAATTCTCAAGCAGAAGATTCAACAGTCTTAAAAAATAATACAATACAGACTAAAAAGGAAAAAAAAAAGTAATTTAAAATTTGAATTTATTATTTCTTCTTAATTTTTTTAATTAGAATCAAACTAATTATCGATGTAATACCAATGATAATAGGTAGTTCAAATCCAGGAATTCCAGCGGGAGATGGAGTAACGTATGGAGTACATGATGAACCAGCTGTTTGTGTTATCGTTAATATGCTATCACCACCGTAAGACATATCCCAAACATCTAATAATCCACAAGTATCGAAGGTTACTTCTAATACAAGGGCTTCTGTATTGGTTGTCCACGCTGAGGCAGCAACAGTTATACTAAATCCTCCCGTAATTGCAGCTACTGTTGCATCAGTAAGATTGGCATCAGCTGCTGTTATTATTTCGGTCCAATCAAAGAAATCTCCGGATGGCACAAAAAGACCAATTGTGTGATAAGTAAACCCATAAATATTAAAGAAACCCGCTAATCCACTGTGATACTCTAAAAAGTCAGCTTCATCCTCTATAATAAAACCATTCCAAACATTTAATCCTGTGTCTTTGTCTGCCCAATCACCGGTCCACCACTCGAAATCCGCAGTTACCGCACCAGTATATGCCACACTACTATAACCAGTTGCATATTCAACATCCGCTGCTAAATCTTCAACAGCTGTAATTTCATGACTCAAACCCCCTGCTCCAAGTGCCCCCATCTCGCCATCATCTACCCAGCCCACCCATTCACCAAAATTCGTAAATATCAGTAAGGCCACACCATCAGTTGTCCACGCTCCATCCCTATTAGTTGTATCCGTGTCATATGTCCACGAGTATGTGTCACCTACAGCGATCCCCACCCAATCTGGTGGCGCTGCAACAGAAACTCTAATAAATGGGAGGAACGCAAGTAATCCGATTCCAATAAATAATAATATCTTTGTTTTTTTCATATTCAAATATCACTTAGTTGTTTTTGTTTTTATAAATAGATATTGTTTATTAATATTTTCTCCCATAATATTTAAATCTAGCATTCTTTGACACTAAAAAAATAAAATAAGCCGAAAGTCCAATTTTGTTATATCCTATGAATTAATCTCATTTAATAGATTCTTTAATTTAAATGTAAATTAGGAGGATGGTTTCAGAATTTATTATTGGATAATTCACTTTTTTATAACTTGGTTAAATTCCCTTTATTTTTGCTTTATTTAATAATATTAATGGATTTATTTGGGAAAAAAACCCCCCGATTAAATATTGGTTAGTAACATCATTAGAAAAAACAATCAGATTTTGGAATTAAAAATTTGTGAAAGTTAACTTACTTTCAGTACTAGGTTAGTTATCCTCAGCAAATTGGAGAATGCAATTCACTAAAAGATCGTTATAATCCTTCCCTTGATATGTACCAGCAAAATCAACGGTGATATTGTATTCTGGTATAATATAGATACACTGTTCTCCAGGATAGGGGCATGTCCGTAGTGTTCACCAGTAAACCTAAGAATGAGCTTGCCTTTGCTTGCTTTGATTCTCGTGAAAATAGCGGTAATATTGTGATAAAATTAATTCAGAGGAACTAGCTACTCTATCTAAAAATACCCAATTTGGATTTTTTAGTAAAGTGAAGAGATTATTAGCAAAGTTCTAGTAATTAACCATTTCCACTAAAGTTTCTAATATATTATCAATTGCTTTTTTTGAAACACTGCAATGATTTAGAAGGAAATTTTTCACTCCTCCATATTCCTCATCGAGAATTCTTAGTGTAGATTCTATATAATTGCTCTTAGTATCCAAAAAGGAAAGTAAGTAATCTTCTATAATCAACTTTCTACTCACGCCAAGTAAGTCTAATAATATGGCAATAATAATTCCCGTGCGATCTTTTCCACCTTCACAATGAATAATTAGTTTATCGATAGCGGCATTTGAAAAATATTCTTCAAAAATAATTTTAATTTCTTCTTGGAAAACCGCTAGGAATCTATTGTATAAATGTTCTGGTGGGTTTTTGGGAGGAGGAAAGTCTATGTTTGTTTCAATGGGGATATTTTTCACGTAACCTTCTTTTATATCATAGTTATAGTTGTTATTACTTTGGACAAGTCTCTCAAGTTCATTTTTCCCTCGCAAGTCTATAATGAATTTTATATCGTTATTGTATAAAAATTTCCTTACCAGCTCTTTGTCATTTTGTGATAATGAGGCTGTTCTATATATCAGACCTTCTTTTATCTTTATTGTATCTGAGAATTTATTCGGGAGTAAGGATATGTCTCGAAGATTTGAGAATTGAGGATATTTTAAATCAAATTTCTCAAATAATTTTTGAGATCTCATCATTAATCCATTCTCTAAATTGAAGTATTTTATCCCATGCTCAATAACTTCAAGAAACAAGTGCTTCAATTTACCCTTTCGATCAACTATATCTGATCTTCTCATTCCTGTTGAAGCTTGAATATATTTCATCACCGTCTCCCAATTATGATTATAATAAACGCTCGATAGAAATTCTCTCGGTTGATATAAATTATAAAAATTTCCGTCAACCATTGATTGTAGTCTCACCAGGGTATGAAAAGCCATATTATAGTTCTGATATGTTCTATATGAATCACTTTCTCCTAAACTTGAAAGAAATTTCTCATAATTATAGATAAATTTATAGCTTTCTGAGATAAATCGTTTCTTCATTGTTTCAAAATCATCGAGTTTAACCCAATTCTCTGAGTAGATTTTTTTTACTCTGCCATTCCTATCATATACAATCGCTTGCTCTGGGTCCGGGATTCTTGATTCTATGATACAAATAGTGTCCTTTCGCGCTTCAGAAATGCTTTTAATCCTTATTTCTAATTTAATAAATGAACGTTCCGTGTAAACTAACCATATCTCATCAATTTCGAAATTAATAAAAACTCCTTCATTATCACTGTTCAGTATTCCAAGAATCTTCTCTTTCACTCTCAATATTGTATTACTATTAGAAGATTCGTCATAATAGATGAATGTGTCCAAATCTGAATAAAAATTATTATTATTTCTACCGTGACTCCCAAAAAACACAATTCCTTCAATGAAATCTAAAGATTTTAACTCCTCTTTAATTTTACTAGCAATTCTATCGATTATTGGATTAATTTTTTAGTCAACCCCTGAAAAGTATATCCATGAAAAACACATGTATGCAAAATTATTCCTTTGTTTTATTTATTCTCCAAGATTTTTCCATTTTTCAATAAGGTTCAGTAATCTTTAACTAAATTTCTCTGTTTTCGTGGAAAGGTAAATTTTACAGTTTTGAAAAAAAAAACCACACATCGGAAAAAAAAGAAAGATATTTTAGTAATTCTTAGAGTTTTTTTTCCTACTATTTATTAATACAGCAGAAGTGCATAAAATCAGGATTAGTATCATATTGAAATCAAATCCAGGTATCCCATTACTGGGTTGGACTCTTACATTTATCGTCACCGTTATACTGTTATTAAAGGGATTGTAGGCTCTAATTTCTAAGGGATAAACACCTACGGAAAGATCTAGGGAATTTGTTATTATTCCTTCGGGGGTGATGTTGAAATTTACGGTATCATTTATGAAATATTCTACATCGAGCGTGCCAGAAGCATTTACATCGTAAAAAAAGGATCCCCCTTCCAGTATTGACTGGTCTTCAGGGATTTCATCCCATTCAGGTGCTATATCTTCAGCAAATCTTATATTTATCGTCGCGTTTATGCTATTATTAAAGGGATTATAGGCTCCAATTTCTAGTGGATAAATACCTAGGGAAAGGCTTGACGAATTTGTTATTATCCCTTCTGAGGTGATGTTGAAATTTACGGTATTATTTATCGAAAATTCTACTCCGGAAGTATCAGAAGCATTTACATCGTAAAAAAGGGATTCTCCTTCTCGTATTAGTTGATCTTCAGGGAGTTGATCCCATTCTGGTGCGTTATCTTCAGAAAATTGGATAATATACCTTGATAACATTTGTTCATAAGGCACACTATCTGAATTAGCAGCAAAACCAACCGTAATATTGTATTTTGGTATAACATAGATACACTGTCCTCCAGCTCCATATGTATAATATCCCCCAAAAGGACCATTAGTATAAATTAAATACCCATAGCTAAGCCAAGGCCCACTATATTGGGTTGTCGTTGCGTCTATCATGTAATCTCTCTCTACTATTTGTGTGCCGTTCCAAGTGCCATTGTTCAGGCATAGCATTCCTAATTTCGCTTGTACTTTTGGTGTGCAATCAAATCCATATCCACCATACTTCATGCCTTTAGAATCATTCCACCAATAATATTCATCTTCCGAAATGCCTAAAGGCGTAAACAAATATTCTTGTGCGAATTCTTCAGTGCTCTTACCAGTTACATTAGTAATTATACCTGATAAGAGATTAACTCCATCATTACTATAAAAATATTCTCCCTCTTCCCCAGGAGTAAACTCTAATGACACAAGGTCAAGCGCCCATTTAATGCTATCAGCTTGAATAAGGAAAGCCGAAGGACTATCACCAAATCCGGAATTCATTGTTAATAAGTGTTCTATCTTTATATCCTTCTTTACTGTACTATTAATAAAGCTAGGCTCCCAAATGTCAGCAAAAAATTCATATAATGTCTGATTTAGGTTGTCCAAAAATCCTTCTTGGAGAGCTATTCCAATCAAAATACTCATCAAGCTCTTAGTAGTTGACTGTTGCATATGGAGTGTTTCCCCTCCAAAATAGGATTTATTTTCTCGAAGTACGGAATTATTTAGGTATTCTTCTGTTAGCAGATACCCATTACGTGCTATAATAACACTATGGACATCATATGAATTATCTTCAATAAATTCAAACATTTCAGAAATCTTATCGGAATCTAATCCTTGAGTTTCAGGAGCTACTTCTGTCCAATCGCTTGAATTTTCTGGCCAAAATACATCTTGAGTTGATAAGTTAGAGACGGAAAATGAATAATCGTCAACACTTGTGCTGATTCCTTGCCTTGAGAGAGATTCTATAGAAAAAGAAGTAATTATAGCCAAAGAGATCATACAAATAAGTAACTTTTCTGTTTTATTTTTCATAATTCGCTCAATTTTTTTAAAATTTATTGATAAAAATAATTAATAAATATAAATTTTGCTTTAATGAACGTTGTTTATTTAACGCTTGCTTCATCTTGAATAAGCAATGCTTAACAGTCCCGATATCACCATCAAACAAAGTAATAAAGTAAACTCTAATTAATTATTTTAATTATTAAAATAGTTAAAAAAGAGTGTTGAATATGAATGAAAAAACCTATATTGTTACAGATAAGAAATATCATATAATAAAAGTAGGAAGATCTAAAAATCCATACAAACGTTTGAAAACGATTCAAATAAGCAATAGTACAGAATTGGAAATGGTTTGCGTTTTTGAAGATAATATTGAAAAAGAGATAAAGGAGTTGTTGAAAAAATATAAAGTTCAAGGAGAATGGTACTATCCAGACCCAGAGACACTGTTAGAAATCCAAGAAAAATATATTCCTAATAATCAAGAACTAGCTTCATTTATTTATAATTTATTTGGAGATATAAACATGAGTGATCACCCTATTTGCTTATGCTGGATAGACGATGAAGAGAGTAGATGCCAATTCAAACGACATAAGAGTTCACTTATAACATGTGAATCCTACGAAATCTGGAAAGCTTGTGTAAGAAAAGAAGAAATAGATTTCTATAAAGAATAGCTTTTATACGCTATAAAAAAACTACAACAAGTAAGTCATGTATAAAGAAATTTCTTTATTTACAAGTTCATGCTATTACAAGTTCATGTTATCTAAAGCCTAATAAAAAATTTAATAATTAACTTAACATTTCATTTTATAATTTAAGTAAAGACAAATTAGATATAAAAGAGGAATTTGCATGCAATTTGGAACCCAATTACTAAATTATTTTACTACATGGGAAGAATCTCTATCAGCAATTAAGTATATAGATGCAGGACCATGGAACAGTCTCTGGTTCTCAGACCATTTCCTACCACCCTATCCAAGGGCAAATCTGGAATCTGAATCTGCCTTGGAGAGCTGGTCCCTGATCACAGCTACTGCTGCTGTTACAGAACGAGTGCAATTAGGCATACTTGTAACAGGCAATACATATCGTAATCCTGCACTACTTGCTAAAATGGCTTCCACTGTGGACCAAATTTCCAACGGTCGGCTTATCCTTGGTATTGGTGCTTCTTGGTATAA
>SDBS01003223.1_pt1 | contig 15980 bp, 20 predicted proteins | sample 2277091 | NCBI WGS metagenome assembly SDBS01 (sample SAMN10404972, study PRJNA504765) | marine sediment metagenome | isolation source: marine sediment core GS10_PC15, 163 cmbsf | place: Arctic Ocean: Southern Knipovich Ridge | collected 2010 | reverse complement strand
TCCCGCTTGTGAGGCAAGCAAAAAGCCGACGCCAACGGCGGCTGCTTGCATATGTTCCGGCATGTGATCGCATATTCACAAACCCACATCTGCGCCTCCGCCGGTTCCTCGACCTCGACGCAGGAGTCGCACTCTCCGATACCCAATCTGTAGCAGGCCGCTGGCCGAAACCAAGGTTTATCCACTGGCTCGTTGATCTTGGCGTGCTCGCTGTAATGGGGGCATGTGCCATTTTCGCACGTGTCAGCCCTTGGGCGTCTCATCATCTTGCTCATCGCCAATTCCTGGGGTCAAGCGCGCCTAGCGCGTCTTTGATGCGGTGCGCCAGGCGTACCCCGCCCCAGACCAGGATGGCCAGGACGACCAGTATACCGATTGTGAGCCAGCATATGCTTGGCATTGTCTCAATCTCCTCTCAGATTGCCCCCGGTGCACACAGCGGCACCAGGAGCGATTTAGCGGGGGCGGGGCATATTCTACCCATACCCCTCGTTGCCCAGCTTAAACGACGTCCAATGCCCCGCGGGTAGCCCGATCTTCCACAGTTGCCCATCAACCGTGACGCCCACGGTCTCGCCACTGCCGCCGTTCCACCAGGACATTCCACAGCGACGGCGCTCGTTCACTCTGAGCGGGTAGTATGCCGGGTACAGCGCTTCGCCGGTGGGCAGGTATCCGATTGGCGCTGTGTCTTGGGGCCTGCGGTAGTTGGGCATCAGTCCTTCAATCCCAGGCAGTCTCTCAGCACCTTGACGATGGTGTCGAGGATCGTGTCGCCTTGGCCACGGTAAATTGTGAACAGGGCTTGCGCCGATGGATGCTGTGGGATAAGCGCAGTGGCCTCATCGTCTGTGGTCGGCGCCCTTCGCGTTTCATATTCGTCAGTCACATAATTGTACCAGTAGCTCAGGATGTTGGGCATCAGCGTCTCCTCATCATCATTGTAGCAGCGACTGTGCATCAACTTGTTGCCGTCCTTTGTGCCCACGACGGTCATCCCGTCGCCGGCCTGAAAGTCGCCGCCGCAGATCCAACAGCGACGCCGCCGGCTATCGGCAAAGGTCCGCGTTTCCTGGCTCACGGTGTAAATCTCTTTTGCCCACCGCACTCCCAACCGTTGCAGGCTTTGGATCGTTTTTGTCATCTTGACCTCCAGGAATAGAACTTTATCCCCTCGCTGGAAATTCCCAGGCGATACCGTGCTTCATTCTCGGTGTTCAACTCCCGTTTGTAGAACTCTTCTATTTCCTTTGTGGGCATCGGTCCTCCAGTGGATTGCGCCCCGCTCTGCTGCGACGACAGCCAGAGCGGGGCTTGTGGGGCTAGAGCAGTTCGGGCTGCGGCTGCTCGGTCACGTCGTCGATCTGCTTCTCGGCCTCGATGATCCGGCTGCGCAAGTCTTCCACGCGGGCAGCCAGGTCGGCGTCGGGGAGTTGTGGCGTAATCGGTTCGACTGCCTTGACCCCCAACACGCACGCCTTGCTCCACAAACCTGACCACTCATTCATCAGCTCCTTGTGGCCCTGCGTCGGCTGTGTCGGCTGTGCGGCGTCACGCGCCGCTATGGCCGCGTCCACGTTCTTTTTCAAGTCAACGCCCAGCTTGCGTAGCTGCTCGTCTGTCGCGGTGACGGTGATGGTGTCGTGATTGACCCCAAGCTCTTCGGCCAGCGCTATCAGCTTGCCGTAGCCGGCCAACAGCTTTGGGCCGGGCATCTTGGGTGCCGGTTCCGGCTCCGTTGCCACCGTCTCGCCTTCGGCAAAGTCTCCATCCTCTGCAAACGGTGGGGGCGCCTCTGGTTCTGCGACGATCTCGCCTGTGACCACGTCGGCCAACAGTGCGACAGGGGCGGCCTGTGGGGGCGGCGCCAGCATAGACGCCATCTGTTGGCGGTACAATTCGCGCATAAACTCCGACTCGGGCTCCAGTTTGACGAACCACTTGCGAGTGCTTTTCCGCTCGCCCTTGTCGTTATAGGTGGTGCTTTCCTCCACCAGTCTCAGGACGAACGGGATACCCTGGAGTGATCCGCTGCTGCCCCAGATGGTCTCGAGCGTCCCAAGAATAGAGTCGTAGTTCCGGCCGGACCCAGTCGAAAGCTGGTAGTAGCCGAACCTGAACAGCTCTTCCTTGGCCATCATCACCTTGAGAATGCCGGACAAGCGACAAGCCGCGCAATGCGGATACTTGTCTGCCTTGGCGCCGGGGCACTCAACAACGTCGCCCTCGCTGAACTCTACGCCGTTCCAGGAGAAGGCGCGTTGTGCCACGCCACGATTGACCAGGGTGCCTCCCTTACCCCGATGCACGGTTGTGCGACCATTTCGATTCTGGCGGACAGTGAAAGGTGAGGCCTGTTCTACGATCTCGCCGTCACCCTTGCACACCAGGACGCCCCCGGCCCAGACTTCATACCAGGCGTCGTAATTACGCCCCACATCTGGAAACGGTAGCAGGACGTCTATCTCGCGTACGTTGTCGCCGTAGAATACAGCGATCTCGGGCGCGTCGTGCAAGAGAAAATGGTCATCCTGCACCGGGCGAGTGTATGTACTGCCGTCCTCACGTTTCCCTTCTACCTTGTGCCCGAGGCGGATAAACCCCAATCGGTTCAACCGCCGGGCGATGTTGCGATCACGATCTTTCAATGGCATGTCTATGTCTCTCCCTTCTGTGTCTTACGTTTTGAACAACACGCTGCTACCCCGGCTGTGCTGGGTAGGCATCGCTCTGTCGCGCTTCTCTGCGCCGGCCTGCACCTGGGCGTCCCTCCTCGCGGCCGGGCTGTCTTCGTCTGCCAGCAGGGCCCGCAAGTTCTCGGGCAGTCCGTCTAGCACCTCGTCGCCTTCGTTCTCGGCTCGCTTGTATGCCAGCTCGTGAATGAAGTCGCTCGCCTTGCACCGGCCACACCGCACGAGCCAGGTGTTATCACCGTATGCCTCCACCAGCCGCCCGCCGCACTCGTTGCAAACGTACTCCCTGGTGAGCTTGGCGTAGCTGATGCGCCGCTTGCCCACCTGGCAGTCGTCGCGGGTGAAGTCGGAGGCGATCATAGCGACCTCTCGTAGCAGTCGTACTTCTCCTCATGCCCCGTGGCCTCCTCGAAGGCCAAGTTGGCCACCATCTGCGCGGTGTAGAAGTTGTCCAGGTCCAGCGACCACGGCGGGATGTTCTCCTCCGTGGCAACCCGATCCACCTCCTTGCGCAGGTCCTCGGGCAGGCCCAGGTACTCGGCGAATGTCATCTCGCCACCTCTTTGTGTTTGACCCAAGTCCAGCTTTCCCAGACGTTGTACAGTATTGCCTCGATCCAGAGTATTTCTGTGTGGTCGCTGTCGCCATCAATGCGAAGCGGGGTATTATCTGGCCCCTCGGCTACGTCGATCTCAGCGCCAGGATATTCGGTTGCCAGGAGGGCCTTGATCGCCTGGATGTATGCTGCCTTGCTGGCGGGGATGTCGATACGGGCGTTTGCATCGGTATCATACCCGAACAGGCCATCCTCTGAGAACCGAACCACGATGTCAGTGATTTGCTCGCTCATCTCGCCTCCAACACCGCAATCTGCTGCTGCAGCTCCGCGATCTGCCGTTGCAGCTCGGGCACCAGGAGTGCCCACTGGGTCCACTGCGCGACAATCGCGCGGACACCCGCCGACTTGTTCTCGCCCTGGCCGTGGTCCTGGGACACCTGTGTCGCCTTGTCCCAGTCGGCGCGCGAGAGTGTCACGTTGCTGGGGATCATTCCTTCTGTTTCGCTCATCATATCCTCCTCACTTTCCTACAAGACCTCCCGGCCCAATGACGGAGTAAATCCGGTATCGCCCTGCTCCACTTCCCGGCGTCCACGGATATCCTCGGCTGTCCGGTGCTTGGCTTGCCATTCCTTGCGCCAAGCCTGAAATCCCTTGCCGCTTGGCGTCCGGTCGGAGAAATCGCATCGACCTGTCGTGTCCCATACTGATGCGGTTTCTCCGATGCACCGCACGTTCCAGAATTTGTGGTATGCGTTGGGTTTCTCAACGCTCCCATTCAAAAACCCGCCGCACTGTGGGCAGCGAATTACCGCCCACGGGGTGCGCTCGGTCTCCACAAATTCCTTTACCGCTTCCTCGTAGTTGATTTCGGGCTTCTCAGTCATCGCCTTCTATCTCCTTCCCGCGGCATGTGGAGCAGCCGCTTTTGATGTCGCGATCTCCACTCCATCCCCAGGTCCCACACCTGGGGCAGCTCGTGAATGTCTCATCCCACTCCCAGGCGCTCATCTCTACCATTGCGGCAGACGCCTGGGCGGTCATTCGGGTGTCGTCGCGCTCCATCATATCCTCCCGTGGCGGCCAGCCTCGCGACTGGCCGCCGGTGTGTGGGGTGCTAGCCGTCTTCACTGCCCTGGGGTCTGGCCTTGTTTCCTTGTAGATTTTCTCGGTTTGCCTCTCTTAACTAACTATATTATAGCATAGTATGCTCTATATGTCAATAGGTTTCAGGCATATTGCACATATGTGCAGAGACGCGAAAACCGGCTGGGTTGCCAGTCCAGCCGGTCGCCGTCTACCTTGCGCGGAAGTGATATGCCCCCACGCCCTCGTGCTTTGTTTGCCTGGTTAGCCTTGTCTCCTTTCGCCTGGCGGCTCTACGAATACGCCTGGATCAGGCCGCGCATCTCCGGCCCCTGGATCTGGAACGAACCCCAGCCGGTGAAATGCGGCGTCCCGGTGGTGAACAGCGTTAGGCCGTGGAACCGCCCGCCGTGTTGCTCATTCCAGGCCTCGGCCCGCGCGTCAAACTCCAGGATGTCAGCCAGGTAGCCGTCCCAGTTGCCGTTCCAGGAGCGTGCCGACTTCCAGCCGTCATTCGGCAGGAGTAAGTAACCGCCGGTCGCGGCCACTGCCGCCAGCCCCGCCGGTTGTGGCCACAGCGTGCGTGGAATGAAGACGCGGGAAGGTTTGGTCCACCCGGCTTGTTGGGCGGATATGCGTGAGTTAAGTTGCCAGGAATTGTAAGCGTTGGCTCTCATGGTGGCCTCGAAAGTGGCCGTGTCAGGAAAGTATTGCCCGCCGACCGCCCCGCCTTCCCCGCTGTACCAGTGGACGTGAACGCCGGCGTCGACGAGCACTTTGTCGATCTCGGTCCAGCGCCCAGCCAGCCAGCGCCAGTCCTTGGCCATGCGGCCGGCTAGATAGTAAGCGTGGTAGCCAAACCAAGCACCGTACTTTTCTGCCATACGAGCAAGGGCGATTAACAACCAGTAATGGTGTGGTTCGATGTTTCCAACAGCGGTATTGTAGACAACCAATCCCACCCGGGGCTCAATCTCGTGAAGTACCTCAATCATCGCGGTTTCAATTGCAATGACCCTCTTCATCGTCTCAACGTTTGAGCTGGCGTACATCTCATTTATCGATTCCCACATGAACAACGGGCGCGGTCGGCCCGGGTAGTCGCGCTCGATCTGGTCGCAGGTCTGATGCAGCGCGTCCTTGACCTTGGCGATCCATACCATAGCCGCCTCTCTTGGCGTGAGAGCGGGATTCATCACGTCCCCGTAGTCGTTCGTAACCGGCTGGCGGACGACGGGCATCACGTTCGGGTTGGCGCGCAGTATGCCGTGGGAGTCCTCGAATGATGCGAGTACCTTGCACGCCCGGGGATTGACGCCGACCAGATAGTCCTGCCAGTCGCCGCTCATCGTCTGGAGATGCAGAGAACTGGGTGCGCGTGTATCCCCTGGCGGATCGGGCTCAGGATCGGGGTCCGGGTCCGGCGGCCCATCATCTGGAAACTCAACTGTCACGCCTGGGTAGTGTTCATCGCGGAAGTCTAGCACCGCTTGCTTGCCGCCCCACGTTTCGGGCTCCGGGACAACGGCCACCCGCGTGGTGAGGTCACCGATCATCGCGTCGTCCATTGATGTGCCGTGCGTGTTGTCTGGAAACTCCCGGAGCAGTTCTATCCTCCGCTCCAGCGGGGATCCCTTGGGCCACACCACGTACTTGCGCGCGTAGTCGTGGCGCGGCTTGCCTCGGTCGCCTGACGGTAGCGGTGCGTCGACTACCTCGAGCGTCACGTCATCGAAGTATGCGTTATTGTGCTTGAACGCCCACAGGGTCACAGAGCGCAGGAACACCGTCACCGTATCGCCAGCGGCTGTTGCCTCTACCGCCGGTACTGGCGAGTGACCGTTGTAGTTGGCTATCGGTGGCCCCCACACCACGCTCTGCGCATACGGGTCCACGCCGCCGGCCGGGTCAACGCCCAGGGTGAAGGCAAAGTTGCCGATAGCGTCGTTCTGAGGATCATCGTTGAGCAGCGGGTATGGCGGCTCCAGACTGGCGATGTCACGCCCAACGCCCTCCGACCAGAACGGGTTATCCTCGTGATCGAACGCGTGATTACTCCACGCATGCGCGTATGCCGACAGTCTCAGCACCGCGCCCGGCTGGATACCTCGGACCACCTGCATCAGCCCCGCGTCGTGGCGGCGATAGAACGTGAACATCTCGACTGCTTGCTCTCCGCTGTGGACGCGCCGCGCGTCATGCGACTTCTGCGCAAGGTGCATCTCCGGCTTGTCCCAGGTGCCTGCCTTGTGCTCGTAGAACGCGGACCACGCCGCAGGCGGCCTGACGTTGTCGTGGTGGGCAGTCCACATGGGCGCGTCGACGGGGAACACCAAGCATGGGCCAGGGTCGGGGGTTGGCGGTGCTTCAAACCCGTGGTTTACAAGCAGATTCATTCGTCTTCCTCTTCGTCCTCTTCGTCCTCTTCGTCATCGTCGGCCCACGGTGTGACTTTCCCGAACGCCTCGGCCATATCCGCGAAGAACCCCACCAGCAAGCCCAGGGTGGGTACGATGTTCTTTTGCCTGCCGTCCGTACCGACTGCGCGACCAAACGCAGACGGGTCCAGGTCCAGCAGTTTGTTCCACAGCAACCTGGCATCCTTGTTGGTCAGCTCGACGGGGATTTCGTCCAGTAGGGCGGTAATCTTCTCTGTAGTCTCTGTGACTTTCTCTTTGTCGTCCTTGGCGTCAAGTCCCTGCATTGTCTCTAGCAGCTCGTCGGCTTGTTCCAGCAGCGGTTCACGCGCCGCCTCGATCTTTCCCGCAATCCCGAACCACCGCGCCTGCTTCATCACCGAGCCCGTCTTGCCAACGATTTCTCTGAGCGCATTGTCCAGCGCGCCCGAGTCGTCCCATCCGCCCCGGCGCCGTTTGAGTATCATTGTCTTTGTCATTGTCTCTCCCTCTCCTATAGGTCTATGTCCGGTACTGCGTCGCCTGCATCCTTCATCGCCTTGCGTGTGATCCACGCCTTGGCGCCTTGTCGGAACAACGCGACAAGCTCAGCGCTCGCAAACTCGCGTCGATCCTGCGGGTTGGCGCTGCCGTCCTCCAACGTCTTCTGGTACTGCCGCTCCTTCGTGAACGCCAGCAGCGCCGCCACCTTCTGCGGCCCGGTCCAGCCGCGCGCGTCCATCTCTGCTTCAATGGGGCTCATTAAGTCTGGGATTGCCATCGTCTCCTCCTCTATGCACTCACGCCCGCAATCTGTACCACCACCAGGTTACCGTGGAATACGGTTACGGTCGGATTGCCCGCGTCCGTATTTCGCACGGCCAGGCTGACGGTCTTGCCTGCTGCTAGTTGGATAATCGCCCTGCCCGTCACGTTGTCCTCATCTGTGTTCGCCAGCAACTCGGCGTGGCTTCGACCCTCGCTCTGCACCCCAGCAGCGCCGTGTGCCGGGCTATCGGTGTTATCGCTGTCGATCATAATGCCGGTCTCGATATGCCTATTTGCGACGCTTGCTACCATCGTCAGGTCATAGGTAATCCAGTATGTCCCCGCGGCGGTCACTGTGATCTTCGGGTCGGTGAACGTGCAGTCGTGGACCTTACCTGTCGTCCAGGCCTGCGCCGCGTCCACCTCCACCCAGACGCCCGAGGTGGCTGTAACGGCTATAGCAACGTTGGTGTACATCGATCCATAGGCTAGTCCACTGCTACCGACGAAAAGCACATCACCGGTTGAATCGAACTGCACATAGTTGGCAGCCCCGCCGTCGCCGATAGTCGTGTTGCCGTCCGGGACCAAGTGCAGATGCCCGACCACCCCCGCCCCAGCATCCACCGTCGCGATGGTGGTGTTGCCGTTCGCGCCGACTGTGATGGAGCACCAGTTGCTGGCGTTGTAGCTCGCGCGGAATTGCTCGCCGGTGTCCAGCACCTCTAGCTTGCCGCCGTTATGTGCTGTTGCCCCTACAACTACATCACCACCAGGATTGATGTATATATCCCCATTCTGCACCATCTGAAATGCGTCCTGGGTTTGGTCAAAGAACTTGAATGTCGTAGAACCGCCAGCAGTTAAACCAACACGCCATATCTCAGCACCCACTTCGGTCTGGAAGGAGAATTGCGCGCGTCCAGTGTTGCTGTTGCGCCTGTATTGAACTGCTCCGCTATCATTGGCCAGCTCACATAGAATGTTGATGCCACGTATGTAGATAGACGTAGGTGGTGCGTCTGTTCCAACCCCAATTCCAACCAGATCGTCGGTGGTTATTGTGAACAAGGCGTTCGTGTTCAGATTAGCGGTACGCGCTATTTTGAATTTGTCGGCGTCTGAATTATCGATACCGGCCACAAAGCGCTGCCCACCTGTGAGCAGGAATTGTACAATAGCATCGCCTACGCCAGCTTGTTCTACTGTAAAACCGGCCGTTGCGTCGACATTCGCAGTGTTCTCGTAGATGTGAACAAGCGAGATTGGAACGGCTATCTTGACCCCAACCATCCCGTCCGGTGCCAGTATGATATCAGCCGCAGCCGCGTCTGCGTCCACCGTGGTGATGGTGAGTGCGCCGTCTGCCGCTACCGCAAACGTGGCGTAGTCGGTGGCGTTGTTGCTGAGCTTGAGCTGTGTACCGTTGACGAGGATTTCGACCTTGGCGTCTGGGTCTGCGACACCAATTCCAACGCTGCACCCGGTGACCTCAAGGAAGTCGTTGGTATCATCGAACGTCAGCAGCGGCCCCGCCGCCTGCCCCACCGTGCCGCCATCCGGGATGATGATGTTACCGCCCATCGTCAGGTTGCCCGTGATTGTGGTCGCCCCGTCTATCGTCGCAACCCGCCCGGTAGTTACGGTCAGCCAGTTACTCGCGTCAACGTCGATCTTGAACTTGTCGCTATCTGATTGGTCCAGCCAGGCAATCCAGTCGACGTTCGTTTGTTCATTGCGCAGGTTAACCTTGGCGCTCTTGCCCGCGCCGTCCGTGCCACCCGTCAGTCGAAGAACGCAATTGTCGGTAGTGTCTAGAACGTCAATGGTGAATAACGGTGCCCTGTTGAACCCATAAGTTCCGCTGGGATCTGCGCTGATAAAGCTGGTGTTGTTTGAGGCGTCTACTGCAATAGTCGTATAGCGTGTCGCGTCATTCGAGAGTTTGAGCTGTATTCCGTTGATGAGGACTTCTAGCTTGGTGTCTGGGTCTGGTACGCCGATGCCAACGAAACCCGCCCCCACTGCTACCCCAGTCCCGAAGCCGCCAGTGGCGAAGATGAGGTTGCCGATGGTGAGGAAGTTTGACGTACCAGCAGCTGCTACATCGACTTGGTAACCTATCAGTATGTTACCACTCCCCGTAGTCAAAGGGGATTTAGCTGTCTCGTGGCCGATAGCGATATTATTGGATGCAGTCGTGATTCCTTGGCCGACCTCGTATCCCACAAGCACGTTATTGGACGCAGTCGTTGAGTTTTGCCCTGAAGACACCCCTATATAGGTGTTGTAGTGACCCGTCCAGCCCCCAGCATCCCCGATTCCTGCCGAATACCCTAGACATACATTCTCAGTTCCAGTTGTGCAGCGACGCCCGGAACTATACCCAACGAAAACATTATTGAAGCCAGTGGTCGTCTCGTAGCCAGAGTAAGAGCCTATCATTACGCAGCTGGTCTCTGTGAGGCTATCGCCAGCGAGGTTGCCAATGATTACAGCGCTACCATTCGTAGTCAAATCGGACCCGGCTCGGCGGCCTATACACACGCTGTCCTCGCCAGTCGTCATACTAGAACCAGCTGCATAGCCGAGGAGTGTGTTAGAGTCTCCGTCCGTCAAGTCTCGTCCCGCGAGCAGCCCCACAAAGGTGTTGAACTTGCCGTCACTTCCTGATACATGCGACAAGTTAGTTCCACCATCTCCGAGAACAAGAGTGCCCACGAAGTTACCGTCAATTGCCTCGACGTTGTAGATCGTCTGCGTCAATTGCACGCTCAGAAGCCCGTCGATGTCCAGCGTGGCGTCTGTAATCTCAATGCGGTCCGGCGCCTGATCATCGAAGACGATCCGGCCCTTGGCTGCACCCAACCCGATCCAGGTATCATCCGCCATTGTGATGTTCGCGCCAGACGGCAACGCGATAGCCTGGTTGATGAATAACGGCTTGAGCGCGTAGTACAGCTCAATGAGCGTTGTCGGTATCTCAGTCAATCCGATAGTGGTCGCCATCAGATGTTCCCCCGCTTCACGCGCTCTTGCAGCAGCTCAAACCCTTCGTCCTCTGCGGATAGCTTGATCCTCAACTGGTCCACCTGGCGCGAGCTGCGAGCGGCGATGAACTCCACCTCGTCGATGTAGTGGATGCGCGGATCGTCAAACACCGATGCAGTGCCAGGCCTCGGCCAGCCCGTGGGTGCCTCGCGGTTGTTCAGCAGAAAGCCCGGCTCCACCGTGGTCAGCGGGATCAAGTTACCAGCCGCGTTGAGCAGCTGCACCCCGCGCCGCTCGAGGCGCGGCGTTGTCGGTGCCAGCTCGTAGATGAACTTGCGGCCTGCATAGACGCCGCCCTTCCAGGTGTTGCCGGAACTGTCGCCCTGCTCGACGATCTCCTCAATGACGTTGCCCGTCCTGCGAGGGATAGGCGCCGCGTCGTAGTGCATACTATCGCTCTGTGTGTCGATGCGCCCAACTGTGACAAACTCCGTGGTGCCCACGAGTGAAGTCAAGAGCGCGGAGGCTGCCCCGGTGGCGCTGCTGCTCTGGTACTTCCAATTCATCGTGAACCAATAGCCCGCCAGGTACACCTGCAACTTGTCCGGACGTACCCGCGTGGACGTGCGCAGCGCAGCGCCGCCATACTGCCGCGATCGTGGCCACGCGAGCGTGACCAGCGCCGTGTCTCTGAGTGCTTCCGCGCCGGCTGATGACACACCAGCCTTGCTGTATACGTTGGCCAGCAAGCCGAACTCGGCCTGGCTGTCGGTGTTGTTCGCTTTGCTCGTGGCTGCGCGAGTGCCTACGTCGTCCGAATATATGACCCAGGTGCGGTTCTGAAACCACTTAGGCTTGAGGCTCTGCATAAACCCGACGCCATCCTGGATGTAACGCATCTCAATGATGTAGCCCTCCCAGGTCGTGAGCCCATATGTCTTCTCGCGGAACAACGTCCCTATGTTGCGGTTGTAGAATTCGAACAACTCCGGCCTGGTGAGATCGTCCTGTGATAGCTCGAATGAGCCCAGCCAGTAGCCGCCGATTGCGCGGGATGACCGGCGATAGCGGCGTGCGGCTTGGACCAGGTCGCCAAGGTAGACAACTGACGTGGCGCTGCCTGTTGGATGCCCAAACAGGTTGATGTCATACTGCATCACTCAGCCCCTCGAAGGTCTTCCCAGCGTTCGGTATAGGCTCCACCTGTTAGCCCGATTGTATCCGTAATGTCTGAGCTGTCGCGCCGCGAGTAAACGATAATCATACGCCCGTCACCGATAGGCAAACCTAATCCATCCGTCCACAGATTGCATATTCTGCTGAACGTGGTCGGGCTGGTAATAGTTGTGTTGACCACAGCCTGTCTAGCATTCTTTGGTGATGATGCGGCTATCCATGTGGCAAACGTAGCCCCGTCTCCTGCTACCTGGCCGTTGAGGAAGTCGGATACTAACCAACTCTCGTCTACTGGCACCGGGCACAGACAATCCACGAGCAAATCGTCATTCGTCACGCCTGCTGTCCGCCTGGCCCATAGCTGGATTTCAAGCTGCCCCTCGTGCGTGCTGGAAATTGATGTTATGGGAATCGTTTGTAAGTTTCTGAGCGGCAACTTCTGGATGCCCATTTCGTGGTATTCCCAGTTTGTGCTTTTCACCTCGACGATTGGCCCACGGATGAAGTCATCATCTGACATTGGCTCATAGCCCCAGCGTAGTTGCACTTCCCAGGTGCCGCCCGTCCCGCCGTCAACCCGCTTGGCTCTGAGCAACCACAGGAATGAACCAAAGTTCTCTTCTTCGTCAGCACTGATGTCGTCTAGTGTAATCCCCAGCCGTTCAACCCAGGTCGTTGTGCCTGGGTTGATGTCAACAGCATTGCCACCACTTGCGGTTCCGTCTCCCACGTCGGTCGCATCGGTGCCGTTTGTGCCGTCCTCCAACTCCCAGATGTTTTTGAAGCTGGTCAGGGTGCCGTGCTTGTTGGCACTGCGCGTGCCAATCCACAGACGCCCTAGGCGATCCGAGTTGCCTTGTGGTCGTATGTTGAGCTGGACTAATCGTGCCAATGAATCGCCCACAATATCATGTGCTCCGGTTCCAGGGCTCAGGGTGTAATCATACGCGATCGATGCAGCCGCTGCAGGCGTGGCCGATGGCAATACGCGGTTATCAATCGCTTCCCAATACGGCATTCGCGTCAGCGCCAACTCCACCGCTGCGTGAAATGACGCTCCCAGCTTGGCACCATGCGGCTCGTCTACGATCCTTGCACGCCCGTTCAATATAACCGCTTGCCGCCCGGTCGTCTCGCCTGTGAGCTGGTCCACTAGGTACACCGCGTGCTGTTGTGTTGGGTCTTTGTCGTACTCAACCGCACGCTGCATATAATCGTTGATGTCCTGAATGGCTGCTGCAATGTCGTCGTGCGCCGTGGCTGAGATTTCCAGCGGGATCGTCTCACGCACCGGGTCCGGCTGCCTGCCGTAAACGCTTTGCGCGGTGTTCGGCACCCACCCCCGCCCCCCGTCTGAGGCCGTGCGAGGCATAATGCGAGGGTTTCCGCCCGATGGTGCCGCGGTGTCCTGCAATTTGACAACTACGCTGTTACGTACAAGCTGAAAGACTTGCGCCATTATTCGAATGTCCTCAGTATGTCGGTCTGGCTCATCTCTAACGCCAACTGCGCGGCCAGCGTGTCTTGGATGATGATGGTGTCGCCCTGGCGGATGAAGGTGTTATCGCCGCGCGTGGCTGTGCCGGTGCCTGTGCTGGTTCCGCCCGCCGTGGAAAGGTCAAGGTCATCTATCGGGTCGTCGTCATCGTCGTCTATGTCAATAGGATCATCATCGGTCACATGGATTGTCCGGATGATGACGAACTTTTTTGTTATGAATGGAATAGCGTCGATGTTCGTCTTGACGTCAATGGCATCCCGCGCTGCGTCCTCTAGCCCCTCGGCCTGGAAGTCGAATTGCTTGGTGTCCGGGATGGCTCGCAGTGCTCCGACAAAGTCGTCCGCTGCGCCGCTGGCGTTTGCGATTTCCTCGGCGGCCCGGAACATTTCTTCAGACAGAAAGCTGGCATTCGTGGTTGTCCCCATAATGGCCTCGTCCTGGGCAATGAACGATTCTTCTGACAACCGCGTGGCCTCTTCGAGTAGTACCAAGCCCTCCTGCAATTCCTGGCTGCTGATTTTCCCCAAGTCCCACGCCTCGACAAGCCCAAGCTGCGCAGATTTGGCCCTTATCTGTGCCCTGTCTGCTACGCCCAGATTAAGCGCCAGCAGCCCCACCTGCTTGGCGCTCAACTCAGCTCCCTTCTCGGTCTTGAGCAACAAATTGAACGTCTCTTCACCGCTGATGTTGGCGTTCTTGAACTGGCCTCCGAGCTCTGATGTGGTGCTGATTAGGCCACCGAAGAAGCTCACCGCTTTCTCGGCTGCTGTTGCCGCGCCCTCGATGCCAGCCCCCACTGCTATGGCCGCCGACTCTGCCACGAAGAACTCAGTCGACAACGCGTTCCCAGCCGCCGCCGTTGCAAGCAGCACTTGATTCATCTCGAACTGCTGGCGCGTCAGGATTTCGCCACGCTCTGCCAATAGATCGATCATCCCCGCCACGCCTAGCTGGCTTTCCATCAGCGTGACGTTGCCTGCTGCCTCGTTGCTCTTGTTTGCCGCCAGTGCTATGGTTGCCTCGGCATATTCCCTATAGCTGCCTGACGTGCTCTCTATAACATCTTGCTGGTCTCTATACGCGGCTTCAATCCTGTCGCTCCACGTCAACAGCAGTTCCATTGCCCCTGCCGCTTTCGCAAGCCACGGCGCTAACTTCTCACCTATAGCCGTCTTGAGGTTCTCGGTCGTCGCCTCCAACCGCTCGAACGCCAGCAGGTCATCTTCGGCTGAGTCGCCCAACCGATCCATCGCTATGATACCCTCTTCGCGGACGGCGATAGCAAACGCCTCCTCGCGTGTGAGGTTCGCCGTGGCCTGCTGTAACTGCGTGATGCGTGTGCGGACGTTGGACGCGCTGATGCCAAAAGTGTCAAGCCGGGGGATGGACTGGTTGGCGAGTAGTAGCGAGAACTCTTCAATACTGGCAGTCGCGTCCCGGCCCATCGCAGTGCCCAGCCGGACGGCCATCTCCGACACGTCGAACAGCTCTTGCGACGTGTTGGCCAGGCCCATCTGCATGAGCTGGTTCGCGGCCTGCATCGCGGAGGTCTCGCTGATTGCGCCACGGGTTGCCGACTGCATCGCCGCGAGGTTGTCCGCCGCCTGGCCCGCGCCGCCGCTGATGTTCTCGAAGGCCGTCTTGGTCCGCAGGCTCTCCGCGCCCAACCTGCCTAGCTCGAACGTGGACTTGACGGCCTCAACCGTGAGGAACGACGCAAGCGCTGTCCCGGCCCCCTTGACGATACTTGATAGGCCCTCCAAGTCATCCTTCGCGTCCGCGGCCCCGGTCCCGCTTTGCGTCGTCTTGATGACGTACTCTATGATGTTCTTTGGCATTGTCAGCTCAGTTTGGGAACGAGTTGATCATGTCGACCGCGATCATCAGGCACCGGAGGTCCACGTCTGGCACCTCGTCAATGTTCCAGATGTGGAAGGCCGTGGTACCCATCGAGCGGTTCAACATCTTGGCAGTCCTGGCCCGGCTCCATATCTCCGGCGGAACCTTCGACGTGCCACGCATCATTCCGAAGGCACGGCGCTGGCTTTTTTTACCATCTCCGCTTCGTATTCCAGGGACATCGTTGACACACGCGTGGCGATCCAAAGCCAGTAATCCTGTGGCAGCGCGTCCGCCAGCTTGCGGACCTCCTCTGGCGTGATGAGCAGAATAGTGGACCACCACTCATCATGTTGACGACAGCTCTCTGCTACCGCCGCGTCCAGCTCCTCCGCCAACGCCTCAACGGCTTCGCCTTTCGGCTTCTCGTCGACCACCCGCCGCATAATGCGGTTTGACACGCGGTTGGCCTTAGCCGCTGCGTTCCGCCCTTCCTTCCCCTGCTTGCGCATCGCCGCCGTCCAGTTCACACGAACCGGCAACAGCACCGGCTTGCCATCTGGCAACGTGTACACCGGGTCCAGTTCTGCGAGGTTCAGCGGGCGCGTGACAACCGCCGAGCGTAGTGCCTCAAGTATGCTATCCATCCTGCACCTCCGTGCTAGATTGCCGAGACGTCGGTTATGACCTGTATCCCGTAGGCGTTCGCGCCGGTCTTGTCCTTGCCGCAGGTCAGCGTTGCGACCTCAAGGTTGTTGCCATTCAGCTCGCGGCCCATCACCTGCCAAGCCGTCCAGAGCCCGGCAATGTCGATGGTCAGCTTGTGGTTGTCGCCGCTTCCGATCGCTATACCGCTGTCGATCTCCAGGCGGACGTGGCGCGTGGTCTTGGTACTGGCCATATAGTAGCCGCGCTCAGTCTTGACGTCAGCGACGCTGCCCTCAAGCCCTAGCTCCAAGGTGACGATGTTC
>SDBS01003222.1_pt1 | contig 15980 bp, 17 predicted proteins | sample 2277091 | NCBI WGS metagenome assembly SDBS01 (sample SAMN10404972, study PRJNA504765) | marine sediment metagenome | isolation source: marine sediment core GS10_PC15, 163 cmbsf | place: Arctic Ocean: Southern Knipovich Ridge | collected 2010 | reverse complement strand
AGTTACTACCCATACGGGGCCCTTTAAAGTAATAATTTTCCTGCCTCCATTATTGAATTCATGCTGAAGTTGCGAAGAACATAAGGGACAGATCAATCCTTCTTTAGAATCCCAATAGGTGTGGATTGTAGCTTTCTTAATTTCAAAAGGTTTTGCTGGCATTAAATAAAATAAGGATTTAACGAAGATAAACCTTTCTATTCACCTTAGAGAGCCAATGTATTTTTGTCGGGTGAGTGTTGTTTGACATTAAAGTTTTTTTTTCTATGTTATTCTTAATTCAATTAAGATCAATTCCTAAACTTATCAGCATCCCTTGATCTAATAACTTATTTAAGTCTTGATTTAAACTGTTAGGTATATTTGAATCTATTCTGTGGTTTGAAAGAAGATTCGATGCCTATAGCTTTTAAAGTTTTTCTTAAAAGATTCTCTATAATAGGATGCGACTGCAATCTTATATATGAAAGACGATTTTTTGTCTTTTGAGCTTTTGAGCTGGAATTGAATCCAATAAATACTCTGCTATCAGACATTCTTCTGGAGCAAACTCTTAATTTACTTTAAAACATTAGTAAACTACACTATTTAAGATTTTCAGTATTATTATAGAATCTATGATTTTGAATTTATGAAATCTTTATCTTTATCTATGAAATAAACCCAAGCATTACGAGACATTATACAAGTATCGTCAGTAGCTAATCTTTTTAGTAATTCAATTCGTAATTTCCTCGCCATGATATTCTCTGGATCTGCTTGAATTAGAACATCTAAGACCTCTAATGCAAGTTGAGCTTGATTTTGACCTAAAAGGTTTTTTACTCTGGCTAAAATTTTATCAGAGTCTCCAATAAGCTTGTATAATTCACCCATGACTTCTTTTTCAGGTCTTGGTAGAAGATTTGCCGGATTGTCGTCAAAATATCCGTGATATTGTCTGTAAACATTGAACACAAAAAATTCAGGTCGTGAATAGAGAGATCTAAGATAAGGTGTTTGTTTAAGATGATTCGGAAGTTTTATTTCATGGATCATCTCAGTTATGTGTGTTCCCTTATTAATATGATCAACAACTTGGTCATGGAGAGCATATATACCCTCGATATTATCATTTAAGATTTTTTGTGCTTTCTCTCCTTCATAAAATAATCCCGCACCATTAGCGAATATATATTCAGGATTTAAATCTCTTATTTTTTCTAACTCTTTTGCCCAATCCAATGCAAAGCGGGAAGGTTTCCACGGATTACCAACATTTGGTAATCCCGAAATGATAAGATCACCCAGGAAGGCAGTTTTGAGTTCTGGTACGTATACCCATACGGCATCATCAGTTTCTGCCCGGGCTGCATGAAGCTCGAACGTTTTATCTCCTAATGAAATAGTCATATCACCAAGGAATGTTTTTGTAGGATAGATAAATTCTGAAGTCCTTTGGATTTCTGGAGTGTTAAATTGTACAGCGCTAATATGAGCTCTATAAGGTGCAAGCATTTTATATTTATCAAGTCTATCTGGTAAATATTTACTTGAGATTATTTCAGGGTTATCTTTTAAGAATGCTGAAGTCCCACTAACATGATCGGTGTGACCATGAGTATAAATTATATATTTAATTGTTCCTTTAATTTTTTTGAAGATCTTCTTTGCTGCATCAACTCTAGATATTGTATCTATTAGTACAATCCCTTCAGTAGTTTCTACCCAAGCACAGCCTGCTATTGGTAATCGAGCAGTATGAACATCTTTAATCTGATCTCTAAATTCTACCTCTGGAGCTCCTAATATCTGAATCCCCTTAACATTATTCAACTTTAAGTCCCCTAGCTAATTTTATTACAAAATAGGAATTTGTTAAATATTAAATATTTAAGTTTGTTTATAACTTTTTGAATTTTTTCCCAAACAACCTCAACTGTTACTCTTTGATGAAGTTGCTAAGCTTACATCATAGATTTTTGCTTGAAATAATGAGTTACTAATTAAAAAAAAATTCAAAAAAACAAATAGAGAGAATAATAGAATAGAAAAAAAATCAGCAGTAGAGTTCTAGGCTGCCTTCTCTTCGACAATAGAGGTGCCTACATCGATATCCTTCACAATACCTACAGCGACTGTGCGTCCCATGTCCCGTACAGCGAATCGGCCCATCTCAGGAAAGTCTTCATATTTCTCGAGGCACATCTTCTTAATGGGTTGTAATTCAACGATTGCAACTTCATTTTTCTTGAGAAACTTTGGGGAATCCTCAATAACCGTCCCTGTTTTCGGGTCAAGCTTCTTCACTAAACTTTGAAACTTTGCAGCAACTTGGGTTGTATGTGCGTGAACAACAGGAGTGTAGCCTTGTGCTAGAGCAGTAGGGTGCCAAATAACTATAATTTGACCAGTCCATTTTCCATTTGGGTTAATTACTGTTGGTGGATTAGTTGGATGGCCCATACAATCACCACGACCAGCATCCTCAATTGTGATACCTCGAATACTGAAACCAATATTATCTCCGGGGATGGCTTGCGGAATTTCTTCATGGTGCATTTCGATCGAACGAATTTCTCCTTCAAAACCAGTAGGCATAATAACAATTTTATCGCCTTGTTTTAAGATACCAGTTTCAACCCTTCCAACAGGAACAACACCGGTTCCTTTGATTTTATAGGAGTCTTGAATAGGAATTCTTAAAGGTTTGCCAGTAGGCTTCTCAGGTACTGTGAAACTATCGATTGCCTCCATTATGGTTGGTCCATCGTACCATCCTAATTTATCACTTTTCTTTGATAAATTATCCATGGCCATTCCTGAGGTAGGTATATAGGAAACGTTACTAAAACCAATACTCTTAAGTAAATCACCAATTGCTTCTTTGCATTCATTAAATCGCTCTTCAGAATATTTATAGACATCGGCTTTATTGACTGCCACAACTAATTGTTTTATACCTAAAGTTTGGGCTAGATATGCGTGTTCGCGAGTTTGTCCATTAGCCGCGATTCCTACTTCCATTTCTCCTTTCTTTCCAGAAACCACCAAGATAGCGGCATCTGCTTGTGAAGCTCCTGTGATCATGTTCTTAACGAAATCAGCGTGACCCGGAGCATCGATGATTGTGAAGTATTTCGACTTTGTTTCAAACTTTCTAAAAGCTAGATCAATTGTAATTCCCCGTGCTCTTTCTTCTTTTAGTCTGTCAAAAACAAAAGCGTATGACCAAGAATCTCTATCATATTCCTTTGCAAGTGTCTCAAGTTCACGTGCTTCCCTATCGGAAACCGCACCAGCTTCGATGAGTAATGCACCCATCATTGTGCTTTTACCGTGGTCAATGTGGCCAATAACTACCAGATTAAAGTGCTCTTTTTCTGAAACCATTTTAAATCAATTTTCTTTATTTTTTATGAGTTAATTTATCTAATTTAATATAAAATATTATACAATTTTTATGTAGATGGTAATTCTTAATGTTGTTGAGTTTATATTTTTTATGATATTAAGACTATTATTCAATTTTTAGATGTTATTCCATTAGATCCTTGTAAAGCTCCTCTTTATTTTCTCTAATTACTTGAAAAACTTCATTAATTTCTTCTTGAAAGTTTACTACGATGCCTTCTGAGTTAGAAATTTCACAAACTACTTTATCTCGTAAAAATCTCTCAAAAACCAAATCGATATCACGTATGTCAACATGAGTTTCTTTGAAGAAATCTAAGAGGTGATGCAAGTAAACACCCTTAATGTATTCCTTACTTTTTTTTTTTTCATAAAAATATTTAAGCTGTTGATATACCTTAGTCTCAATCTTTTCATTAAATTCAATATTTTCTTCGTTATGGAACATCCAGTTAAAACTATAATCAATGATTCTATTCACATGATCGGCAATTCTTTTTTTGAGGCCAGCTTTTTCAGCCCATTTATTATGTATGTACCAATTAGGAATTGTGAATCACATTAATCTGCTTTTTTAGTTAAAAGAATGAAAAAAATAAAAAATTATAGTTCTAACAAATAAAAAGAATCCATTTAATATGAATAAGCCAATTGGGAGTTTTTGAATCACACTTAATTTACTTTTAGTTGTAAGAAGTAGAACTATAATCAAAAAATAGATTATATTAATGATTCAGATGAATATTACCTTAAACTTGCTTCCTTTCACATACTACTATTATTTGAATGTTTCTTGAGTTTTTTTGAACTCCTCCTTCTGAACAAATAAATTTAATGAATTTTTGGCTTTCTCGAAGTCTCCATTCTTAATCTCATTATTGTAAATCTTCGTTATTGATTTTGTTAATTCATAACCGAGTTTGATTCTTTCATCATTATTCATCTTCTCCGATAGTTTTTCAAATCCTTGATGCTGAATTCAGACTTGAACACCCGTACTATTAAGAAGTATAGCTAATTTTGTATAGTGTCCTATTTTTAAAATTAATTCTAGTATCTGTTTCTCATTATATTACATTTTTTTCTTTTTCCATCATAGTAAAAGTCATTCACCTATTTTGTTTAAGTTTTTACTTGAATGTCATTTTTTTATTATTATTCAGTTTTCATGGATTTATAAAATTTTCTTATCTAAATTAGAAGTAACCTCCAGTCATCCAAAAATATCCTGCAGACGATGTTAGTAGTACCCCATTATCTCACTTCCTCACTTATTTAATTTCTTGGGCTATAATTCGATAGATAATTTTGGCAATCCCATTTTAAATCTTAGGATTTTTAATTTGTGAGTCAATTGGGAAATTTGAATTACATTAATCTGCTTTTTTAGTTAAAAAAATAAAAAAAATAAAAAATAATAGTTCATTAGGAAATAAAAAGAACTAAAAAAAATGAAAGTTAACCGGATATTATGGTAAAAAGTAGAACTAATTTCCCCAGAGAAGGAGAATTTTTAGTATGTAAGGTAACAGAAGTAGAAAAACAATATGTCTACGTAGATCTTATTGACTATAAGGGGTTGCCTTCAGAGGATTCGGCTAAAGGTATGATTCACATCTCAGAAATAAGCTCTCGCTGGATTAAGAACATTCGAAGTTTTGTAAGAATAGGTCAAAGGCTTGTATTGCGTGTTTTAAGAGTAGATAAAGAGAAGGGTCACATCGATTTGTCATTAAGAAGAGTCAATTCTGCTCAAAAAGATATTAGAATGAAAGAATGGAAATATGCTTTAAAATTTGAAAATTTATTACAATTTCTTACTGAAACCGAGGGGATCGACCTTACACTAGATCAGGCGTACGAGTTAATCGGATTTCCCATACTTGACTACTTTGAATCTTATCAGGAAGCTGTTGAAGGTATTAAAGAAAATGGTAAAGAACTTTTATCTGATTTAGAAGAAATACCCGAGGATATTCAAGTCGCTATGCTAAAAATTGTTGATGAAAATGTGAAGATCTCTACAGTTATTATATCAGGAAAGTTAAAACTATCTTACACAGCTGGGAATGGAATTGACCTCATAAAAGATTCTTTAATTGAAGCATTAAAAGTGATAAAATCAACTGAAACAAGAAGTGTGAATATATCTTATATCGTCGCTCCATTTTATAAGTTAGAAGTTGTATCTAAGAATTATTTGGATGCAGAAGATATTCTATCTGATGTCTTGGAAACAGTCGAACAAAAAAGTAACGAATATAAAGGTTCATTTGAGTTCATTAGAGATTGAATACTATTTAACTCACATAAAAATGACTAAGTATCTCGTCAAGTGTAAAGAATGTAAGAAATACGGAATATTAAATGAGGAGGCAAAATGTCGTTATTGTGGAGGACAATTATTAAATCCTAGACCACCTAAGTTTTCCCCTCTTGATAAATATGGTAAATATCGAATAAAGTATTTTAAAGAAATATTTGATAAAAGATTTAAGAAAACTTAAGTTAACTCTATTTCTTCAGCAAATTTTTCAACTATAAGAATCTTCGCATTTTTTACTGGAAGATTAGCTATATCTTCTTTCTGAAATGGTCCATAATTTTTAAAATCTATCCCAACTAATGCTGGGGTTTTCTCCAAAAACCTCACTAGTAAATAACTAATCTCTTTTGTTGGTACTTCTGAATCTATTACCAATTTATGGTTGACTTCCAATATTTTATCTTCTTCAATATCCCTAGAATTTAGAGTTTCTGACTTTTCTTCTTCCTTATTAATTGTTACTGCCTTTACTTTTTTATAACCTTTTAAGGCAGCTACTATATTCTGGTAAAGAAGTTTTTCTGCTTCAATAGTTTTATCCAAATCAATCTCAATGAGAGACAACCCGGATTTCATTATCTTTTCCTTTCGAATCTTCATGAAATCCTTGAAAAGATAGGTAAAATTATTTTGGTATGATTTTAATAGTTTCTCCTTCAATTCATCTTTTTTCTCTTCTTTATAGGCATTAATGTATGCCACTATCTTTTTGTAATCTTCAAATAACTCCTGAGTTAAAGTTGTTAACTCAGGGTTTTGAAACTCGTTAAGCCAGTGATTATATAGTTTTTCATAGTCTTTAGTTAAATGCATAAAAATCGATTTTACACTGTATTATATTTTTAAAGTGATCTTGAAAATTAAATTTTAACCTATATTGTTTTCGCAACTCCTTTACATAATAAAAAGACAGCAAAATGGTGTGGTACTTCTATTATATCTCCTTTCACATACGGTCCAAGAGTTTCGCCTTTTAAACTTGTTACTGGTACTTGAAGTTCAGTAATTTCTAATTTTTGGCTGATTTTTTTTTCACTCATAAATACAATTGGATCTAAACTCTCATTTCTTTCATCTAACGGATAAAAGTCTTCCAGTTCATCAAGATTAAGTTCTTGGACTTTAAAACCAGTCTTACCATGTAAGGTTCCGGGATACCTAATTAATCTATGGATATCAACGGATACAGGGACATCTACTTCTATTCCTATCTCATTAACCAATATTTTTAAAAATTTTGTCCAGGATATTAGTCCAAAGCCCTTAATATTCCAATTGTTATTATTACTGCTTTTTATTATCTTAAGCAAGTCATCCTTGTAATTTAAAAAGTTTTCAATAAGATTTTGATTAAAATTTAAGTTCAATTTGTTTGATAGGAGTTCCTCAATTTCAGAATTTGATTTATTTAAGAAATCTTCCATTTTCCTTATTATCTTTCGAGGCCATCCAATATTTTCCTTTGAAAACCCAAATATATTTCCTCCTTTTTCCTGTAAGCCTAAAATGTCAAAAGAAATATTCTTACCACTAATATAATCAACTATTTCCCGTCTTTCTTCACTGGATAAACTCCTAATTTTGTCATTTTCAATCTTTAGGTGATATCCCCTATGTCCAGAGAAAGCAATTTTAACTTGTTTTATATCAGTTCTAAAATCAGGAATTAAAAAATCATACAATAGCCTTATAATTTGATTTTTAGCTATTTTCAGGCAATCTTTACAAATCCAAGTTAATGTACTTAATTTTTGTTTTTTACAATTAGGACACTTTTCTATCATGCCTTTTCCACTCTTTCCACAATCTTTACAAAACCAAATATCATGATTGTTTTTACATGGGGTATAAAAGTGATCCACATCAATATCAATTATCAAATCACAGCCTAGATAACCTTTTCCTTCCATGTTTTGATTTTCAGGTTGGGAATAAAGTGAACCGCTCGTATAAGCATGTTTTGGAGTGTTGTTAACCAAATATTTCTTTAAATTAGTGGAATTATTAAAACCGATGTGTCTATTCATTCTTTGTTTTTCCCAGGGAATAAATCCAAATTCTCTCTGCTCAAGTAAATTAATGATATGAATTTTGGATTCCTTGTAGTATGCTTGGAAGAGCCTTTTTAAATAATTATTATCACTCATTTTCCTCTGAAGAAATTTTTGGTGCATTATTTTTTATTTTTGAAGTACGATATTGTTTTATTCTAACGTATGCTAGAGGATGAGAAAGATCTCGCTGTTTTTCCTGTGTTTTTGAGTAGTATCCCTCTATACATAATAAATCTTTATATTCAATGGCTTTACATAAACTATTTGATTTTAAAGTTTGACATGAATACGGTGTATATTTTTTTTTCTTTGCATATTCTACTTGATATTCTGTTTTTTCTCTATTAAAATCCGGAAGAGTAGCGAAAATATCGACAATTGTTTCGACTGGATATTCTAGAGCATTGAGAAACCATACGATAAATAATCTTTCAGTATGTATTAAATTCTGCCCATTTTTTGCTTTAGAGAGTATTTCTTTTATACAAGGAGGAAGTATTTCTGACATATCTACTCCTTCTTTAAACTTAACATCAGAAGAATATTCAAATTCTTCTTTCTTATGCTCCCAAATTTCAGTTATTTCATCATAAAGATCTTTGAATTCTTTTATTTCAAATAATTCCTCTAATTTATTAGAATCTCTGCTATTATTAGTCAAAAATTTCAACCTAACGTATTCTTGAATCAATCTATTAAGATTTTTAGGTTGAATAAAAACATAACCATCCATTAAAGCATTATTTACCAATTTTCTACTCTCATCTTTAAGATTTGAAGCAAGTTTTAAATAATCGATGAAATTTATCTTAAAATTTGTACTAATCGTCTCTCGTTGACCTTTTAAAACTCTAATTTTATAAACAAATGGAATTTCTTCATAAAGAACTTCTAATTTTAAGTCTTGGTAAATATAATATAAATTGTACTCATTTTCCTTGTTCAACTCTTTATAAGTAGTTTTTGAATAGAGATTTGCAACCCGGTTGGAAATTTTTCTATTATCAAAGATATAAAGTAGAATTCTCACAAATAAATAAATGTAGATATTATTTTCATCAGCTTCATATATAGACATTTCTTCAATGTTGTTAAATGCTTCATTGAATAGAGTTATAATACTATTTTTTACAATCTTGAAAGTCTCAGAATTGCCAATTTCTCTAATAAATTCTATTGTATCCCCTGACCCTATATCAGAATAATAAGTTATTAAAGAAGGAAGCCAAGGGAATCGCTTTACCAAATCAAAATTGCTACTCATAGATCAAAAGTACTCTAAATTTTAATTTAATTATTACACACTAGAAATAACTTAAAAATTAGATCATTAATAGATTAAGAGTAAATTAGTTTACTGATAATTTTAATAAAACTGTTAACAAACTAATAAATTTTAGAATATGATTTTCATATATTCTATTATCGGTAAATACTATATTTTATTGCAGAAAAATGACTCATTTTTTATAAGTCATCAATATCTACAGTAGTTACAAGTTTTTAAAACTCATCCATATCGTCATCATCTTCAAATTCGGCTTCTTCCACTCTAGGTGCTAAGAAATAGCTCAATTCGCCACCTTCAAGTAGGTCGAAAATCATTTTTAGCGGATGGTCAGTTTTTAGCGAAATCTCTAATTTCTCTGTTATTGAGGCAATTTTTAAAATCGCTTTTAGAAAAGTTAATGAATAAGCACCATTACTGGATCCGTCAATATTGGTCTCAATTAGGTCATCCTCGCTAAGATTATATTCCATTTCACCGATCTGCCCTGTAGAACTAAAAATTAATCCTTGATTCTCAATTGCGGCTACATTTAATATTTCAGAATAGATTTCTGCATCCTTTATAGCCTCAACAAGGAAATCTGGTTCGATTACCCATTTAGAAGGGTATTCAATTTTTAATAAATTATCCATAGGGATTTCTTCAATTTCAATATCAAGTAAGGCTAAGCTAAAAGTTCTCGTTCGAGACATTCCCTCTCGTTTCATTTTGATCTTTATTTTTTGATCAGATTCATTAAAAACAATTTCGACGGAATCGCTCGCAGCACTTCTTTTTAATATTTTGTCAAGATCATCCAAATTTAAACCTACTTTTGACTCTTTATTACAATCATATTCATCAAAATTCTCTTTCTTTAAAGATAATTTAAGTAAACAGATCCTACTCGGATCCATTGCTGAAATTGTAAACTCTTTTGGAGTAACTCGAAATTCTGTTTCATCAATAATACTGGCAAGAGTTTCTATTATCCCTTTCAAAATCCGACTATTTTCTAATTTTAACGTAAAACTCATATTCTTTCAACACATTTATTCAATTTTAAATAAGATAATATTGTGTTTTTCACATTATTAATAACATTTGATATTAAGAAATTAATAACCTCTATTTCTAATTTTTTAATTACTTATTTATAGTAAACCTAATTTTACTCTTATATTATTACAAACCTTTATGAATAAAGTTATTAAGTAACTTGAATGGAAATTGAATTCGCAAAACGAAGCATTCTATGGAAGAATGATTACAGATGTAAGAAATTTAATTGTCATTAGGATAATTGTAATATTAATAAAGTGTTAAAAATTTTTGACGAATAGACACAGTTAAAGCTTCTATAGAAAAAAATTACTGAAATAATAAGTGATATTGGTTTAATCGTCTAAATCTAATAAAAAAGGTTATAAAAAAAAATTTAAAAAAAAAAAGAATATGCAAAATATGTTAGTTATACGAGAGTTGGTCAAAAATTATGGATCATTTCTCGCTCTTGATGGTTTTACTTGTAATATTCCAAAAGGGGTTACGGGGTTATTAGGGCCAAATGGTGCGGGAAAAACTACATTAATTAGAGTTATTCTTGGTATTCACCCATTTAAGAGCGGTTCGATAAAACTTCTTGATTACGAACTTCCTAAAGATATATTAGCCGTGAAAGATAAAATAGGCTATCAACCAGAAGCCGACACCAAGATTTTGAAAGTCTCTGCAATGAAGTATGTTACTCACATGGCGACCATGGCAGGTTTGTCTCGAAATATCGCAAAACAAAGAGCCTTCGATACATTACATTATGTGGGGTTAGGAGAGGCAAGATATCGAGATATGACTGATTTTAGTCAAGGTATGATGCAAAAAGTAAAACTCGCGACGGCATTAGTACATGATCCGGAACTTTTAATACTCGATGAGCCGACGGCTGGATGTGACCCAGACTCTCATGAGCAAATTCTTAATCTTATTTCAGACCTTGGAAGTACTCACGGTAAAAATATCTTGATTTCAACCCACTTATTGCATGATGTCGAAAAAACAGCTAGTTCTGTAGTCATAATGAATTTAGGGAAAACGGTGATTCAAGGAGACCTAAGATCTATACTACGTAAAAAAGAAAGGATAATTAACTTACAAATTCGTGTGAATGGAGGAGACATTAATAAATTTGCTAAACTATTGCAAGAAAATGATTTTGAGGTAACAAATGTTTCAGAGACAATAAGTTGTAATGTTGAGCGAGAAGATAATAAAAAATACTTATTAATTTTCAACATTGCACGAAACAATGGAATGAATATTAGAATGATGACATCATATCAACAATCTTTAGAAGATGTATTCCTTGCGGAAATAGCAAAAAATCAGGTGGATAATTAAAAATGAAAGAAGAAAAATATCAAACTGATTCAAGTTCAACGGAATTTCTACAAAAATTTACTTATAGACCATTTGAAGGTGAATTCGAACCTCGATGGAAACGAGTTTTATATTTAATTCGATTTGAATTGATATCCACCTGGCGTAAAAGCAAATTTGCTAGACTTTTAATGACAATCACCTTTGTTTTTAGTTTTTTTACAATTATTGGAGCAGTATTATTAACATTTGGAAATGATGTAGTGATGCGCGATGCATTAAATGAATCCGTTGCTAGTTATCTCGCTCTCTCTCCTTTTATTTCGCCAAGTTCTGGGGGAGTTTTTATAAGTATGGGTAGTATAACAGGATTAGGCATATTAATTTTAATGGTCATAGGTCTCGGGGGTTCTGGGTTTTTCGCTGATGATAAACAAGGAAAAGTAATAGAAATCTATTTATCCCGATTACAAAAGAGAGAATACGTCACAGGAAAGGTAGGAGCAATTGTACTTTATATAAATATATTAGTACTCCTCCCCCTAATATTAAAGGGGGTTCTCTTCGTGCAAGCATTGGGAGAAAATCATTTTCATTATTTAGATTACTATCTTGGCATGATTGCATATTGTATATTGATTTCAATAATACTTGGTTTATTTATTCTCGTTCTGTCGATTTATGTTGAAAAGCGATCTTATGCTAGCCTCATATTTTTCATATTTTTCGTTTTTGGCTCGATAATAGGGGAAATGATTCGCATTGGGATACCTAATAGCGAAATTCTATTATTAATTTCTCCATCGAACTTCCTGGTTTTATTAGCCTATGTTTGCTTAGGTGATTATGATTTAGGCGTATCGGGAGGTAATTTTTTTACAAATGTCGAACTCAATCTTGATAATGGCGTTGGTTTAGAGTATTGGCACGTATTTCTTGTTGCTATTATAATTATCTTCATTTTGACGTTAACTTTAGTGTATAAAATACATAAGACGACAACGGAGGAATTATAAATGAATAAAAATTCCAAAAAATTTAATGTTATAGCTAAACTCGACCATGTAACAAAATCTTTTGGAGAAGTGGTAGCTGTTAGTGAAGCTTCTTTTTCTATCGAAAAGGGTAAAATAACGGGTTTCCTCGGACCAAATGGTGCGGGAAAAACAACCTCAATTAAAATGATATTGGGTTTGACTAGACCACAAAAAGGAAGAGTTACTTTATTTGGAAAAAATCCATTTTATAATTCTAGTTTAAAGCATTTATTAGGATATATTCCAGAAGTAGAAATCTTTCCAAAATGGATGAAAGCTCGAGATTATTATTATTGGCTTGGGCGTTTTCAACTTACAAAAGAGGAAGCATTTCGTAGAGCAGATGAGGTTTTAATTGAGATTGGTTTGGAGGATGTAGGTGATAAACGGATCCATAAATTTAGTAGGGGAATGAAGCAGCGAATGAAGATTGGGCAAGCTCTAATTCATAAACCTGCACTTATAATTGGAGATGAGCCCTTCAATGGTTTGGATCCCATCGTAAGGAGAAATATGGTTGACTTATTTAGGGACTATATCCAAAAGTATAATTCTACATTTTTCATTTCATCACACATTCTTTTTGAAATGGAGAAATTTTCTGAGATAGTTATCTTAATGTATAAAGGTAGGACGATCGCTCAAGGTTCGCCAATTCGTATTCGAGAGATGATTGAGGATCAACCACACTCCATCCAAATTACTGTAAAGGATCCAAAAAAATTGTCTACATTGCTCATTAACAACACAGATGAAAAGATTATTTCACAAATTAGATTTCAAAAAGATATCCATTCAAATGAAAATCAACTCGTAGTTCTAACAAATGATCCGCGAGAATTCTATAGTTTGGTGACCGATCTCGTTTGTGATCATGAAATTCAAATAAGAGAGATAAAAGCTACTGATGAGGGGCTTGAAAACTTATATAAATCCCTAACAATAGGATAATAGGTGATATAATGACTAATATAAAAGAAGAAATCAACTCAGATCAATATATTGAAGAAGTAATACGTGAAAAAAATGTAAAAGAAATGATACTTAATCAACAAGATAAATTGATTAATAGTATCAAAATTGGCTTCAAAACTTTACTCTATAGTAAAAAATGGCTAATTTACGTAGCTTTAGTTATGGTATTCCTTCCTGTTGCAATACTCCGTGAGGGAGGGAGTATAGCATTTGATCATCCGGATGAGGTATTCATCGATATTGTTTTTGAGATTTTATTTCCCACTGTATTCGTATTTGGTTGTTTATTGATGTGTCTTCCTCTTAGTGCTGATGAGATCTCGGATCATTCGATAGAACTTTACCTCATTAACCCAATCAAACGTGAAGTATATTGGTTCAGTAGATGGATTGTTGTAAACATTACAGTTTTTTGTGTGAATATAATACTTTATTTCGTCTATTTTTTAATCACTCACGCATTCGCAACAAATGGGTTATTTGCAGGTATCGGAGAAAATTTAGATGTGTTTGGAAGGGTCATCATTTTTCTCCTTCTGGCCACAATAGTTTATTCTGGAATTTTTCTATTAGTAGGGATGATTGGTAATCGTGGATTACTTCTGTGCTTCATAGTAGCGATTTTTGAGTTATTTTTTGTTAGTTTATTCTTCCTTAGCGATAGTCCATTCATCCCTCAAAATAATCTATATGAAATCGCAAACTCTATATTGCCAGATCATGTTAATTTTGCCACCCCAGATGAATTAAATTTAGGATCTGCGCAGATCTATGTGACTATATTCCCTATCGTTGTATTCTTTCTGGGCGCTATTTATCTTAGAATGCGAGAATTTAAATGAGTTCCTTTTCAATTCAGATAATAAATTAGATTTTGATGAACATAATCATTAATCATATCAAGAACGAATGTGATAGCCTTTTTGGTTATTTTCTATGTTTAGAACAAGACTCCAAAAGTTTTCTTGACAAGTAAGTCTTTTAATAATACCAATTTTAGGTTTTAAATTAATTATTTATACTTATCTTATATTTTAATTTTGTATTAAATAATACTTTGAGCTAATAAAAAAAATGTCAGACCAGTATGCCAAGCAAAGGATAGTAGAAGACATCTCAAATGACGATTTGAGAATTCAAGTGACAGGATATATAAAAAGTGTAATAGATGAGGATATTTTCATTTTAAATGATAAAACGGGTGAAATTAGAGTTAATAAAGCAAATGTAGATAATTTTAAGTATAATAAAAACGATTTGATTAATGTAATAGGAGATCTAGATATCCAATCTAGCGGAGAAAAAACAATTATAGCTGATATTATTCAAGATATGAAAAAATTGAATTTTGAATACTATCAAAAAATTTATTCAATAAAAAAAGAGTTGGGTTAGGTAACCCTAATGGACCTATTATATTTAATTTCTTGAATCATTCCAGTTCATAGCGAAATTGTCAATTACTCTGTTTGGCTTAAGAGGTTAAACTATTAATAACTTTTATTAAGGTATTTCTTTCCTTTATAGAGATGATAAAATTTATTAAATATCATTTATTTTTTAAGTTTATAATTTATAATTTACTCTAAAGTAATCAACATGGTCGAATTTTGCCCAGATTGTTCAAGCCTTTTACGCAAAGGAAGAGAGAATGATAATGTTTTTTGGATGTGTAAATGTGGTTATAAAAGGGAAGTACAAGTCAATAATGAGATAATTGAAGAAAATATTCAAAAAAAGAAAAAAGCTTTAGAAGAAAATTTATTGGTCGTTTCTGAGGAAGATAAAATTGGAGTATTTCCGAAGGTTAAGAAATTCTGTCCTAAGTGTAATAATAAGGAAGCAGAAACGTGGCAAGTACAGACACGAAGTGCTGATGAACCGAGTACTCATTTTTTTAGATGTCTTAAGTGTAAACATACTTGGCGTGAATATTAATATTGGCAATTCAAAAAAATTGAAATAAAATCTCTATTTAAATTGTATAATCACGATCTTCTAGAAAAAGATAAAAAATAGTATTACTTCTGCTATTTAACATTTAAATTTTCTTTTTTTCTTTCGATTTCTATGAAACGATTAAAAAGCCTTGATATAATTCGGGGATTAGCAATGCTATATATGATAGTAGGTCACATTGTTACTTGGTGGCCTGTTCCTGAAGAAAAATGGATTTTGATTAGTTATGTATCAATACTATCCACATTAGGAGCTGTGGGATTTACTTTTATATCAGGAATAAGTACAATGATATCATACAGAAATAGAATTATAAGAGTGGAAAAAGATGGAAATTATAGTTTTTCTCAAGTAAGATATGAATATCTTTTTAGAGCGGCTTTTATAATAGTTCTAGGTTTAATTTATAACCTGATTTTTGTGATTATGACATTGAATCCATCTCAAATATGGACTTGGTTCATATTGTTGACAATTGGAGTTTGTCTTTTTATATCATGGCCACTATTAAAGACATCAAAATTATTTCGAATATTTTTTGGAGCACTTATTTGGATATTCAATCAAATAATCTTAGTTCTATTGACTCC
>SDBS01003221.1_pt1 | contig 15983 bp, 14 predicted proteins | sample 2277091 | NCBI WGS metagenome assembly SDBS01 (sample SAMN10404972, study PRJNA504765) | marine sediment metagenome | isolation source: marine sediment core GS10_PC15, 163 cmbsf | place: Arctic Ocean: Southern Knipovich Ridge | collected 2010 | reverse complement strand
CCGCCCAGAGCAATGGGCTGATCCAAATTTAATAACCCTGATCCAGGAATTAACCAACCAACCTTTAATATTAATTCTGATCATAGCCTTTCTCATTGTATTTGTTCCCATGGTAGAGGAAGCCATAAAAACCATAGGTATCTGGCCTGTAACTCGACGCGGTTTCACCCAATCTCAAGCTTTCATTGGGGGTGCCATCGCCGGCGCAGGATATGGCTTATTTGAGGCTTTCTTCTTGGGACAGCCGGGAGTTTCCTGGGTTCCAGTGATGATCGCTCGAGCTGGTGCAACCCTGATGCACATGATCACGACAGCAGTGACAGGCCTGGGAATCGCTCGCGCCCGCGAAAGTGGTCGCTGGAGCCATGCCGTTCGGTATTACTTCGGCGCTGTTATCTTACATAGCATATGGAACATCTCTGCCCTTGGGGTGGGCGTGATTATGCTCTTCCAAGAGAATTTTACCTATATAAATATTCAACCCGGATTGTCATTCATCAGCAGTGCCGCCGGGGTTGTATTAATCGCGCTCAGCTTGGCAGCATTTTTGGGACTTTGGTTCATACCAGGCAAGCTGTTGGCCAGCGAAGAGGGTACATCCGCTCAAACATCGGAGGAATGATCCCAATCGATCTTATAAGCGCTGCGTTAGATAGGGCGATAGGCATGGGACAATAGACAGCCAACGACGATGATGTCTACTGGGGTGTCCAAGGGTCAAATCATTGCCCTCAGCTTTGCCCTGAATAAGCTACAAATGTACAGGCCAGAGGTCAGTCGACCATAATAAATAAACGAATAAACAGAGCGATGTATGAGCCGAGCTCAGGAATATCCTACGGGGAAGAACATTCGGTTCACGATTCAAACCTGTCGGGTGGTAAATAATTAGAATCTACGATGGGGCCATCTTTGCTAGACAGTTAAGAATCAGGGTTATGCAGCATAAGAAATTGGAATAGCTTGACACTATCTCTCCCACTGTGCTAAAGTACCGCCGCTCACAATTGCTTTCCTACCTTTACTAGTCAGACTGGAGATGAAGCTTGGCGACTTCCCGCACTGATAAGATGGGCGAACGCCTAAGAGACCTGCAAGCCTCCTCCCCCGACGTCGAGGCTTCTGCGGTCATTAGCTTTGATGGCTTGACCATCGCCTCTGCCCTCCCCGAAAGCATCGAAGAAGATCGGGTAGCTGCTATGTCAGCGGCCATGCTTTCATTGGGTGAACGCATCTCAGGCGAGCTGGGCCGTGGGAATCTAGACCAAGTTTATATTCGAGGGAAAAATGGCTTTATGGTCCTAATGGCCGTCGGAAATGAGGCTGTGTTGACTGTCTTGGCACGTAAACAAGCAAAGTTAGGCTTACTTTTCCTGGATATGCGTCGCACCACACGAGACCTCGCCGAGCTTATCTAGAGAAAGTCCAATTCTGTGATTTCGATTGATAAAAGCCATAAGACCTATCCGAACCATCCAACCCGCGCCTTCCTCCTGGCGCTGGCAGATATACTCGGCAAGAATGGCGTAAACGCCGTGCTTCGAATAGCGAATCTTCATGAATGGATAGAGACCTACCCCGCAGAAAACTTCGAACGTGATGTTGATCTTTCTGAGTTCTCTTCTCTGAACGCGGCGCTTGAGGAGGTGTATGGTTCTCGAGGTGGCCACGGTCTAGCCCGGCGAGCCTCCAAATCCACCTTCGATCTCACATGGAAACAGCACGGTGCACTGGGAGACTTGCAAACTGCGGCTTTCGACTCACTTCCCGCACAAACGAAGAATAGGGAAGGCTTAACACTCTTTGCAGAAGTACTCTCAGCAGCGAGCGACTTGGAGTGCGAGGTTCAGGAGGAGGATCATCTCATTCTAATCCGAGTCAAGAATTGCCCAGTTTGCTGGGGGCGAGAGAGCTCGGCACCAATCTGTCAGGGATTCGTGGGTTTACTTGAAGGCTGTGTGCAATGGCTGGCCGCTGGGATAAATTTTGACGTCACTGAAAAGGAATGTTCCGCTGCGGGAGGAGAGGCCTGTACGTTTTCCATCAATAAGGAACCAGTGGGGTAGACGGTGTCCATGTTGGACGCAAACCAATGGCAATAATGGTGATACTCATTCACATTCAGGAAATCTTGTCGAAAAAACCACGCATAATCTTCTTTGATTAGTCCCAAACTTATGAGACAAATAACTGTCGTTATTCCAACTTATAACGAAGCTAAAAACTTGCCGGCTCTTGCCGCTGATCTCTGGGCATTACCAATACAGGATCTGAAAATCCTGGTCGTCGATGATGCATCGCCCGATGGGACCGGGGAAATCGCGGAAGATTTATCACAAAGCAAGCCAGACCGGATGTCTGTGATCCACAGAGCTGGGAAACTTGGTCTGGGAACTGCGTATATTACCGGTTTTAAACACGCACTTCAATCTGGCGCCGAAGCTATCGGGCAAATGGACGCCGACTTCTCTCACACTCCGGCCTACCTCCCCACTTTCATGGATCTATTGGAAAACCATGATGCAGTTCTCGGATCCCGCTATATCGAAGGCGGAAAACTAGACGAGCGCTGGGGTGTGGGCCGGTTGCTCCTATCCTGGTTTGGCAATTATTATGCGCGCAAGATCCTCGGGTTGAAAATCCACGACGCGACGGGAGGGTTCCGCATTTGGAGACGCGAAACCCTGCTCGGAATGCCGTTGGACCGCATTCGATCCAATGGATATGTTTTTCAGGTTGAGATGGCCTATGTAGCACAACGCCTGGGATATCAGATCATTGAGAGCCCGATATACTTCGAGGACAGACAAATCGGGCAATCGAAGATGTCCTTTCGAATTCAAGTTGAAGCGGCTTTCCGTGTCTGGCAAGTGCTTATAACCCACCGTAGGCTTTCACCAACTCATCGCAAACCATCCCCGAAATAGTTCATCGCTGCAATCGACCTTCTTCGACAGCGATCCGGGCGATTTCTTCCCAATCATGGATTGAAAGTTCTTGAGCTCTGCTCTGCGGTTGGATACCTGCTCTCCCGAGCAACTTCTCCACTTCCGCGGGGGTTGAGTTCATCACAGTCGCAAGCGAATTGCGTAGTTTTTTTCGTTTTTGACCAAAACCTGCGCGGGCTAATCTGAAGATAACCGGAATCACGGCACGAGGAACCACAGGCTCCCCGTATATGTCTATGCGCAAAACCGCCGAATCCACCTCCGGGATGGGGTAGAAACAATCCGCTGGAATGCGTGCAGTGATCAAGGCGCTGCCGAAGATCTGAACGCTCATTGCGAGCAGGCTCATGCTACCTGGTGAACCCGTGATCCGCTGCGCGACCTCACGTTGCATCATCAGCACGACCCTCGCAGGAGATAGGGAAGATTCCATCAAGTGTCGAATTAGAGCCGTAGTAATGTTGTACGGAATATTCGCAATGACACTATAACCGGATCGCGAGACAAGCTCGCCCGGATCCACCTGCAAGAAATCGGCATGAAGTAAAGTCACGTTTTCGAAATCCTGCAGAATATCCTGGAGGATAGGGATCAGTCGTATGTCGATTTCAACCGCGAATATCCGGCTTGCACGTTGAGCCAATTCGATTGTCAGTGCTCCGAGCCCTGCTCCAATCTCGATGACTTCCTCGTGTCCGGTTAGATCGGCAGCAGAGATCACAGCATCTAAGGCGCGCTGATTGATTACAAAGTTCTGGCCAAGGCTTTTCTTTGGCGAGATCCCATATTTGTTCAGCAATTTGGGCGCGTCGAGCAACAATGTGTGCACAGGTATGTCCTGATTTAACAAACTGGCAGAGTTACGCGAATTCCTGTAAATACTTGTCCCGATTCGCCCCCCGGGCGATTTTGCCGCTACTCGTTTTTACTAACCAGCCGCGATCTACGGTCAATACATATCGCGCCGTCACATCCGTTCCGCGCGATATCTGATCTCTTATTTCACGTGCGATCTTCACTCGAGCATCATCTTCGGCCACATCCACTTCGGCGATCACGCCAATCTCCTCGGTCCCAATATCTTCATTGAATAACCCGAAAACCACCACTCGCCCCGGATGAACGCCTTCAACCTCCATAGCTAGTTCTTCGAGGTCCTGGGGGAAAACATTCTTTCCGCCTACGATAATCAGCTCTTTTTTACGGCCGGTCACAAACAACTCACCATCCACAAGATAACCCAGATCCCCGGTGATAAACCAACTATCCATAAAAGTTTTTCGGGTCAAATCATCACGGTTGTAATAACCGGATAGGAGACAATCCCCCTGCAGCGCAATTTCGCCAACTTCCCGATCAGGTAATTCCTTCCCGTCAGGATCTAAGACACGCACGCACGTACCCTCAATCGATTTGCCAGCAGAAAGCATTTTAATCACATCAGCTTCCCCCTTTGTGGGAACTGCAGTTTGAGCTTCTAAAAGGGATCGCCTGTCGATCTCATCCACCACCACCGGCGATTCAATGCCGCCTTGCGTGACAGCGAATACATTCTCTGCCATTGCATAACACGTCGCCAATGCTTGCCTTCCTAGTCCGTACTTTGAGAAGCGGTTGAAAAAATCCTCATGACTTTTCCAGCGCATTGGTTCGGAGCAGTTAATCACGGCTCGCCAGCTGGATAGATCGACGTTGTCCAGATCGCGATCACGCACTTTACGAGCACTGAAGTTGTACGCAAAATTCGGCAGCCAACTCAGCGTTCCTCCGTATTGTGAGATCGCTGTTAAGAGCCGATAAGGAGCGCGAATCCAATCGAATGGTGACATAAGAACAAGCTTGGATCTCAACAAGATAGGCATGATGAAGCCAGCAATCAAACCCATATCGTGGTAAAGAGGAAGCCAACTCACAACGACATCGTCACGGGTCATATTAATCGCTTTAGCGTAGGCTTTAAGTTGACATAGAACGGACTGGTGGGATAGGGCAACGCCTTTCTGCAAGCCAGTCGTTCCGGATGAGTGTTGTAAAAGTACGATATCCTTAGGCTCGCTGTCCATCCCTCCGAGCGTCTCCCAGGAGATCTCACTAGCCGGTTTAACCTCAGTCCAAAGAATAACGGACCGTACTGAATCGCCTTCTTTTCGTGCTCTCGCGATCTCGTCTGCGAAGTCCGGGTAAGTGATAATCACAGCCGGCTTGGTGATTTCGATTAAAGCAGTCAACGATTGACGATAGCGCTCTGGCGATAGTTTCTCCGTCAGAAAGGGCATAATGGCGGGGATAGCGCCATGCAGAATGGCACCGAAGAATGCTTCGATCAGTGGTCTACCATGCTGCAGAAGTAAAATAACCGGTTCGTTGCTCTGCACTCCCGCACGCTCCAGAGAGTTTGTATATCCGAGTGCACCCCTGATGAGATCAATATATGTGACCGCCTGATCTCCATCTGGCGATTGGAGGATCAGTGCAATCCGATCGGGTTCCTCTTCGATTATCCGGTAGAGGACTTCAGTGACTGTCATCATCTTGGTTGGGACGTTCTGCGCGCGGAGATTAACGCAACCAATTCTTCGATCGTATCGAAAACATCTGCGGCGAGTTCGGTATCATCGATGCGCGCGTCGAATGTCTCCTCGATATAGAGGGCAAGGTCCACCAGGCTGAAAGAATCGACCAAACCACTGGAGATTAACGCCTCATCAAACGCAATTTTCCGCGTCGGATCTTTTAGCAATTCCGCTGAAATATAGGTAGCAATTAAATCCTGCATTGATTATCTTCTTTCCTTCTGCTAGAAATTCTCATCTCACATATCGGGTAATGTTCCTAGGGTGCCGATACGCCCTGCCAAACGGAGTTAAGGACTTGAAGAGCGGTGAGATTTCTCCAGGGCCAAGCAGCCATCATTGCTTCAGGGTCGTCGAAGTGATTTTCGGCAAAAGTGAGATGAAATCCATCTTCCATTAGGCCCTGGTTTGGAAGCGATTGGATTGCTCGCCAGTAATTCCATAGTGGGATGTCGTATTCGTATGCTAACCTCACCAAGATTTGATTGATCCGGTGATCTCCCTCGAGGTTATCCGCTTTCGTTGCAAGGATTGGAAGGATTCCGCGGTCGATCAATGTCTCTAAAATCTCCCGCACGTATTGTTCATATTTATCAGGATCTCCCTCCCACCAGGTTTCCAGGCTCACTAAAGCGATGCTGGGCTCATGCAGGCGGATCTCACAATCCAAGGGGGTCTCGCCTGGGTCACAGGAAGCTGGGTTCGCCCATAGTGGAGAGACGACAGATGCTGCGTTAAAACCCCTGCGAACGGCCTCACTTTCCCTCGAGAAAGATCCCTCAAACCAGTCTATAGTCTCTTCAAGATAAGCATCTTCCTCGCGAAGCGAGTAGAACCCCTCATGGCTGAAGATCGACAGAAACATCGAGGGCACGTTCTGGCAATCACCGACTTTCGCGAAAGCACGGGGGTTATTCCCCAAACTCAGTCCATGGTTATAGATGTCTCTCGCTCCATCACTCACAATCGGGATTACGGGGAGATCTTGCCATATGTTCGGGTCGAAAGTTGCGGTTGGCGCAGGGGTTGAGCGCTCGACTTCATCCGCATCCGCAATTGGATCAGGGCTTGGTAAAGAAACGACTATTGGTGTTCCCCCACCCTCGGTCACCACAGTTGTGCCCTTGAAAGAATCTTCTAGTATTGCAGCTGGCGTTGTGGAAACTGCTCCCTCGAGGGAATCTTGAGGATCCGCCCCCGTTGGACTTGCGCATCCAACCAGGACGAAAACCATCATTCCGATCGACACCGACAAAGTTATGTGAGAAAACCAGTTTCGTATATTTACCATTTGTTGTACCTTCGAAAGCAATATCTAACCTATATAAAAATTGGAGTTCACGATCCCTGGAGGACATCTTTAATCACTTCGATAATATCCTGCGCTAGGATTCTTGACCCCAGAGGCGTGTAGTGAATCGCGCTGTCCGTAAATTCCGAGGATGGCAATGCATCCCATAGATCCACATAATACCAACCTTTCACCGACGCCTGAGTTTGCAGTTCCTCCCGATAGAAGTCATACGCCCAGCGTGGGTAGTAGAAATTGTACCGATTTTCGCTGTTTTCACCCTGGCTGATAAACACCGGTTCGTTAATGAAAACTACCTGTATATTGCCTGCCGCCTGCAACCCTCCTTCAAGCACATCAAAAGCAAGTTCGTCGGTGTTCAAATCCCCTTGCATGAAGTTATGGAAGCCTTGATCTGCAGGTAAATCCTCCAACCGCTCATTATAAGTTTCAGGAATTTCATGGTCAACGCCAGATCCAGACCACAGAACACCCAACATTTGAAGCTGAATGAGTTGGGCTAGGTCTCGCCGCTGTCCTACGATGGTTCGATCCCAAAACGTCGAGTTCTCAAACCGCTCATCCTTGGAATCGAGGTCGAGAGCATAGCGTGTGATAAGCTCTCGCGTGAGTTCCGGGTTGAGTTGTAAAAAAGGCGAATCGAGTTGGGATACTCTGGGAAGAGACTCCAGTGTTACCAGCCAGATGATCAGATCAGGGTGATTGAGAAGCCCGCGTTCAAGGATCATTAGATCCTTTGTAACAGACATCGTAGGATAACCAAGATTATATGATCGAACCGTTCTTCCATCTTCTGTTTTTAATTCGCTCCGGTTAATTTGAGCCGAAAGGGTCTGCGCTGGCTCAAGTAAAAAGCCCCACACAGAAGAATCGCCGATAATTAGAACGCGAAATTCCTCTTCGCTCTTCTCAGTGCCCTGTATCTCATGAGATGCAAACATCGCCTCTAATTGGGATAATGTAATGTTGAACGAAAGACCTGGGTCATCCCCATAAGGAAGCCGCAGTCGTCCGGGGAAGAGACCGTTGTACATTGAGAGCTTCCCGAGCAGGGGAAGTGGATTGAGCAAGACATAAATCAAGTTAATCGATACAAATAGAACGAAGGCTTTAAGAAAAACACGCCAGATAAAACACCATGAGATTGCCGCCACATCCTTCACCACTCGCTGAGTTTCGGTCATTGATATCCCCCAAACAATCGTATAAGGAACTCCCAAGACATCTGAACGCTCGGTAACGCAAACCAGACCCATCCTAGCGCTACGAAGTTGAAAGTTAGAACAAGGCTAACTGTTCTCATTGCTCGACTCTTGTGGAAGACTGAAGGGATCCGATCCCGTTTGGTATGAAGAAAAGCAACCCAGCGGTTATGGACAAACAACCCGATTGCATGCCAAATACCCCATAGGGCGAAATTCCATGTCATCCCGTGCCATAGCCCTATTAGCGTCATCGTCACGAGCTGACCGATCAGGATAATTAGCGCAGGATTCATCTTCAATCGCCCTTTTCGCAAAGCGCGCGTAAGCGGATTGAATACATAAGCCCGGAACCAGTTCGCAAGCGTAATGTGCCAACTATTCCAGAATGCCCCGATATTGGTTTTTAGGTAGGGGCGGTCGAAGTTCTCCGGGAGCTGTATGCCGGATATGAGTCCGACGCCAATTGCAACATCCGTATATCCGCTGAAGTCAAAATACAACCGCAGGCTGAAGGCGAACACAAGCACCCAGAGCCAGGGGATAGAATACGTCAAGGCAGCATTGGTCGAATTCAAGGCGATGATCGCTAATCCATCCGCCAAGACAAATTTCTGAAAAACACCGAGAATGATTCTCTTAGCCCCAGCGAAGTATTCAATCGCCGTAGGTGCAACCGCATTCTGCATTTTGGATGTAAATCTCTCGACTCGATCAATCGGTCCTGCAGTGATCGCAGGAAAGAAAAGGACAAACGTCAGAAAATCAATGAACGACACTGCTGGCAAACGACCGGACTGCTGGTCCCTGAGGACGTGTAGGAGACGGAAGGCAATGTAGGAGAAACCAAGCCAATACAAATCTGTAGACGCCGCTAGATTTCGCGATTGGCCCGTTACTCCTCGCAAGAGACTGCTGGCCCAAAATGAAATAGGCTCAGTTTTTAATACAATGAAAATCCCAACGATAATGACCCCTAGAAGTACACCGTGCAGACGTGAGCGTTTTGCGAGCCACCCACCGGCGAAACCCAGGACAACCAGAATGGAGCCCACAATAATCACCATATAGGTTGAGGGGGGTCGTGAAGCGGATAGCTGCCATCCTTCGGGGAGAAAACGGCTCAGGCTGATGAGCAGCGGAAGAAGAGCAGCGAATAATAGTGCGGTGACATCAGCCCTGCTTAACCCCTGCTCACGCGGGCGGGTCACCAACCAGGTAATCACTGTCAACCCTAATGATGCCGTTGGAAACCAGAAAGCAAACTGCCGCAATGAGACTGCGGGTTGAAGCCAGTAAACGCTGATCAGACTGATGATAAAAAGTGACCATCTCCGCCATTTTGGGGACGGAGTCAGGAGTAGTGCGCTAACAAGAAGACTGAATACAAGAATGTGGATCAGGGTCATTAGAAGCCCTGATAGATCCATTGCGGGGAGGCATCCGCGGTGAGGATGATTATCAGAAGAATTATTACGCAAAGCGCGAGCGCGTAAAGATTTTCGCGTGCGCCCGTATTACGGAACCTCACTCGCCCATCTCCGTTTCATAACCGCACATCTTCCACACGCCGTCCTCAACAACAGCGAGGTAGGTTCTCCCCGTAAGGGGGATATCCTGGTCCTCCCCACCATAATTGGCGATGATCTTCCCCTCACATGCGACGAGTGTTTGATCACCGCTAACGTTAACAGGACTGCAAGTTAATCCATCTAGACGAACGATGACGGCTTCAAATGAGGATGCTTCAGCATGCGCACCTTCCTCCCAATCCAAGCATGATTTATTAACCGCCCGGATGACGTCTTTCGACACGAGAGCATTCAGATATGCTTCAATCGCCTCCTCTGCCGATCCCTGCTGTGTGCAAGCAGTGATAACTTGACTTAGAAGAGACAGGATCCCAACGATCAGAACGGTTTTCCGCATACCCACACCTCCAATGGGATTACCCAATCAATTCCCGAGGGAAATTAAGATCAATTTTCACTCGATTTCGAAAACATGTTCTTTGATTAAAACATCAGGGAAGAATCCAAGGAATGCTGTCCAATGGCGGGACTGGAGTTAGAAAATAAAGAGTAGTCCAATCGTGCCAGGCTTCATAATTATCGTCAGTAAACCCTAAATCGATCCAATCCCTATTAGCAAAACCCGCACCGATATCCTCAATCGATCCAGGCCCATATACAGGGACAAAAACCGGCCAACCTTTCATCTGGTTATACCAGCTTCGGATAACGCCAATCACTCCTCTGACAACTGTGCGTCCACTGGCGGTGAAAGTACCACAGTAGGACGTCCCGATTCTGCAGGGCGAATAGGAAGTCGCATAAACCGGGATTGCTCGCCAATACTCGATCGTCCCGCTCCCTGTGTTTAGTGTGCGGATAACGATCTGGGTGCCATAGCCCACAACTCTTGGCTTTGGCTCAATAACGGGGACCGCCTCATCAACGGACCGTTCCACCTCAACCCCGTCCTCTATTCGCAGGCGGATTCGTTTCTCCACCACTCCATAGGAACCCGTGCTGACAACCGTTAACGTATCTAGCTCCAAATGATCGGCCGGCTGGTAGACGGTACTGAAAGGTATTGGTTCCATCTCGGATAGGATTGTTTCCTGTACCCTGACCACACGAATCCGGCCATCGCTGGGAATTGGTGCTTCCACATCAGGGACTGCGTAATCCATGCCAGTTAATACAACACCAGTTTGTGCTAATACTTCGCCGACTATTTTGCCCGCAGCCCGAGTGCGGCCAACTTCATTATCCGTTTCGATTACAATCGGCTGAGACCTGGCGATCTCAATCCTGTCACCTGCGGATACTGTTGCACCTGGATGTGGCTCGACATGGTCTCCTTCGTAGATGATGATACCTGCATCCCACAACACGTCTCCAACTGTAGCAGCCGCGCTGCGAATAGAAGTTGAAGTGCTGGAATCGATGATTTCGAGTGGAACCCCTTGAAATAAGTTGACTCGAAGTGGGTATTTTCGGACCTGAGCTCCGGAGGGGTTTTCAAGCCACATAGTGACCTCTACGCGATCACCGGGGAAAACCCGAACTCCTGCCTCAAGCAAGATATTCTCTGGTGTGATCGCGGTTGTTAGCACTTTCTCAATTTCACCGCCGATCTGAATGATCACCTCACGCGCATTCTGAACATGGATCGTCATCCCAGAAACCAATCTCTCGCTCTCCGACGGTTGTACTTGATCCTCGTCTCCGAAAGCAACTCCAGCATCACGGAGCGCAGCCTTCACCGTCCGCGCGTGTGTTCGAAGAGAGCTCTCAGATCCATTGATATCCAGATGTACAGGTCGGGCAGTCGCAACGTAAACCAACACCGACCCACACAGAGCGAGCATAACAATCCCCATGGAGAGGATCTGAGGATATTGATCGAGAGTGCGTTTGACTTTTTCCATAAGCCGCGCTGAGTATACCAAAAGACTCAAATGGCGTTTCTTATCCAAAGCACAGCCGATTCATCAGTGTGCCTCGTCTGAACTATAATACTTTCCTCTAACCAGCGCCCTATTGCGCTGGTTTATATACGATTCATGCTTGGTAATCGTTTATCATGTTATGTAACCAACTGCCGATTCAAACATCTAAAAAGTGTTGCAGAGTTGAATAATTCTAACGAGGTGGAGAATTCCATGCCAATTTATGAGTTTCAGTGTGACAAATGCGATCATCCATTTGATGAATTGCTTAGCGCCTCGAAGATTGATGATGTGCGCTGCCCAAATTGTAGGAGCAGCCGAGTTCACAAGCAGATCTCACTCTTTGGAACAACGAGTGGGAGTACAAAATCCGACGCATCCTACGCTTCTTGCACAACAAGCACTTGAGGTATCCCATCGCGTTAATCTGACCGTGTGTCAGGCATTCTCTTGATAAAAACTCAATACTTGACTAGAACCCTGACGGCCATTGGAAATATTCTCCAGTGACCTTTTCAATTTTCCGCAACTGATACCTGATAAGACACAAACAGCGCCTGGGCAGGGGCCCTGACGGCACCCGGAGAAACCTCTATACCGCTGCTTCCTTTCGGACCTGACGGAGTTTGGAGGTCTCCGCTGCGTCAGACCTACCCAGACGCCGCCGTTGAGGATATCGCGCGCAACATTTGCTGTCAATTCGGACTGACTTTACAGTTACAGTATTATTTACGTTCTACCTTTGATGTGTAACTGCTCAGGCACCTCGCGGCATTGTCATTCTGGTGAGCGGAGCGACCAAGAATCTCTCCCGGCCACAGAAATACTCAGGCATTACCGAGATCCTTAACTCCCTGCAGTGTTTCAGAATTAAATGCATGTGTCGTTACTTTTTCTGTAGATCTTGATCCCCTTATGGACTATAAAAAGCTAGGCTTCCTGATTGAGATCATGAGCGGCTCGGCGATCGGATGCGGTCGCCTGATAGTCATTCTATGGCCCAAAGATTCAGATTCAGCTTTCGAAGCAACAATGACAGTAACCCGTTTAACCCATCGCCAGATGGAGGATATTCTGGCTTATTAAACCAAGACACCGCTTGTGCGGTGTCGAGAGGCGGAGAGGGTGGGATTCGAACCCACGGAGCCTTTCAGCTCACTCGCTTTCCAGGCGAGCGCGTTAGGCCAGACTACGCTACCTCTCCATTTGGTCCTACTACTACTCACTTGGTTGTGAGCGCCGCAATTATATCATGGGGATACAGGCAGCTCAGGGAGCAGAAAAACCCATAGATTGTGGTCTTCATGTGAGCGAAAAACAACCGCAGTGCCATCTGAAGATGGCTGCCAGTCGTTACTTGCGATCGGAAGAGCATCAAGCTTGGGATCCGTTAATTCCCATACAATATCTTCTTGAATGTCGATCTGCCACAGGTAGGCACCTGGAGCATTCATATCTTGCGGGATCACGAGCAGCTGACCCTCTCCACGCCATCGGTAAGCGCCGATGAACGAATAGTGTTGCTTTGCGTTGCCATCCGTCCCAATGATCCAGAGTCCGTTCCGATCGGGGTGATTTTCAAAAGCTATAAAGAAGGCCAACCAACCACCCGCTGGGGACAGAAGGAGACTGCGCGGTCTTTCTACTTCAAACAGCAGTCGCCCACCACCATCCTCCGTCGAAACCCGCCAAATTCCGGCAGGTCCATCTGGTGCAAGGCGGCCATAGACGACAATCGCCTCTTCTCCAGCCACCCAACCGATGAAGTGACCACCATTTACCGTGACAACTTCACGCGCCGCTCCTCCATCAACATCTGCCAGCCATATCGCTCGCTGACGAAGATCCGGATGGCGGATTCCGCTAGACCCAAGTTCCCATGCGATCTGGTTACCGCTGGGGGAGAAAAAGATCCTTCTTCCCGGCGATGGAACCACCCAACGATCGCCATCTGCCCAACGCTCTATGTAAACCGCGCCAGCCTCTGTGTATGCCACTAAAGACCAATCTTGTGAATAAACACCAATTCGCTCGGTGAGCAGCGTGGGGGATCCTCCCTCCTTGGGAATACTATAAAGACCAGGTGCATCGCCTTTCTCACCTGCATCGATAAGCATCACCCATTCTGAATCTGAGGACCAACGAGGGTAAGGACAGCATTCTCCAGTGGAGATACGAACTGGAAGCGGCCGAGGTTTGTTTCTTGGCAAATGTTCGATGGTGAGAACTGCCTCTGGTACCGCCGTAGGAAAAGGAGGTAGCGTAGTTACTCTCACAGGCACATTTGCGTTTCCATACGAAGGAATTGGACCAGCATGAGCAGCGTCAGCGAGCACCCCCAGAAGGGCGATCAAAGTCAAGCTGAGAAAAATAAATATCATGCGCTTACCAATCAAATGGCCACGGAGAGGCATAATCATTCACCAATGGGTGCCCGAATCGAGTCTCGGGCTGTTCGAATAGATCTGTCCAACGTCTGGGATTCTCCATATCCATCTCGAACCGTATCGGTTCCGCCCCGATCAAAGCTAACCGCTCCCAATCCGCTTCAATTAGATCCAGGGGGTTATAGCCAATCGCGTGCGTCTCGGAGTCGCGGATCTCCAGATGGATATGCGGACGAGATATACAAGTTAGATCGGGGTCTCCGCTGAGAGCCACAACTTCACCGGCAACGACTTTCTGTCCAACCTTCAATTTTGAACGAACCAACAAATGACCGTAAAAAGATGCATAGCCATTGGAGTGATTGATAAGTAAATTATGTGGACCGGCGCCATGCCAGTTATCGACAGAATACACAACTCCATCGCCAATCGCCCTCACCGGCGTACCGCAGGAAGCTGCGAGATCGAGACCAAAATGTAGCCCTTGGCCTCCATAATAAACATTGTTACGGAAGCGGTATGCGAAAGTTGTATTTCCATACGCTTGCAGAAAAAACCAGGTATCGGGTCCAGGTGGTCCGGCAAAGGGCATTATGAAGAGCCGCTCTTCCTGCGGTATAGGCGGCTCAGCGCTCGCGGTGCTCAGCCCCGTGGTAACCAGAAGCAGAGCGGTGAGCACCAACATGATCCACACTCGTACTTTATCCCTTACGAACATATGGCTTCCATTACTTATTTCGCTCAACCAGTTCCGCTGGCCCGCGTGGCGGGAATAATTCATCCTGTACCTCTGGCGCGAATCTTCGTACCATAGCGGACGAAAGAGCGTTTTCCTTGCAAATCTCAGCGAAGAAATCAGCGCTCGGTCGTTTTGTCCGTTCTTGTGTCCTGGGGTCAAGTGCCCAGAGCCCAAATCGCTGAGTCCAACCCCGCTCCCATTCAAAATTGTCGACCAGAGTCCAATGAAAGTAACCTTTCACACACCAGTTGAAATTCACTGCACGCCATAACTGCCGGAGATGGCTAGCGAGATACCGTGGTCTGATCACATCCTCACTGTCTTCAATGCCATTCTCAGTGACATAGATAGGCTTTCCATAAGAGTGTGCCCATCGCAGTGCATCCCAGAATCCATCCGGTTTATTCGCGATCCACCCCGTCGGGCTCAGGTCCGCGTCATCAGAGAACCCTCCGGCCTGGAAGATAGCCGATAGTCTGCTTAGTTGGACCGAAACCTGCTCAACAGTGTAGTAGTTCAAACCGAAAAAATCCTGTGTACCCCGAGCCTCTGGAATGCTTTCACGCATCTGCAGGAACCGAATTTTCCCGTCCGTTACCGCTCGAGGGAATACATCGTTAAACCCCCGGCCTCGAAACTTCGCAATCATTCGGTTGATCGGCACGTATCCTTCCGCAGGTTCGAACCCCCGATAATGATGGGCAAGCCCAACAGAAGCGGTTGGCTGAAGTCGATGGATCGCATGATACGCAGCAGCATGCGCCCGGATAAGGTGCCGAACCGCCGTAGGAAGCGTTCGAAGATCGCGCTTACCAGGGGGAAAGATTCCCTCAGCGAAAGCCGAGTATGCATAGACATTAGGCTCATTGATGGTGATCCATAGCCTCACGATATCTTTCAGCGCAGCGACGACTTTCTCCACATAGCGTTTGAAGAGCTTGTCGATCTCCGGATTTAGCCAACCCCCCCGTTCAGCTACCCAGCGTGGGTTCGTAAAATGATGCAGCGTTACCATCGGCGTGAGACCTCGCTCTACTGCTCCCAGGAGGATTTGACGGTAGCGCTCAATTGCGGCTTCGTCCCAAACTGCAGGGGTGGGTTCTACACGACTCCACTCAATCGACATCCGATGCGCGTTTTGGAACGATCCAGCCGCTCGATCGAAATCCTCTGCCCAGCGACCTGCCCACCAATCACAGGCTTTCCCGGACTTATGTCCATGCAAGATTCGATCCGCTTCCTGCTCCCAATCCCACCAGTCATTATCACGGTTATCCCCCTCAACTTGGTGAGATGAAGTCGCCGTTCCCCATAAGAAAGACTGTGGGAAATGATAGCTTGCTCGGATCATTCCATTTCCTTCAC
>SDBS01003219.1_pt1 | contig 15989 bp, 1 predicted proteins | sample 2277091 | NCBI WGS metagenome assembly SDBS01 (sample SAMN10404972, study PRJNA504765) | marine sediment metagenome | isolation source: marine sediment core GS10_PC15, 163 cmbsf | place: Arctic Ocean: Southern Knipovich Ridge | collected 2010 | reverse complement strand
CGACACCCTGATGGTGATTAACGACGGAACCGATCTTTTGACGGTGGTTGATATTGTCTCTGACCATGCGGATTACACCGTGGATACCACAAGTTTCAGTTTGGCGCCAGCCGAGAGTCAGCAGGTGCTGGTATCATTCACACCCAGCACCGCCGCGCCGATTCCCGGAATGCTGACCATCTCCAGCAATGATCCCGATGAGCCGATCGTGACTGTTTTATTACAGGGCGAGGGATTGATTCCGCCGGACATTTCAGTCGATCCTGATTCTTTAGCCGACAGTTTATTCACCGCCGAGACTTCAACGCAGTTATTGACGATTTCCAATGTCGGTACTGCTGACCTGGAATTTGATATTGCCATTGAGGACATAATCTCGTTAGCAGATCCCGGCTCGTCCTCAGTATCGTTTGTAATTACGGAATTCCCTTACGATCAGGCGGCTACCGAAGTGGCAAATGACGTGAGCGGCGTCATGTGTGCACCAATGTTTGCCAAGAGAATATATGAAAGCGACGCAGCCAGCGGCGGTCTGGAGAATATTCTCATTATGGAAGACGCCTGTGGCTCAGGTTTCAACTTTCACTATGACGATGCATTGAACAATCTGGGTCTGGCCAGGACACTGGTGACAACGTGGTCGGCATTGGAAACGGAACTTACCGGCGGCACCGAATGGGGATTGGTTATCGCCAATTCCTACAGTAGTATTCCGCCGTCATCGGTGCTGGACGCGATGAATGACTATCAAGCGGCGGGCGGGTCGGTGATCTATGCCAACTGGGGGGTGTATGATTATGCGTCTCACCCGCTGCTGGAAAGCTTTGGCGTCAGTTTCATCAGCGACTTTACGGCACCGAAGGACTTTCACGCGGTGAACACCGCGCATCGGATGTTCAACAATCCGAATGTCATAAACAGCTTATATTGGACACATGACCAGTGCAATCGTGATGGACAGATTGTTGATGTCCTCCCTGGGGCAACGCAGTTGGCCTTCTTTGAAGGAGCCGTGTCGAGCGGTGCGCTTGTTTTGAATGCCGGCGGGAATTGCATATTCAATGCCTTTCAGTCTGCCAACTTTAACGCAGATGATGATTCTGACGGCAAACTGGACATTGTCGAGCTGATTGAAAATGAGATCATGTTCTTGTCCGGTCCCAGTTGGTTGAGTGTAGACCCCAGTGCCGGAGTTGTGCCGGGCGCATCATCGATGGATGTATTCGTTACTTTTGATGCGGCAGGATTGAATGGCGGCAATTACTTCGCTGACTTAACGATTACAAGCAACGACCCGGATGAAGCGGAAGTAATCGTTCCGGTACATTTGCACGTCACCGACGCCCCGGACATGCGGGTGGATGCCGATTCACTGGACTTCGGTGATGTGTATATCGGTTACCCGGAGAGTCTGCCGCTGGTGGTGACCAACGAGGGTACCGCACTGCTGACGGTCACGAGTCTGGTTGCGGATGCGGACGAATTTACACCGGATATTTCCAGTTTCTCTCTGGCTCCGGGAACCGATACAGTGGTACACGTGACGTTTGCTCCCTCAACGAGTGGATTGGTTACCGGGACCTTGTCGATCGCCAGCGACGATCCCTGTACACCGGTATTATCGGTTTATCTCCGGGGCTGGGGGCGGGAGTGTCCGGAGATGGTGTTTTATCCGGATACGCTGGCGGATAGTCTTTTAATCGATGAAACGGGTGGGGATACACTGATCCTGAAAAACGTTGGCCTGGATGTCTTGGAGTTTACTTTTCCGTCCTATGCCGCGATGGTTCTGTTGGCCGATTCCTCGCGGGAACATAACACGGCGCATGAATTCGGTTATCTGGAACTCGAAGAGGGCCAACCGGACCCACGGCAAGGCAACCCGGTGGTCATGGGCGCCGGCGGTCCCGACAGTAGTAATTATTATTGGATCGACAGCGACGAACCCGGCGGCCCGGCGTTCAACTTCATCGATATTTCGTCGACGGGAACACAAGTCGCCGGCTTTGATCATGACAGCTATCTTGGTCCTTTTCCGATCGGGTTTTCATTCCCGTTTTACGACAGCAGCTACACGGAGTTCTTTATCCAGGCCGGCGGCGTAATCAATTTCGATAACCGGTACATTTCCGGGAGCAACCAGCCGATACCGCGAACCGACAGCCGTAACAACCTGCTGGCCTGGTGCTGGGATTATCTCGGCGGGGATGCCGGTCGGATCTATTACCAACAACTGGGCAATATGCTGGTGATTCAATTTGACGATTTCGGTGACTACTATTCCGGACGCACAGTGGATGCCGAGGTCATCATCTATGCCAATGGGAGTATCCTTTACCAGTATGACGGATTTTACAATGGGTTTAACCTATTATCCAATACGGTAGGCATTGAGAACGCCGACGGAACGGACGGTTTGGAGGTCGCGTTTAACACGCCATATTTGCATGATGATCTGGCAATCTTGTTCAACCGGGTTCCTCAGTGGATTACTGCAGTTACTCCGGCCTCCGGGGCGATCGCCGCCGGTGATAGTCTGGCCATTGAAGTGACTATTTCAGCCGACGATATGTTTGGCGGCATGTATCAGGATTCTCTGGATGTCTTTTCCAATGATTGTGATAACCCGGATACCCTTATTTTCGTCAACTTGCGCGTCACCGGCATTCCCAACATCGTGACCCTCCCTGATTCGCTGGACTATGGAGCGGTATTCATGGGTCTCACGGTCACCGATACTTTGCATATCTTCAACGACGGGACTGATGTTTTGACGGTGGTTGATATTGTCTCCGACCATGCCGATTACACCGTGGATCTTTCGAGTTTCAGCCTGGCGCCGACCGAGAGTCAGCAGGTATTGGTATCATTCGCACCCAGCACCGCCGGGGCGCTTCCCGGATTACTGACCGTCATCAGTAATGATCCTGATGATCCGGCGCTGTCGGTCAGCTTGTCCGGGACGGGGCTGGTGCCGCCGGACATTTCGGTTACTCCCGACTCCCTAGGCGACAGCCTCTTCACCGGTTGTGGTGCCACACATTGGTTGACCGTGGCCAACGACGGCGGGAATGATTTAGAGTTTACGATTGAGTTGGAATACGCTGAGAGCTTGCAGGCGCTGGCCGCCACGTGTTTGCACGGCGTAACTCGGACCCAAGCGCAAGAAATCGACGGCGTGCAATATGCTACATTTAGTGAATCGGAGTCAGCGGAGTTCGAGGCCCGGTTGATGACGTTCTACCAGGAGGTCGCTGTTCTCCTGAACGACGGAGAGATTCCGGAAATAGCGGTGGCCGGCGGCTACAGCTATGATATGCTGTACTATCTGATGAGTGATTCAGTGTTGGCGAGTCGTTATCTGTTTTATAATGTCTACAACAATTTTGATTCTTCCTCGCTGGCGGGCTATGATGGATTGGTCGTAGCCGAGTATGACTACGGCGTAAGCGAAACCGAGGCGTTGGCCATATCGACATTCTACCAGGCGGGCAAACCGATCCTCATGGGCATGGATGATGTAGACGACGAGCCAGGTACCGTCCAAGCGTATTTGTTTCCGGTTTTCGGTATCTCTGATGCCAATGATGGAAATTATTTTTGGGGTAGTCTGAACCCGGATAACCCGATCACGGAGGGGCTCAGTCAAGTATATTCACTGGGCAATGATAATGACTGGTTCACCCTGGATGGTGCTGATTGGATTTTTGCCGGTACGGATGGGAATTACTATGGGGTTTCATACGACGGTGAGGCGAAAACGGTCTTAATGGGGGAAAACTTAGGAGACATCTGGTGGTCGGGAAGTACGCGATTAATCGGCAATGGGATCGATTGGATGATGCAAGGAAGAAGTTGGCTGTCGATCACGCCCGAATTCGGCACGGTTCCTCCCGGTGGCAGCCTGGATATTGAAATCACTCTCGACGCCGCGGGTTTGGCCGGCGCCGATTATTTCGCCAATACGATCATCGCGAGCAATGACCCGGATGAGGCGGAGGTAATCGTCCCGGTACATTTGCACGTCACCGACGCCCCGGACCTGCGGGTGGATGCCGATTCACTGGATTTCGGCGATGTGTACATCGATTACCCGGAGAGCTTGCCGCTGGTGGTGACCAATGAGGGCACCGCGCCACTTACGGTCACGAGTGTGGTTGCGGATGTGGATGAGTTTACGGCCGATCCCTCCGGATTTTCACTGGCGCCGGACGCCGATACGGTGGTCTACGTGACGTTTACTCCTACAGCCAGCGGGCCGGTGACGGGCATCTTGTCTATCATCAGTGACGATCCCTGCCCGGCGACTTACCCGGTTTATCTCCGTGGCGCAGCGCGCGAATGCCCGGATATGGTGTATTATCCGGAGACTCTCGCGGACAGTCTACTGGTTGGTGAAACCGGCGGTGATACGCTGATCCTCAAGAACGACGGACTCGACGTATTGGAGTTTACGTTCCCCGCTTATGCTGCAATGGCCCTGTTGGCCGATTCTTCCCGGCCACACAACACGGAGCACGACTTTGGCTATCTGGAAATCGAGGAGGGCCAAGTGGACCCGCGGGCAGGGAACCCGGTGGTCATGGGCGCGGGCGGCCCCGACAGCAGTGGTTATTATTGGATCGACAGCGATGAACCCGGCGGCCCGGTGTTCAACTTCATCGATATTTCGTCAACGGGAACACTGGTCAGCGGCCTGGGGGGCAACAACTATGTTGGGCCTTTCCCGATCAGATTCTCGTTCCCGTTTTACGACAACAGTTACACGGAGTTCTATATCCAGTCGAACGGCGTGATCAATTTCGACAACCGTTATATTTCCGGCAGTAACCAGCCGATACCACAAGCCGATAGTTACAACAACCTCCTGGCCTGGTGCTGGAATTATATTTACGGCTACACCGGCCAGGTTTATTTCCAACAACTGGAAAACATGGTGGTGATTCAATTTAAGGAATATGGGGATAATTTCGGCCGTACGGTGGATGCCGAGGTCATCATCTTGGCCAACGGCAGTATTTTATTCCAGTATGATGGTTTCCACGACGACTTTAATTTGCTCAGCAATACGGTGGGCATTGAGAACGCTGAGGGAACGGATGGCTTGGAGGTCGCGTTCAACACGGAGTATCTGCACGAGGATCTGGCTGTTCTATTTAGCCGAGTTCCCCAGTGGATTACCGAAGTCACGCCGGCCTCCGGCGCTATTGCTTCCGGCGACAGTATAGCCGTCGAAGTTACGTGCTCGGCCGAACAGCTGTTCGGCGGTACCTACCGGGATTCTTTGGATCTTTTCTCCAACGATTGCGATAATCCGGACACATGCATTTTCGTTAACTTGCGGGTGACCGGCATTCCGGATATCGCGGTCATCCCTGATTCTCTGGACTTTGGCGCATTTTTCATCGGGCTCACCGAGACCGCCATCGTGCTGATCATCAACGAGGGGACCGACTTATTAACGGTGGATAGTATTGTCGCTGACCATGCTGATTACACGGTGGATACCTCGAATTTCAGTCTGAATCCGGGTGAGAGCAGGAAAGTAATTGTCTCCTTCGCACCCATCGACTCCGGGCTTATTCCCGGAACATTGACCATCGCCAGCAATGACCCGTTGAGCCCGACAGTAGCCGTCGCGCTCAGTGGTGAGGGCATTCTTCCACCCATCATCGCCGTCTCACCCGCTTCCCTGAGCGACAGCCTATTCACCGGCGAGGCGGCCGTACACGCGCTGACAATCGATAATTCGGCCGGGGGCAGCGACCTCGAATTTTTCATCGAGATCGAAGGACCAGCGGCGACTTCCGCTCGCCTAAGGATGATGACCCTGCAACGACCGACCGCGGCGGTTGGTGTTCCCGAGGGTGTGACATATACGCCGGAGCGAGTGATTGTCAAGTTAAGCCAAGGCATTCAGATGTATGAAGCAGATGAAATCCGGCATGACTTACAGGCCCAAGTGTTGCGCGAATTCCCGATTATCGGCGCCGAACTATGGTCGATCTCCGAGATCTCGGTAACCGATGCCGTCACGCTCTATCAGGGCGATCCCCGCGTCGAATACATCGAGCCCGATTATCAATGGCAAGTCATGCACACGCCTGATGACCCCCAATATGGCAACTTGTGGGGCATGCACAATGTGGGACAATCCGGCGGGACGGTCGATGCGGATATCGACGCCCCCGAGGCCTGGGATTTGGGAACCGGCGGCGAGGTAATTGTGGGGGTGATCGACACCGGGGTGGACGACGACCATGAAGACCTGCACGGAAATATGTGGGTCAATGAGGATGAAATACCGGACAACGGCCTCGATGATGACGGCAACGGTTATATCGATGATATCCACGGTTGGGATTTCGTCAACAACGACAACGATCCCTATGATGACTACGGCCACGGCACCCATTGCTCGGGCACCATTGCCGGGATGGGCGATAATGGCATCGGGGTGGTCGGCGTGTGTTGGAGCGCAAAAATTATGGCCCTGAAATTCCTCGACCAATGGGGATATGGTTCGACCGCCGACGCGGTCTCGGCCGTGGAATACGCTATTGTCAACGGCGCAAACCTGACCAGCAACAGCTGGGGCGGCGGCGGTTATAGTACGGCGCTTTATGATGCGATCAGTGCCGCCGGTGCGGCCAATCAACTCTTTGTCGCCGCGGCAGGGAATTACGGTAGTAATAATGACAGTTCTCCCCTCTATCCATGTAGTTATGAACTTGATAATATCCTTGCCGTGGCGGCTACTGACCACAACGACTTGAAGGCGGGGTTCTCCTGCTATGGGGCCACCTCCGTCGATCTAGGCGCACCCGGGGTAAACATCCTGAGTTCGCTCCCCGGAAATTCCTATGACTATAAAAACGGCACGTCGATGGCCGCGCCGCATGTCTCCGGGGCGTGCGCGTTGGTGTGGGCCAAAGGTGAATTCCTTAGCAATTATGAAGTCCGGCACATTATCCTGGATAACGTCGACCCGATCGCCTCGCTGGACGGTTTGACCGTCACCGGCGGCCGATTGAATGCCTATCGTGCGTTGCTGAATACGAATACCTGGCTGCGGGTGGATATCCTGCAAGGAGTTGTCCCGGCCGGCGCCTTTCTTGACCTCGAAGTGACTTTTGATGCCGCGGAGCTTTACGGCGGTGTCTATGATGCGAATATCGTGGTGGAAAGCAACGATCCGGTGCAGCCGATGGTCATCGTTCCCGCGCAATTGCATGTAACCGCCGCTCCGGATATCGCGGTAGCCACGGACACGCTGAATTTTGGGGACGTGTACCTGGGGTACCCCAAGTGTCTGCCGCTATTCGTTTTCAATAAGGGGACCGATTCGCTGTTGGTCACCGAGATCAGTCTGAGCGAGAGTGATTTTTCGGTTGATGTCACCGATTTTCGACTGGCTTTGTTTGAAGATACAGTGGTCCAGGTGACCTTCACGCCGGTGGCCGTGGGCCCGATTGCGGGAAGCCTGACCATCTCCAGCAATGACCCGGATGAGCCGCTTACCGTGGTGGAGCTTCAAGGTCTGGGTCGCGAATGCCCGGAGATATCGTTTTATCCGGATACCCTAAAGGACAGCCTGTTTGTCGACGAACTGGGCGGCGATACGCTTTACCTGAAAAACGTCGGGCTGGATGTCTTGGAATTTACTTTCCCTTCTTATGCCGCGGCGGCGCTGCTCGCCGATTCCTCGCGGGAGCACAACAACACCGAGCATGATTTCGGTTACCTGGAAATCGACAAGGGCGAGATGGATCCCCGGGAAGGCAACCCGCTGGTCATGGGCGCGGGCGGTCCGGACAGTAGTGGTTACAGTTGGATTGACAGCGACGAGCCCGGTGGCCCGGTGTTCAATTTCATCGACATTTCGTCAACCGGAACGCCGGTTGGTAGTGTTGGTGGCAATTACATTGGTCCCTTTCCGATCGGATTTTCGTTTCCGTTTTATGACAGCAGTCACACGGAGTTCTATATCCAATCCAATGGGGTGATCAATTTCGATGACCGATATGTTTCCGGGAACAACCAACCGATACCGCAAGCCGACAATTACAACAACCTCCTGGCCTGGTGTTGGAATTATCTCGACGGATACTATGGCCAGGTTTATTATCAACAGATGGGCAACATGCTGGTGATTCAATTCGATGATTATGGAAATTACTACCATAATTGGACGGTGGATGCCGAAGTCATCATCTTCGCTAATGGCAACATCATGTTCCTGTATGATGAATTCCGTGAGTGGTTTGATGTAGTATATATGACCGTGGGCATCGAAAATGCTGAGGGAACGGACGGTTTGGAAGTCGCCTTCAATACCCCGTATCTGCATGATGACCTGGCGATTTTATTCAGCCGCATGCCCCGGTGGATTACGGGAGTGGCGCCGGCGTCCGGCGCCATCGCGGCCGGGGACAGTCTGGCCATCGAAGTCGCTTTTGGGGCCGCCAATATGCTGGGCGGTCTGTATCTGGATACCCTGGACCTTTTCTCCAATGATTGTGACAATCCCGATACCTTTATCTGCGCCAGGTTGCGTGTTTCCGGAATTCCGGAGATTAGCGTGACCGCTGATTCGTTGGACTTCGGCGATGTGTATATCGCCTATCCGGAGAGTCTGTCGCTATCAATTTTCAACACGGGTACCGACCTGCTCATCGTCACGAGTATGGTTGCCGATGCGGATGAGTTTACAGCGGACCCCCCGAGTTTCTCTTTGGCTCCCTATGCCGATACAATAGTGCAGGTCACCTTTAGTCCCACGGAGAGCGGGGTAGTTGCAGGAATCCTGTCGATTATCAGCAATGACTCCGTCTCCGCGGTTTACCCGATTCATCTCACGGGCCGGGGGCGGGAATGCCCGGATATGGCGTATTATCCGGATACTTTGACCGATAGTCTGTTGACTGGCGAAACTGGCGGCGACACGCTGATTTTGAAAAATATCGGCTTGGGTGTATTGGAGTTTACTTTCCCCGCCTACGCCGCGGCTGCTTTGCTGGCCGATTCTTCGCTCGAACATAATAACACCGCGCACGACTTTGGCTTTCTGGAAGTTCCGGCGGACCAGCCGGACCCGCGGGAAGGAAATCCGGTGATCCTCGGCGCCGGCGGCCCGGACAGCAGCGGTTACTATTGGATCGACAGCGACGAACCGGGCGGCCCGGTGTTCAACTTCATCGACATTTCGGCAACCGGGATGCTGGTTACCGGTCTGGAAAACGACAACTATGTCGGTCCTTTTCCGCTGGGCTTTTCATTTTCCTTTTACGGGAACAGTTACACCGAGTTCTACATTCAATCGAACGGCGTAATCAATTTCGATGACACCTATATTTCCCTCAGTAACCAGCCGCTGCCCCAGGTTGACAGCTATAATAACCTGCTCGCTTGGTGCTGGGATAATCTCTACGGAGCCAATGGCGGGGTCTACTACCAGCAACTGGGCAATAAAGCGGTGATTCAATTTGTGAATTATAAGGAGTATGGCGGTCACGGTACTGTCGATGCGGAAGTCATCATCTTCGCCAACGGCAACATCCTGTTCCAGTATGCCGCCTTCCACCGTGGGTTTCGCTTGGCGGGCAATACGGTGGGCATTGAAAACGCCACGGGTACCGATGGCCTGGAGGTGGCGTTCAACACGGAGTATTTGCACGATCAATTGGCCATATTATTCAGCCGAGTGCCCCACTGGATTACCGCAGTATCCCCGGTGGCGGGCGTGGTGGCGGCCGGTGACAGTATAGCCATCGAAATTGCTTTCACGGCGGAGGAAATGTTGGGCGGCACATATCTGGATTCTTTGGAGATTTCCACCAACGATTGCGACAATCACGACACGCTCGTTTTCGTTAACTTGCAGATTACCGGGGTCCCTGATATTATGGTGTTCCCTGATTCTCTGGACTACGGTGCGTTATTCATGGGTCTGTCGGCCACCGACACCGTGGTGATCTTCAATGACGGGACCGATCTTCTGACGGTAACCGACATCAGCTCCGACAATCCGGATTACACCGTGGATACGACAAACTTCAGTCTAACGCCGTCTGCGAATCAGGCGATCATCGTCACTTACGCCCCGACCGCTGTCGGGCCCATTCCCGCTATCCTGACGGTCACCAGTGACGATCCCGATGAACCACAGGCCACGGTCAAGCTGCAGGGAGAGGGTTTGCTGCCGGCGGACATTGTTACCAGGCCCAGCTCGTTTATCCGCTTCCTGTTGAGCGATGAAATCGGCGCCGAATCGTTGATGATCGCCAACCACGGGGGCGTTGATTTGGAGTTCAATATTGTCGTACAGGATACACACACTGCCGGCATGAGTGTCAATCAGGCCTTGGCGGCAATCATCGAGCGTAGCGGAGTCTTACAGGATGAAGTTCAGGTGAATTCAGTGTTGTTGGAATCCGGTGAAAACACCGAATATGTTTACCGTAACCCGGAAGAAGTCGCTCGCGTGGCGTATTCTTCGAATCCCTCCGGATTGGTCGTGGCGATTATTGCGGCCACCGGCAAGCCATCCCGCGTGGACGATGTGCAGGATAAACTGCAGGCGACCGGAAAATTCAGTTCCGTCTCCATCATCGATGCGACCGTGGTGACACCCAATCCGATGGAGCTATCGGCGTTTGACGCCGTGTTGGTGTGGAGCAATGCGCACTACGCCGACCCGGTGGGCTTGGGGAATTCGCTGGCCGATTATATGGATAATGGGGGCGGTGTCGTCTGCGCGCTCTACGAGGTAGCTGCAACGATGACGTCGCCGGGGTACCGCCTGGGCGGCCGTTGGCAGGACGACGAATATTTTGTGATGCTCCGCGGCGACCACCTTCAGGGAAGCCAAGCATATCTTGGGGATGTACTGGTTCCCGAACATCCCATTATGGAAGGCGTAAGCACATTCGATGGTGGTGAGTTTAGTTTCCGTCCCGCCACCACCGGCTTATCCGAGGGTGCGACCTTAATCGCCAACTGGTCCGATGGCCAGCCGTTGGTGGCGGTAAAAACATTCAATGGTGTAAAGCGTGTTGATCTGGGCTTTTTCCCGCCGTCGGCGACCGTGGGCGGGAGCGCATTTTGGAACCCGGAAACTGACGGTGATCTGTTGATGGCCAATTCCCTGGCCTGGGCCGGATCGGAGATCAAATGGATGCAGGCCTATCCGTTATCCGCAACGATCCCGGTCGGTGATTCAATGATCATCGATATGTTGCTCGATCCTACTGATATGGGTGCCGGCGATTACTCGGCATATATGACGATTACCAGCAACGATTATCGTAAACCGGAGGTCTTGATTCCGGTGCATCTGGGAGTGCGGGATCCGGGGGTCGTCTGTGAGGTATCGATCAATTGGCCGGTCCGGATTCTCAATCCCACCATGGAAGAGAGCGCTCACCGGGTAGCCCCCAAAGATCCCGAGCCGGATACCATCGATGTGACTTCATTCTGGATCAATGTCCTGCTCTGCGATCGGAATGAGATAGCGGTGGGCGACTCCGCCGATGTATATGTGGATATTAACCGGGATGGCATATTTGATGCGGCGGAACAGTACCCGGCCGCAGTAATGGCCGAGGAAGGACAAACCAGCCAGATGGTCGCGATCAAGGTGATCATGGGCCCGGACCTGGGCAGCTGTCATTTCCCGGTGGCGATATATAAAATCGGTGAAATTGCATTGGTCAAAGAGGATGGACAGCCAGTCGAACTGGGCCGGGAAAGCATCGCCGCGCAGGGCGGCGATGGCTCGGAGGAAGCCGGAAGTGAGGCAACAGTCTGGCGGTATGAATTGTTGGCCAACTACCCCAACCCGTTTAATGCCGGGACGCTGATATTCTATAATCTCAGCGAGACAGGTTCGGTCACCCTGAAAATATATAACATCCTGGGCCGGGAAGTAAAAACGCTGGTTAATGAAACCCAAGCTACCGGACAGCATGGGGTACGGTGGGATGGCCGGGACGCTCATGGCCGACCGGTGTCCTCCGGCATCTACTTCTACCGTCTGGCGACTCAGGGTTTTACGCAATCACGGAAGATGGTACTGATCCGGTAGGGTGAATTATTGTGCGTAACCTGCACCCATGCGAAATGTCCCATTATCGAGGGACATGGATATGCAAAATCAAGACGCAGCCACCGAGAACCAAAACCCGCCATGCTGGAGGGCTACCGACTGTGAGAATTAATTTTTGCACCGCCAGCGGCGCACTACCCAAATAATGATCACAAGAGTAGCATTAACCCACCATCGTACACATTTCGACGTTGTCGGCCTCGCCGCGGCATTCTTATGATTGTCCTGACATAGAGTCGGTCTCAGGCTTGGGTTTTAATATATTCCTCATAAATTCCTGGCGTGATGGACCAATAGAATCTGAGGAGAAAAATAGCGATTTCATTGCCCTACAAATCCCGCCAAAGCCTGGAAAGAGAGTCATTTCATTAATCCCCATAAGATTTAACTCACGAAGGACTACCGGCTTATCTTTCACCGAGAGTAGTGCTGTATGTAGAAAAATCTTTTTCGCTTCAGTTGATCTTCCATTTATGTAACTCTCCATATCATCCACATTCGTAACGGTAAATGTGCCTTGTTGTGGCACTATTCTCGGATTAAATCGGGCATGAGGTCTGAGAGTGCTTATGTACCGGACATTTATATCCCTCAGATCACGTGGCTGTTGGAATGACTTCTCCCATTCGAGATAATCAAAGATGTAAATTTTGACATTATCGCTCATTGGATACTGGTCCTTTACCTCCCTGAACGCGAAGTAGGCGGCAATATAAGGAGAGAGGGTCCAGTCTAATAATGGTGTCGGGAAACCGTGATGTTGAATCAACGACAGGAAAGCGCCAAACTCATCCTTATTGTCCAAGTCAATTATCTCATCTCGGATGGCGCTTATATGATATTTTACCTCCGGGATAATCGCATTAAGGTATTGCACCAAATCAATTTTATTCTGTTTGGTCTCGCGATGAAATGTTGTCTGAAGTTTCCATGATTCATTCGCATGGCCCCTGCAGTAAAAGCTATATTTCTTCTGCACAAGCGTATGAATCCATGTCTTGTATTGATCCCAAGTAATTGATTGTTGTGACATATTCCACCTTCTCAAATTTAGGCACTTTTTTCAAGCGCCAGGGCGCTTGACCTACTCACTCAAAACCATCTGCTGCGTTACGGCGCACGGTCTCCCACCAGCCAGAAATCACGCGGGTAGAGCCGGTAGACCGGTTGCGGCTCCTCGGCGCCGGCGATCAGCTCCTCCAGCGACTCAAACTGGGGCTCCGGCCCGATCAAGAAGAAACAGCCGTCCCGGCTGGCGGATAACGGCGGGCCGTAGCCGATAAGTACCGGGCCGTAGGTTTCTTTCATCCGTGATTTTAATTCTTCGTATAGCGCTTCCCGGTCCTTAAGGTCCAACACCTTCTGGCGAAAGGCCGAGACTTTCTCGGGCGGACGGTTGTCGACCAGATCGGCCGCCATCGATACGCCGCGCGATTCATAGCGCGAGGGAGCCCGCGAAGCCCCGAAAACCAGGGCCACGGCATAATCCACCAGTTGCGGATCATCCTCGGCCTCATTAAGCACGTTAACCACAAAGCGCATGGTTTCGGCAACATCCGGGCATCGTTCGGCATAATACCGTAACCGTCCACTGGCCTGGTTATACCGATAGCCATTGCTGTAGGCCAATCCCGCGGCCCAGGTTTTCATGAAAATGCCATGCCCGCCGCCCCCGCTGTAAAGCTTGCCGGTCAGACAATCGATCGCCGCCGCGGTGCTAGTGTCATACGGTCCGGCATGTTCGGCGGAAAAAATCAATACGCCGTTGCGGGTACCTTCATGGACCAGGCCGACATACAGCGGTTTTTCCATTTCCGGTTCACGAGACCGCAACCGCTCGATGATCCGCTCATCGGTCGCATAGGCCTGACGGATAACCGGGCCATCCGTCGTGAGCTTGCCGACAAAATCCTCGACCAATCCGCGGGTGGCCTCCCGATCCGCCTGATTAGAGATCATGACCATTCGCGCATTGCCGGATTGCCGGATCAAATCCAGCACGGCATTAAACCGGCTCAGCGCGACACCCGGTTGGGTCAACAGATCGGCCTTGGTCTGCGTACAGAGATACACCCAATCACCGTTAAGGTTGGCGTCCGGGATTTCATCCAACGTCACTTTCAGCAATTTGGCGATCTCGACCAGATGATCCCGGGTCACCGGGGAAATCTGCGTGAGATCGGCATTAAGCTGCCCGAGAATCAAATGTGGTTGGGATTCGGTGTCGCCCGGTTCCGGGATATTTTCCAGGGCGTCCAAAACCAGCAACATATCTTCGCGGTTGGCCGACGGACCGAATTCGGCCATGGCCTCGAGGATAGACGACAATTCCGCCTGTTCCTGCTCATTGCCGGGATCAGCCAATTGCCATTTTAAACGTTGCAGATGATGGGTTTCGGTTAGGAAACAATCGGTCGACAAAAACAACGGGTTGCTCTGCCGGCGGTAACCATTAGCCGGATAGTTGACCCAGGATTCCTCGGAACGCTTCATGAAATTGCGGTAGGAAATCAACGATTGGTCGATAACGTCCGTCATCCGCGACAGATTTTCCTCGTGCAGATAAGGCGTATACAACGCGGCATCCATCCAGCCCAGGACATTTTTTAACTCCTCGACATTACTGCCCTGCCCCGAGAGCACGAGTTCCACGCGCTCGGATTCGACGTCCGTGTCGTAGTAAGAACCGAGACTCAGCACCTCCCGGCGCAGGCGTTCACGCATTTCGTCATAAGGAAGCACCTCGCCGTCCTTGACCACCCCGACTTGAGTCAAAATATCCGGAATAAACGGAACGTACACCAACAACGATTCGGGAACCACATCCATCCGTAGCGCGAGATCGATCCGCGAGGAACTCATATTATCGAAGGTCGAGGCGACCAGGGAAATATTCCCGGGCAGCATGATGGTCTCATATTTGAGCTGTTCATCAAGGGTCAGCGGCGGATTGTCGATAAACCCGGGCAATTCCGCCCCGGCGGCGATAGCCTCCAACTCGGCGGTCTTGGCCTCGAATTCCGCCTTGTATTTCGCCAGTGCGGCCTGCTTGTCGGCGACGCCGTATTTTTGTTTGAAATCCTCGATGTAGGCGGCCAGACGTTGTTCCTTGGCCTCCGCCTCCGAAACCAGCATTTCAGCGGAAGGCGCGGCGCCGACCGCATACGCGGGAACCGTCAATACCTGCCAGCGGTCGATCTCATCTTGCCAAAAATTCCGGCCGAGGTTCAACAGACTATCCATCTCGGCGAAGCGCTCTTTGAAGACCAATGATTTACGAAAACCCGACTCCCGTTCCAGATCGGTCATCAAACCCAACCAACCCCAACCGGCGCCACTGCGAAAACCAAACATCGGCGGGGAGTTGAGATATTTCTCGATTCGCTTTTTATTCTCGTTCATCCGGTTGCGGATGCGGTCGTTAAACTCGTTTAATTCCTCCGAACCATCGGCAAAATCGTGGATGCGCCGGAATTCACCCACAATCAGGGAGCGCACGCTGTCCAGCATCGGCTCGTTGATATGGGAGTTATCGATGCCGGTTAAACCGAAATAAATTGAGATCCCCTGCTCGGAATCAACACCGCCCCAGACCGAGTTGCCGTCGAGATCAATTTTTTGCGTCTGCGAATTAATAAAGAGATTATATAGATTGGAGGTCTGCCCGCTGGCAAACGCCGCCATAAATAACTCCAGCCGCGCCAATTCGCCGGGTCCCAACTCGACATCCGGCGGCCAGGCAAAAATCGTATAACCGGGATCTTCGGCTTTTTCCGAGGGGTAGGTATTCAATTTAATCGTCCCCGGCGGCGCGGGCTCGGGTGGCGGAAATTCAAAGCCCAGAATGCCGGGCGTGGGACTTGAATCCTCCCAATCCTGGCAG
>SDBS01003218.1_pt1 | contig 15991 bp, 14 predicted proteins | sample 2277091 | NCBI WGS metagenome assembly SDBS01 (sample SAMN10404972, study PRJNA504765) | marine sediment metagenome | isolation source: marine sediment core GS10_PC15, 163 cmbsf | place: Arctic Ocean: Southern Knipovich Ridge | collected 2010 | reverse complement strand
TGATCCCTTTGGGGTGCCATTTAGTTGTACGTACGCCGATGTGGTTGGTATCCATCCCCTGGCTGGGGCTGAGAGTATTGCAGAAGTAGAGACCTATTCCTGGCCTAATCCGGATCATTTTGATTATCAGCGGGTGGAGCTTGAAGCCAAAAGCTTAAGCCCACTGTATGCTGTCAAAGGGGGCTGGGCGCCGGTATTTTGCCAGGTGATGAATTTCTTCGGCATAGAAGAGGCAATGATCAATATGAAAACCTGCCCTGAGATTATCGAAGCAACTGTGGCACATATTCTGGCTTTCTACTTGTGTGTGTTAGAGCGTGTGTATAATGTGTGCCAAGGATATCTGGATTTTGCGCCGTTAGGGGATGATTTCGCCGGTCAACATGGGCCGTTAATAAGCCCCGACGTCTGGCGTCATTTTTTCAAGCAGGCCTATGTCAGTTTGTTTGAGCAGGCCAAAGAACACGGCTTGATGATCTGGTTCCACGCTTGTGGCACTTTCCGTGAGGTTCTACCAGACCTAGTTGACGCGGGCTTGGACGTCTGGGCACCTGTACAAGCACACTTGGCGGGGAATAATCCAGTTGAGTTGAAGCGGGAATACGGAAAACATATTACGTTCGCCGGTGGGATCAGCACTCAGTGGACGCTTCCCTTTAGTAGCCCGGAGGACGTGCGAGCTGAGGTTAGAGAGCGGATCCAGGTATTGGGGAGAGGCGGCGGGTACATTTGTGGCCCTGATCATACTGTTAGACCTGAAGTTCCTGTTGAGAACGTTAAGGCGCTCTTTGACGAAATCAGGAGTTTTCGAGCTGAAGGGATAACCCGTGATGGGAGTAAGTAAAATTCCTGATATTAGCCTAGATAAGACAGAAACTGACGGGAAATCCTTAATCAGAACATACTTTGATGGTATGGCCAGTTATCAAAATGTTAAGGAACGAAAGACTATGACTTTGTGTCTTTGTGGTAGAAGTCCTCACCTAGTCTATAACAGCTCGATTGGTAATTTATCATCCAGTTTATTGTTGACATAGCTATTCCATTTAGGAAGAAAAGGGTGAAAAATGAGAGCAGCCGACAGGAGAATAGGCATCCTTTTGATTATGCCGGTCCTTATTTTGATCTTCGGGCTTGTGTTGTATCCTTTCTTATACAATTTCTATCTTAGCTTCCTGAACGTGTCTTTCAAGCACCCGATCGGAGAGTTTGTCGGCCTGAGCAATTATGCTAGGATATTCAAAGACTCCACTTATTGGAGCGCTACAATAAGGACTATCATCTGGACGGTTGGGGTAGTTGGTGGTCAGGTGGTGGTGGGTCTGGGAATTGCGCTGTTGCTAAACTGGCAATTCAAAGGTCGGGGGCTTGTGCGTGGCTTGATGATCTTGCCCTATACTATCTCAACAGTGGTGGTTGCTTTCATATTCAAATGGATGCTGGGCGATCTGTATGGCATCATTAATCAATCCCTCCTATCAATCGGGTTGATCAAGGAACCAATCATCTTCCTGGGTTCGTCAAAATCGGCTATGATCACGGTCATTATCATTGCTATTTGGAAGGCGGTGCCATTGGTGGTGCTCATGCTGTTGGCAGGACTGCAGGCCATACCTCGCGATCAGTATAATGCAGCCAAAGTGGACGGGGCTAACCGATTCCAGGAGTTCTGGGCTATTACCCTGCCCGGTCTGAAAGGAGTCCTGAGGGTGGTGGTTATTCTTAAGACCATATGGACCTTTAACTGGTTTGATATGATCTGGCTTCTGACTCAAGGAGGGCCAGCTGAAGGGACCACGATTTTGCCAGTTCTTGTTTACCGGGTAGGGTTTAGAATGATGCGCTTAAGCCGGGCCAGTGCGATTAGCGTTAATATGCTCATTTACCTGGTGATTCTCATGATCTTGATGTTCAGTTTTGATCCGATGGTTGGAAGAATAAAGCGTTATTTCAAGGAGGCAGTATATTGAAATTCAGAAAGGTATATCAAGCTGTCCTCAAGTACACGCTTATTTATGTGGTAGTAGGGATAATGATCTTTCCTATCTACTATCTTGTAGTGTCTGCATTCAAGTCACCTGGTACCCTGTTTACCGTAGATATAATCCCTGTTCACCCCTCGTTGCACTTTTTCCGGGAGGCAATTTCCTCGTCGCCGTTCCTTCAATGGACGATGAATAGCCTAATCGTTGCCATAGCGACATGCGGCATCTCACTAGTGATCGCCCTCTCTGCAGCCTACAGCCTGGCGCGTTTCCAGTATCGTGGTCGTGATTTGATATCACGCTTGATCTTATTTGTATATATGTTTCCACCCGTCCTGCTGGTTATCCCCTACTTCATATTGATGAACAAGATCGGGCTGAGGGATACCCTGTCAGGTCTGGTGGTATCCTATACTACCTTCTCGCTGCCCTTCAGCGTATGGTTTTTGACAGCTTATATGAGGAGCATCCCACGTGAGTTGGACGAGGCGGCGCTGGTCGATGGATGTACCCGGATCAGTGCTCTATTTCGGGTGATTCTGCCTGTCATAGTCCCGGGAGTGGCGGCTACTCTGGTGTACGTTTTCCTGGCGTCCTGGAACGAATTCTTGTTCGCGTACATCTTGATACGAACCCAAGATTTAAGAACATTGCCGTTGGGCGTAGCTGCCTATTTCACTTCCATGTTCATCCCGTGGGGTAACGTCATTGCTAGCACGGTGTTGATGAGTATACCGGTCATGCTGTTTACGTTAATTGCTCAGAGGTGGTTGGTGATGGGACTCACGGGCGGGGCCGTCAAAGAATAGACCCGGGTGAAGCACGCATGCTGATGTTATCGCTTAAAGTTGTTCGGATTTCCTTGAAAAAATTTTGCTGATAATAGCAATGAAGTTACATCTTTGGCAAAAAAGGAGCTCAAATAAGGCCAGAGGGAGGTGAAAAGCAGGTAGGCTGTTAGCTCATGACGAAGGAAAGCCTTTCAAAAAGAGAAGTGTTGAAAGATTAGTTTCTCTTTTTAGGAGCTTTCAGGGAAAAATACAATTAAAAGAGGAGGAGGAGTAATATGCATAGTGAAATTTCTAAGTTAATAAAACGTTCTGAGGGTTCTAAGGAAGGAAAGATAAGCTGGCGCGGCTTTTTGCGTCACGCAGGACTGTTGGGCGTATCCTTAGTATATGCACAGACATTGCTCTTTGGCGTGCCGCAGCTCTCCACGGCAGCTGAAAAGGTGACTCTGCATTGGTACAACCCGCATGGCGCGCCGACTTTCTTACCGCACTGGGAGAAGATCATCTCGGACTTTGAGGCTGCCCATCCTGAAATTAAGATATCTAATGATATCGTGGGATGGGGAGACATCTTCACCAAACTCGCAGCTGATGTATTTGCTGGGACATTGCCGGACATGACAACGCTAGGCATGGATGGTGTGGTTGGTTTTCATACCACGGGGGTGGCTGTTGAGACTGATCCGGTCATCACGGCGCTTGAATCAGATGGTGTGATATTCAATCCTTCGGTGCTCAAGCAGGTGGAGTTAGACGGCAAACACTATGGTGTGCCCCGATATGTGACCTATGGTGGAATCACCTACCGCAAGGACTGGTTTGAGGAAGCCGGCATCGAGCTGGCCGGTACCCAGGATAAGTTCCAATATACTTGGGACGAATATGCCGATATTAGCGAGAAGCTTCACAACCCGCCTGAGCGGTATGCCTTTGCTGCCCCCTGGGGTGATTATAATGGCGTTAAGTACGTGTGGAATTTCTTTCTGGGCAATGGTATCACGGTTTTGGCCGAGGACGGCACTCTGAACTGGGACAAAAACAAAAAGAATATCAAAGAGACTTACGAGTTCATCATCGACATCGTACAGAAATATTCAACCCCAGGTAGCGCGACTTATGTGGCTGATGACGTCCACACCGCTTTCAGCAAAGGTAGAGTGGCCATGGCCTACGGAGAGGGCGACGGCCACCTGGTGTTAAACGAAAACCCGCCTGATTGGATGAAGGACGGTCCAGGGGCTCACCTGGGCTTCATGGCCAATCCTTATAAAAGCACGCCCAAGGGAGGCATGTACGGTGGTGGCGTGGGATTCATCCTGTTTGATGCCGGGCATATTCAGGAGACATATGAATGGATTCGGTTCTTTATGCAGGATGACAACCTGATCGAATCCATCTGGCCCTACCGAGTAATGGTCACACCAGCTACTTTGACAGCCCAGAAGTCTAAAAAGTTCACGGAAGACTCTGTAGTAATCGCCTGGAAATCGGTATTGGACCAGATGGCTTTAGCTGCCAGAGAGAATCCGATCTCCACCGCCGCTGCTTTCTGGGGACCCATAGAGCTCGGACAGGAGATTGAGTTCTCCGGTATCTTAGAGGGTGTGGTGCAGAAAGTGCTGGCAGGAGATGCGTCGTTGGACGATGCTATGGCTGATGCCAAGCGGAGACTGGAGGACATCATCAAGGGATAGATTTATGTTCAGGATAGGGGAGAATATCCATTCTGCAAATTGAGTGAAATGTTGGGGGCCCGGGGGTAAGCGTCGGTGCTGCAATATCAGACATTTCCTGGCAACCTCACGTTTGGAGTAATGTTTCATGGGAGAGATGACGCCGCGTGAGCGGTTGTTGAGTGCCCTAGAAGGCGGACAGCCGGATAGAGTGCGAATTTTTGAATGGCCGTTCAATCTGGATCTGTATGAAACCTATCTGGGATACCGGCCCCAGGCATACAACGGTCGCGATGCTGCACGGGTAGCCATGAAGATCGGGCTGGATGGCGTATCTCTTTTCGTCTCTTCTGCCGATGATCATAAGGATATTTGGATTGATGCTAGGCAGTACAGAGATGAATGGGGTGTTCTACGACAGAAGGACCCGGCAGCATGGCCGTTGGATGCTCCTATCGGGGAAGTTATCGGTGGTTTTGAGGCTTTGGCCAACTACAAAGGACCGGATCTTCGGGCATAAGGTCGTACCCGGGACCTACGGCAGGCGTTAGAGGAGGCAAAAGGCAGGATGGCCCTGATAGTGGCTATTGAGGGACCGTTATCCATGTCTACTCAGATTGCTGGCCCAGAACGGTTCATGCTGCTATGCTATTATTCACCCGAGTTAGTGGATCATCTGGCTCAAGTGTGCACCGATTTCGGTATTGTAACGGGCCAGCGAGCTGTTAACGTTGGTGCTGATGCATTGATCATCGCTGATGATTAAGGACATAAAAATGGTCCTTTTTTGTCGCTCCAACATTTTCGGTGCTTTATCCTGCATCAACTTCGCAGAGAAATAACCGAACTAAAGGAACTGCACGTGCCCATCTTACTGCATAGCTGTGGAGACATTAATGCCTACCTGGATGATCTGGCAGAGGGGGGCATCAAAGGTCTTAATCCAATACAGCGCTCCGCAAACATGGACATAGCGAAAATAAAGGCCTATTACGGTGACCGTATTTGCTCTGTCGGAAATATTGATGCCTCTCGTACACTGCCTTATGGAAACGCAGCCAAGATTGAACAAGAGGTAATTGAGACGCTGCGGGTTGTGGCTCTAGGAGGTCGCTATGTGTTGTCCACTGATCACTCACTACACGGGGGAATCCCGGTAACAAACATCATGACCATGATTGAAACAACACACTGTTTCGGTCAATACCCCTTCCGATTGCTATAAAGGAGACTATCATGGCGTCACAATACTTTCATCGTGTGACCAAAGAAACACCCACCAGGATGTGGATCAACAATCCATCGGGATCTGAGATGGAAAAGGCGATAGTAGCTGGTGCCATCAACTGCACCACCAATCCGGCTTATTGCTCAAAGCTTCTGCAGAGTGACCCAGACTACATTCGAGGCATTATAGACAATGTAATCAAAAAGGTGCACGGCGATGATGAAGCCGCCGTTCTCGTCTACCAAAAGGCAAGTGCACGCGTAATGGCAAGATTCCTTCCGCTGTATGAACAAAGCTCAGGTCGTTATGGATATGTGACTATGCAGGACGACCCTCGCATGGATGAAGACCCGAAAGCCATCCTTCAGGCTGTATTGCGCAATCGAACTCTGGGCAAGAACTTTATGGCCAAGATCCCAGTAATACAATCCGGATTGCAAGCTGTCGAAGCATGTGTGGAAGAGAATATTCCCGTGTGCGCGACAGAAGTTTTTTCAATGGCTCAGGCCATCAATGTATGCGAAATGTATCAGAGTGCATCAAGGAGAACGGGTAATCGTCCTCCCTTCTATGTCACCCACATTACCGGTGTCTTTGATGAGTATCTGGGAAAGGTGGCTAAGCGCGAAGGAATTGAGATCGATACCCAAATCCTGGCTCAAGCAGGATGTACCGTGGCTCGAAAAGAATATCGTATGCTCAAAGAACGCGGCTATGAGACCACTATGTTGAGTGGCGGAGCGCGCGGTACACACCATTTCACAGAGTTTGTAAGTGGTGACGTGCACATCACAATCAATTGGAATACGGCACAAGAGCTGATAGAAGCCGATGGACCGGTTGTGTCGCGTATCGATGTAAAGACACCCCAAGCAGTCATAGATGAACTGACCGAGAAGTTCAGCGACTTTAGTAAAGCATACTATGAAAGCTGTCTGTCTGCCGATCAGTACGCAGACTATGGGCCGGTGCGGTTCTTCCGAAACGCTTTTCTGAAAGGATGGTATATCCTCCTGGCCGAGATTGCTTTGCGTCGTCATTTTTATGCTCTGTGATGCTGAATATGCATTGTAATTGGGTACACCCTTTGATGCGAGTGTGAACTGTATGAAATTACGATTTGCTGCAAATATCAGTATGCTCTATTACGAAGTCCCGTTCCTGGACCGTTTTGCATTGGCCGCAGGTGCCGGCTTCGTCACCATCGAATTCCTTTTTCCTTACCAGGAGGGAATCGATGAAATTAAAGCTCGTGTGGATGATATGGAATTAGCAATAGCTCTGTTTGATGTTCCCCCTGGAGATACCACTAATGGAGAGTTTGGTACACTTGGCATTCCAGACCGGCGTGATTATTTTCGACATAGTTTCGACCTAGCTCTTGAGGCTGCAACGCGCTTAAAGTGTGGCGGCCTTAATGTGTTGGCCGGCAATAAGATAACAGGTGTTGAATATGCTGCCCAGACCGAAAGTGCCATCGAAAATCTGGCATGGGCGGCCCCTCGAGCGAAGGCAGCAGGTGTGAAGCTATTGATTGAGGCGCTCAATACTATTGACCATCCGGATTATCTTTTAAATTTTACGGCGGATGCTCTGGAAATTGTGAGAGAGGTTGACCACCCTCATGTACAGCTTCAGTATGATGTGTACCACGCTCAAATGGCGGAAGGCAACTTGCTCAACACCTTAGCAGGCTGTTTTCCCTACATCGGTCACGTACAGATAGCTGATGTACCTGGCCGCCACGAACCAGGTACCGGTGAAATCAACTATCCCGCCATATTGGCAAGGCTAAAGGAGCTTGCCTATCAGAGCTACATTGGTTTAGAATACGTGCCTTCTCAAAGCACTGATGCATCGCTGAGTTGGTTGCCGACAGAAGAAAGAAATCGTCCATAAGGTTATATTATTCTCCGTTATCGTGTGATAGCGGGATCAGCATATCCAGAGTTCAAACAACAGGAGAAGATTGAAATGCCCGAAACCGGCTCAAGTGTACTGTACGGCCACCTCGGCAAAGAATATCCCACCATCGTGAAAGGCAAAGGAGTTTATGTCTTTGATGAGAATGGGAAACGATATCTAGACGCTACAGGAGGGGGGGTCGGTGTTGTTAACATAGGCCACGGCGTAGATGAGATAGTTCAAGCGATCACAAAGCAAGCCAAAACTCTGGCTTTTGCCTATGGAGGTTCCCTAGATAACAGACCCAGGCAAGAGCTAGCCGACAAGCTACAACAATGGGCCCAAAAGGGAATGGGGGAAACCAAAACATTTTTTTGTTCGGGCGGAGCGGAGGCTAATGAGAGCGCATTAAAAATCGCACACCAATATCACCGTGAACGTGGTAGGCCAGATAAGCGATTGGTCGTTGGACGGTGGCAGAGCTATCATGGCAACACCATTGCCACTCTTTCTATGGGAGGACGAACACAATGGCGAAACATTTATAGTTCCTATCTCCTCAACTTTTTGCATATTGCCCCAACTTACTGTTATCGCTGTCCTTGGAGGAAAACTTATCCAGGTTGCGAACTTGATTGTGCATACGAACTGAGAAGAGTGATCCGTCAAGAGGGACCCGAAAATGTGGCGGCTTTCATAGCTGAGCCCATTAGCGGAACTTCGATGGCGGCAGTCATGCCTCCTCCTGAATATTTTTCCATTATCCGAAGTATATGTGATGAGTATGATGTTTTGTTTGTGGTAGACGAAGTGCTCACCGGTATCGGAAGGACCGGTGAAAAGTGGGGCATCGATCATTGGCAAGTAACGCCCGACATTATCACAACGGCTAAAGGTCTCAGTGGAGGCTATTCTCCGCTAGCTGCGGTGATGGTAGCAGAAAAGATATGGCGCACGATTGCGAGCGGCAGCCGGAGAGTGATGCACAGTTATACGTTTGGTGGAAATCCATTAAGTTGTGCGGCCGGGGTAGCTACCCTGAGGTATATTGAGGAACATAACCTCGTCTCAAGATCCAGGGAGATCGGAAGTAGGCTGTTGAGTGCACTGCAACAGGAACTGTCAGACTTATCGTATGTTGGTGAGGTACGAGGAAAAGGTTTATTGTTGGGGGTGGAGATTGTGGCGGACAAAGAGACAAAACAGCCATTTCCAGTTGATCGGAACATAACCCGGCGATTGGAGAAGAAAGCCTTTGAGAATGGCTTGTTGATTATCGCAGGGATGGCAGGTTTGATAGAAGGAGTTGTCGGAGATCACATTCAGTTAAGTCCACCCTATGTGATCGAGGATGAGCATATTGATTTTATTGTGAATACGCTATCCGCTTGCATTTCAGAAATAGTAGATTAACTTCCTGCGGGTTTTTTACAAAGCAAAATCTGAGTCTCAAAGAACAGGCTAAAACAGGGGCTGATCATAAAGTCATAGTTAAGACTTTGGCAAAAAGCTAGGCAAAAATGGGCTCTTTGATGCATAAACACTGGCGAAATACGTTATAGTGATTCTTTAGCCACCTCAAGAAACAAAGGAGATTGATTTTTCTAAAAAGTGCTCTAAAGGAGATCTCCAGTAGTATTTAAATTGGTTTTGAGTATCCTTTGGAAGGATCCTTTTGGTTTATTACACATTAAGAAAAGCTATGAGCAACAAAAAACTGAATACCAGAGGGTAAAGGTACTGGTAAGGAGCACCACAAATCTTAGAGATAGAACCTTCAGGTACTTTAGTCTTAGGATCTTTAGTATTAACTGCTTTAAGAGGATGACCTCTCTTTTCCTCGTAAGCAGATAGAAGTTTCCTCCAGTCTAGCTTTGGAGTAGTTTTAGGAGGAACTTTTAGTGGTGGGTTCGGGTCAACAAAGAAATTACGGTAATGAGGATGTTTTTCTTTGAAATCATCTTTAGGTTTAACCTCAGGATTACGGTTGGCTAAAACATCTAAAAGGCCCTGAATAATCTCTTCTATTTCTTCACGGATGAACTTAGAGCAGATCCAGATAACAAAACGAGCAGTCTTTTTCACTTGACTTGCCTCCTTTTTTGGATGGATTCCCAAAGCCTACTGTAACAAGTAGGGGGAGGCAAGTCACTTTCGCTAAAACACTTGATAATAAAGGCTTTAGAACAAAATCACTAAAAAACTTTTGACAATACTCAAAAATAAGAAAGGAGTTTTACTATGTTATCCAAAAATATCCTCTCTATTAATGGTCCTTGGTGTTTTTCTTCCTCTAAACCAAATCAAATAGATGTTGAGGAAATATTTAGGAATTCCTTTTCATCTCAAGGATGGTTGGTCGGCAACGTTCCTGGTACTATCCAAGGTAGTCTTTACAAATTAGGCAAGACCGCCGATCCCTTCTTTAGGAAAAATGCAGACGCTTATCGCTTCTTGGAAAATAAGGAGCACTACTACTATCGAGAGTTTATACTCCCCAAAGAGTTCAAAGAAAATTCTAAAGAGATTTTTCTTTGTTTCGAAGGTATCGATACTATTTCTACTATTTACCTTAACGGTAAGAGAATAGGCAGCACCCAGAATATGTTTACCCCTTACGAATTCAGGGTAACGGATCTTCTGATCCGAGGGAAGAATAAGCTTTTAGTAAAGTTAGAGTCAATCCTTAAAAGAGCCAAGGACAAGGATAAAAGAGGCATTATCAAACTCACAAGAGACTGGTTTAGTGCTTCCTATATTCGTAAAGCTAACTTTGCCTACGGGGGTGATATGAGTCAAAGGATGCTCACCGTAGGTATTTGGAGACCTGTTTATCTTATCTCCTATGAAAAAGTTAGAATCCTTAATACCCAGGTTATTACCGTACTATCAGATGAGAATAATAAAGCTCGTGTCTTTCTCTCTGTAGAGTTAGAGAAATTTTTCTCTCAGGACCTACGGCTGATTTTAAACATTAAAGTTACCCAAAAGAATAATAAGGTAATTAGCCAGCAATTCCCTTTTCTTTTGAAAGAGAAAGAAAAGATCTGGAAAACCTCTTTTGATATTCTTTCTCCCAATCTCTGGTGGCCAAATGGTTTGGGAGACCAATCTCTGTATAGTTTGGAGGTAAAACTACTTTCCGAGAGTAATGAACTCTTGGATGACTATCAAGAAGACTTTGGAATAAGAAAAGTAGAACTTCTTCAAGAAAGAGATAAAATAGAAGGAGGCAGAACATTCACTTTCTCTATTAATGGAATAAAGGTCTTTGCCAAAGGGGCCAACTGGTTTCCGGCTGATCTTATATATCCCGTGCCCAAAGAAACATATAAAGAACTAATAATATCTGCCAAAGAGGCGAACTTTAATATGCTTAGAATCAATGGTGGTGGAATCTATGAGGACGAGGAGTTCTATAGACTTTGTGATGAAATGGGTATTATGATTTGGCAAGACTTTATGTTTTCTGATTGTATGTATCCCGATGATGATGAAGAATTCCTTAAAGAATGTAAAAGAGAAGCGGAAATAGTTGTAGAGAAATTGAGAAATCATCCTTGTATAGTTCTTTGGTGTGGAGAAAATGAGGTGCATGAGATATATTATTCGCATGGTTATAAACAACCTGAGATTTGGGGTATCTGGGGGGAAAAAATTTTCCAAAAGATCCTTCCTGAAGTTTGTAAAAGATTAGATCCTACTCGGCCTTACTGGCCAGGCAGCCCTTGGAGTAGTCCAGGAAAATTTCCTTTTTCAACCCAAGAAGGTGATTTTCATCTTTATCCGGTAACTGGAATACCGCCAAGGCCCATGTACAGCTACGGAAAAGGGGTTTCTTTACCTTTGAGTTTGGAAAACACTTCTTATCGGCTTTATGCTAGAGAAAAACAGAGAGCAAAGTTTTATAGTGAATTTGGTCTGGCAAGTGTTCAATCCTTAGAGAGTTTAGAGAAGATAATGGATAGGAATGACTTCTGGCCAATTGAGGATAACCCTGTATGGAAGTATAATATTGCTGTTACGTTTCCACAACCGATGAAAAGATTTCTGGAAGTGACAAAATTACTCAATAGTGAATTCGGAGATCCAAGAAGTATAGATGATTTTATTCTTTGCTCACAACTTAGCCAGGCCACTACGCTCAAATTTGCCACTGAACATTTCCGGGCAAGGAAATTTTCTTGCAGCGGAGCCTTATTCTGTCAGTATAACGAGTGCTGGCCTACTATAACCTTGAGCGTGATTGATTACTATTTAAATAGAAAGATAGCGTATTATTGGGTAAAGAGAGCTTTTTCTCCTCTTCTTATCACATTTATTGAGGTAGGTAAAGAATATTTGAACGTCTGGTTAGTGAATGACTTACTTCATGACGTAAAGGGAAAACTTCTTCTTTCCAAGATGGATTTCTGGGGAAAAACATCTTGGATTAAAGAAAAAGATGTAACGATTCTGCCTAACTCTTCTACTAGGCTTGAAAGAATAAATTTTCTTGATTTAGGGGTTAATAAGAAGTCCGAATTCTTGTGGGCACGTCTGGAGGTTATGGGAGAAACTAAAGCAGAAAATAGATATTTCTTCTTTCCATGGGCAGATCTTATTTTTCCTAAATGCAAACTGAGGACAGAGATAAAGAGAATAGGAGAGGCAGAACATAAACTCATCATATCATCAGATATTTATGCTCGTTTGGTTAAGATCAAAACAAATGAGATAAAATGCCGGTTAAGTGATAACTACTTTGATCTTACCCCGGGAGAAAAAAGAGAGGTAATTATTGAACCATCAGATTTAAAGAAAGAAAAGGAATTACTTGCTTCCTTGAGCATTAATGCTTTGAATACTTGAAGCGAGGTAGAAATGGTGGAATCAGAAAGAGGCAAGGAGATGCGAGGGTTAATTCTTTTGTAAATACCGGCAAGCTACGTCATTGGAGTAAAGTAATCTTGATTGGATCGCTCGGAGTAATTTCGAGATTGCAGAGCTAGTCCTGGGTCTGTTTTGAGATTGCTTCAGGACTTTATCCCTCGCAATAACAATATAGAATGTACTTTACTGGCATAATATAGGTAACTGTATCTGCATATCTACCTATAGTGAGGTAAAGTGATTATGACTGAAAGAGAAAATTATTTAAGGGCAATAGAGTTTGGAAGTCCACAGTGGATTCCGATTACAGTATCTATTTTATCGGCTGCTTGGATAGAATATAGAGAAGATTTAGAAAAAATTGTTCTTCGTCATCCTAAAGTTTTTAGAGGTTACAAAAAAGGAAACAAAAATTTTGATGAGTGCCCAGTTGGGTGCAGGAAAGGATACCACCGAGATAAATGGAGATGTCTTTGGCATAATACTAAAGATGGAATGTTAGGCCAAGTAGTAGGAAATCCTTTGTCTAATTGGAAATTTTTAGATACTTATAAGCCACCGAATCCTCTCAAAAAGGCTAGTTTTTATCTTGAAGATCAAAATTGGGATGCGGTTAAAAGAAGTATTGAAGAAAAAGAAAAAAAAGGCCTTTTGACCGAAGGGTGGGGAGAAGAGCTTTTTACTCGTTTATATTATTTGAGAGGATTTGAAAATTTAATGATGGATATTGCCACAGATGATCCACATCTTCCAGAGTTGATTGAGATGCTTACGAATTATGAACTGAAACTGATTGATAAATGGCTGGAGATAGGCGTAGATATAATTGGTTTCCATACAGATATCGGAGGACAAAATAGTCTAATGATCAGCCCAACAAAATTCCGTAGATATATTAAGCCGATGTTTAAAAAAATATTTATGAGGTGCCGAAAAGCTGGAACTCATGTTTTCCTTTCTTCGGATGGTTGCCTTTTAGAGATTATTGACGACCTTGTTGGATGCGGAGTTTCTCTCCATGATCCCCAATTTAGGGCAAATACACTGGAAGGAATTTTCAAGGCCTATAAAGGAAAACTATGCGCCCAGGTTGATTTAGACCAGCAAAGAATTCTTCCTTTTGGCAGTCCCAGAGAAATTGATAGACATATTAGAGAAATTGTGAAGAGGCTTAATTCTCGAGAAGGGGGACTCATGATTTACGCAGAGATTCAACCAACTTATTCTTTGAAGAATATTGAGGCTGTATTTGAGGCGCTTGAAAAATACTGTCTCGCTAATAAAGAAAAGCTCGGTAATTGAGGTAGGCAAAAAAAGAAAAAATGTTTGTCCCAAAGCTAGGTTTTTTCGTGCTGGCTCATTCTTTGGAGGAAGGAAAAAATAAGGCTCTGCAGCTTCTCTCTAAGGTGATCGAGAGGCTAAAAAACTTCGCTAGACTTGAGGTTATCGCTACTATCGTCAAGATCAGGCTCAGGTCCATTTCGGTTTCCAATGAGAGGAGCAAGAGTTTCCTTGTAAATATTATTTACAATGGTGTAGACTGCAATAGAAAGTGTTTCTAAATCGGGTATTGGTTACTCCTTTTCTTATAGAGACCATGCCCGATTTAGGAGAAAATTCAAGAGTTGTAAAAGATCAAACTAGCACAATACAGAATATTACACCAGGAGGTGCGTTAAGTCATATATAATAGTGACATATGTCCCCATACCTCAGGAAACATTTGCTAGTTGTAACTTTTTGGCTACAGTGTGAATAAATAACATTGAGGAGGCGGACAAATGTCGCAAGATGATCTCATCAGTCGTCTTTCAGTAAAAAGTCAAGAACATATATTCTTAGATGAACTTGAGAACAGTTTTGAGCTTTCTCCCAAGGAAGCAAGAGGAATCTTAGATTCAGCCAAAACGGTATTTAATCTAGAAGGGGTATCTCACCCAGGAAATATTCGCCCTGGCCAGATAAGGGAGATTGTTCTTACTAAAGATGCATCTGCAGGAAAACCCCTATCTCAACTTAAGAAAGTAGAGATAACCCTCACCTCAGATGCTGGCGAAGAAGACCTCGATGTTCTTTCAAAATACGGCAGAGTTGCCCTTCGAGAGGTGCACATCCTACGATTGGTGGAGGAGGCTCTGGATTAAGAAGGAATTCTCACTCAAGAGGATCTCTCTCGCATCTTGCAAGTGGATGTTCGTACCATAAAGCGTGACATTACCCATCTTCGAAAACAAGGATATCTTGTCCACACTCGAGGGTAAATAAAGGGAATAGGCAGAGGAAAATCTCATAAGGTAGCCATTATTGAGTTTTGCCTTCAAAGATATACTTATACCGAGATCTCCTGGAGAACTAGACATTCTCCCTTTGCTATCAAAAGGTACCCTACCACCTTCTCCAGAATGATCAATTTGAAAAGAAAAGGAGTGGTGCCTGAAGAGATAGCTTTTCTTCTAGGAATCTTTTCTCACCTAGCTGAGGAGTACCTTAGGCTTTGTCAAAAATACAATCTGCCTCAATATCAGGATAGAATAGAGGATATAAGCAGCCTCTCGTCTTACGTGCCTCAGCTCAGCTTAAAAAAGGGGGCTATCCTATGAGTGGCCAAGGAAGAGCACATTACCTTTCTATGGGCAAAAGAGGCTTTAAGCAGGCTGTGATTCATCTTTTAGAGACAGAGTATAAGATCGTTGGTAGTCACCAAAGTTGCCGCTGGAAGCTCCACCCCTTGCGGGTGGGCAGGATGTCACCAAAAGGTAAACCATAGAGAATTTCTTCAAAGAGAGCAAGAATCCATTTCATTCTGGGAAGATCCCATCTCAACGTTTTCGCAGTAATGAAGCTTATCTTTACTTTGTCTCCCTCGCTTATAAGATATTTTCCATTGTTCAAAAAACTATCTGCCAAAGGATATGGCAAGGATGCTCTTTTAAAACTCTTAGCGATAGAGCCATCAGTCATGCAGTCCGAATAGAAGAGAAAGAAGAAAAACTCTACACTTTACATGTGAGCTCAAAGTACAGATACAAAACTGAATTGAAGCTTATACTACAAGAACTGCGAAGTGCAGTTATACTAAGCAGAATGCCAAAAGATACTGGAATCATCTAGATTTTACAAAAAGTACAGTCTTTTCGTGATTTCCGTTGAATGACGGAAGGGGGTCAAGCGTTAGAGGGTGAGAGATTGCTGGCATAATATAGCTTGATTTGCCGAACCTGGGTTCAAAGTCTTTGAAAGATGGAGAGTAAAGATGTCTTTAGTTTTTATGAGAAACATATTGAAGGATGCTCAGGAGAAAAAATGCGCCGTTGGTCATTTTGAGGCCTGGGATTATGGCTCATTAGATGCGACTATCAAGGCTGCTGAAGAAATGAAGTCAGCCATAATTATTGGATTTGGCGGGAGATCATTTAAGACCTCTGCCGGTTGGGATGAGGTAAAACTAGCTTCTTTTGCCAGTATGGGTAAGATAATGGCTCAAAATTCCTCTATTCCCACTGCCTTTATCTTAAATGAAGTAGAGGACTTAGAAAT
>SDBS01003217.1_pt1 | contig 15993 bp, 18 predicted proteins | sample 2277091 | NCBI WGS metagenome assembly SDBS01 (sample SAMN10404972, study PRJNA504765) | marine sediment metagenome | isolation source: marine sediment core GS10_PC15, 163 cmbsf | place: Arctic Ocean: Southern Knipovich Ridge | collected 2010 | reverse complement strand
CTACTCTTGGTATCCTTGCCACAAGTGACCTCCTTTTTCTCCGGTTAGTAATTCTTTAGCAAAATCACTTTACCAGATGAGGGAGGTCGCTTCAATTTTCAACTAACTTTAGGACACTTTCCAGCACCCTGCACCAAACACCTATCGAGGTTCCGGGTTCATCGATGATGAACCTGCAAAGAACGGACTTTGCGACCTAGAAACACATCTGTTCCCTCATGCCGGACCAGTCAAAGGTATGGCTGAGTGATATCATCACTCTCCAGTTAGTCATAGGCTCGGGGGAGGAGCAGGATACATGTTCTGCTGATCATATTTCATAAAGGAGCGAAGCAGCCATCCAATCAGTGCGCCCGGTTGCTGCAGTCTGAGAACCCCAAGTACCTTTTTGTGATCTAGTCACACGCATTCAGCAACTCGAGTGGTACGTTGCAGGGTGAGAGCTATATTGCACCAGTTAGACGATGGGCTTGACTGCTTCCTCCATATTAAAGAGCCAGGAATTTCTTCATATCAAAAGCCTTCTCTCTTTTGAGCATGTAATAGACGGCCCGGCCGAGCCTGTGAGCTATTATCGACAGTGATTTTGACCTTCCATGCTTACTCATCAGGCGTTTCCTGTATTTCATTCCTTCAGGATTATCCTTGAGGAACAGGACAGAAGCTTCCGAGAATGCCCATTTGAGATGCATGTTTCCGATCTTGCGCCCTGAGCTGCCGCATTTCTTGCCGGCAGACTCCCTGGCACACTTTACCAGCCGGGCATAGGAAGCAAAGTCCTGTACACGGGGAAAGCGGTTTATATCCTGGATCTCATAGAGAATGACCATGGATATTATTTTCCCCACACCGTGTATCGATTGCAACAGGTAGAGAGCCTGGGGATCATGACATTTTGCCGTCTTCAGTATGTACCTTTCCAGGTTTGTCAGCAGCCTGTTGTAATGATCGATGAGCTCGAGATCTATAGAGATGCTTCTCTGTACCTGCGGATCATCGAACTGTTCTACGAGACCAACCTGATGGATCTTGCGTGCTATCTTCTTTCCGAACTCAGGCAGATTGTATTGAGCGTTGGTGTTCTGGATATGGGATAGAAGATCGGAACGCTTTCGCACCAGATAGTTGCGGCGCCTGAGCAGGTCCCTTGTGGATCTCATCTCGGCGGGATAGACATAAGCCATCGGGATCATTCCGGATCTGAGAAGCCCGGCTATCTTTCTGGAATCTATCTTATCGTTTTTCGCCTTTCCGCCGTGTATCGCTTTCATGTATAATGCATGACCGAGAACAAAAGGGATGTTCTCAGCTGCGCAGAGATCGGCGAGCCAGTACCAACTGAACATACACTCGGCAGCTACGACGATGTCGTCTCGGTATTGTTCGATGGCTTTGAGAAAGCTCTCAGGACCTGCGCTCATGCTGCGGTGGAGAAGGATCTCTCCGTGGCCGTCCAGGATGCAGACGTATATCGATCTAGCGTGAAGATCGATACCGCAATAGAATTTATGCTCTTGCGTATAGAACCTCATTGAGGTCTCCTTTCTGGAAGAGGTTGGATTCTCCAGTATACTCTCAGCTCATTGCTGAGAGGGAGGCCTCAATGAGTATCAGTAGCTTGCAGCTGACGGCCTTGGCTGTCACGGCGGTTGCGGAGCACCCGCCACGCCAGCCTGCGACCGCAGCTGAAGCTGGACGTTAGCTGGTTTATCCCAAACTGAAGGAAAGGTGGAATGAGTAACAAGAGAAAGGGGAGAAGACAATGAAGAAATGGTTGATCGTACTAGCTTTAGCACTGCTTAGCTCAGGTGCGACATACGCCCAAAACTATGAGAACACCTCGGGGAAGATAAAGACTAGACTCGGTGAACTCGAATTCGTCGGCGGCTATCCAACACAGGCCACCATCGACAAGGCATTCGATCAGCTCGATGTACAGCGGGCGACGCAGGCTTATCTGGAGTTTATGCCCATGACGTCCCTCAACTCCATCCTAGAGTCTATGAGCAGGGATTATGATATGCCGAATACGGGCGATGTGGGTGTATACGTCGAACCTGGAGTCGGTAAGGTCGGGGCAATCGGTCTGACATATAACACCGAAAGCATCTACTCAACAGCCAACGTCGATTTGAAGAAGGACGGCCCTATGGTCGTGGAGACTCCGCCCAATGTGTTGGGAGTTGTGAATGACGGCTGGCAGCGATGGTTGACAGACATAGGCAACGCCGGTCCTGATGAGGGTAAGGGGGGCAAATATCTGCTTCTGCCTCCAGGGTATGAGGGAGAGATTCCCGAAGGCTATTTTATTGTGAGATGCCCTACCTACCGCAACTGGGTCATGGTGCGCGGGTTCGTTGAGGACACCGGAACCGGAGACAAGGCTCTGGACTACTACCGTAAGAACTTTCGAATCTATCCTCTGGCTTCTGGCCCGCTCAAGGATGCTAGGTACGTGAGTTTGACGTTCAAAGGCGGGGACACTACCCACCCGCGTGATATCAGCTATTTCGACCTTCTAAACCGGATCGTTCAGCACGAACCTTCCTCGGCATTTACAGTATATGAGTTAGGTCTACTCAAGTCGTTGGGCATTGAAAAAGGCAAGCCATTCACCCCAGATACGCGTATGAAACGGCTTCTGGCAGAAGGTGTGCAGATTGGCGATGCGATCGCCAAGGCCAACGCCTATGCCAACCGCCTGGATGGCGTACGCCGGTATCCAGACCGCAAGTACGAGCATTTATTCATCGGTGGGCGGCACGATTTCATGTCCGGTGACGCCCTGTGGATTGATGCTCGGACCCTCTTTCACTACGAGGCTATCGTTGTTACGCCAGCGATGGCGGCAAAGATGGTAGGTGTCGGTTCCCAGTATCTCGCCTGCTACCGGGACGCAGACGACAATTTTCTGATGGGCGACTATGTCTACAAATTGCACCTGCCCACGGGGATTCCAGCCAAGAACTTCTGGTCGGTGACAGCCTATCACCCCGATACTCGGTCGTTGTTGCAGAACGGTACTCCAAAGCCCAGTATCAGTTCTTACGACAAGCCGGATGTGAATCCAGATGGCTCCGTCGACGTCTGGTTCTTGCCGAACGCTCCGAAGGGCAAAGAGAAGAACTGGATCAAAACCATTCCCGGTGAGGGTTGGTCAATCCTCATCCGGCTATATGGTCCTCTAGAGCCATACTTCGACGAGGATTGGAAGCCGGATGATATCGTTAAAGTAAACTAAGGGGGTATTTCCCCAGCTAACAACTGCTTGCAGCTGGCGGTCTTGTCTGTCACGGCGGCTGCGGAGCACCCGCCGCGCCAGCCTTGACGACCGCACCTGAAGCTGACGTTAGCTCATTAAGGAGGAAATATGAAACGTATGCTGATCATTCTTCTTCTCTTAATATGTGCCGCGGATTCTGCGTGGCCAGAAGCGGCGGAAACGCGAGACAAGCTTCGAGATTGGCGAACTGGAGTATGGCTTCTCGCTGATGGGAGTTATACCATTTATACCGATACTCATTATTTTGTTATCTCGGTCAGTGGAGACAGTTCCAGAACAAATCTGTATTGTGGAGCTTCCAAAGTACATTTTACTGACAAGGGCATGGCAAGAGCGCAGACAATGCGGATCAGGCAGATGCCAGGAGGCCAGCTTAAATGGTACAAGGAAGCTGAGAATACTGCGGATATCGGCTTAGGCATACCCAACTACGATGAAACACTGTTCAAGCCTGGTACCTGCAATATAGTAAATGGCGTAATCTATGATTCTGTGACTGAGGTGACAGACGATTATATCCTGCTATCGACTTGCAATGGTGACAAGGAGAAGATATTCTCCGATGGCAGATCAGTATACTTGCCTGCTAGTGGAGGGGAGCACTGGGCAACAAGGATTGAAATATTCAAATAAAGGTAATGAGCTAACCGACGCTTGCAGCTGGCGGTCTTGGCTGTCACGGCTGCTGCGGAGCACCCGCCGCGCCGGTCTGGCGACCGCAGCTGAAGCTGACGTTGGCGCGGACACTCGCGCCGGCAAGTATGGAAGTGAAGAAAAATAGGGTATAGAATGGAGGGGGCGCTCGGTCCGCGCCCCAACGGCTGCGGATTACCATCCGCAGGCCGGCCGGCGCTGCGCGCCGCCCAACCTGCGGCTGATCCGGACGCCCGTCTCAGCGAGCAAGCTCGCTTCGCCAGACGCCATATATCCGCAGCCGTTAGATATCCAATATGGATAAGGAACCATGAAAATTCAACGTAACATAATCGTTCTAGTACTCGCAAGTTTATACTTTTGCCTAGTCAGTTCGGAAGGCCAAGCAGGCACTTTGCGAGGCTATGTTCATTCCGCCAGCTTGAAAAAGCCGTTGGCGTACGCCAACGTTGTGGTTATGGGGACGTTTATGGGTGCCGCAACCAAAGAAAACGGAGAGTTCATAATTTATGATCTGCCTGCCGGAGCATACACTCTTAAGGTTTATTCTCTAGGTCACAAACCAACAAAGATCGATGTAGAGGTAGGACAAGAAGAGGTTGTTGAGCTTTATATCGAAGTCCACTTGTTGGGTTTATCGGATGAGGTGGCCGCGGAAATCACAGTAGGGAGCAATGTGTCCGCCTCTTCAGTGGAATTTCAGTGTGAAGTCGTGCCGGGATCTGATCACTTTAGGGTTGGCGATGCGCCGTCGGTTGTGGCAAGGATTCGCAACAACAGTTCCGAGAAAGTCTATCTCATCCGATCTCTCGATGGATCAGACGCAGGTCGCTTTCCACAAGTGACGATCACGATCGATGGCCCACAGGGAGGTTTCAAGATGCCGCCGGGAATGGCTCGATGTGGTAACATGAATGCTTTGAGTGTTGATGATTTTTCAGCTGTGCGGCCCGGCGATGTTTTCGAGCCATTCAATGGGGGCTTTCTGCCGATTGAATTTGAATACGGCCGTTTCGCCAAGCCCGGACGCTATACCGCGACATTCATTTATTCAACACTTTCAGACGATATACGAGATTATCAGGGATATCCACCGAAGGGGAGGCTAAGTGGTCAGATCGTCGCGCGCGTTTCACGAGTGCCGCGTATAGAGATAAAGCAGAGTGTGTCTTTCGACGTGTATCCGTAGGATGGATACCTAACTGCCGCTTGCAGCAGACGGTCTTGGCTGTCACGGCGATTGCGGAGAACCCGCCGCGCCAGCCTGACGACCGCAGCTGAAGCACACGTTGGCGCGGACACTCGCGCCGGCAAGTATGGAAAAGAGAAAGAATAGGGTATAGGATGGAGTGGGCGCTCGGTCCGTGCCAACGGCTGCGGATTCCCGTCCGCAGGCAGGCCGGCGCTGCGCGCCGCCCAACCTGCGGCTGATCCGGACGCCCGTCTAAGCGAGCTTGCTCACTTCACCAGGCGCCGTATATTCGCAGCCGTTATGTGAAATATGGGTATCTATTCAAGTAAAGGGAGGATCATCGCAATGGATAAAATCATTACATTTATTATTGGGTTAACCATCGCATTTGGTATAACGGTTGGCGAGACACAAGCGCAAAATGATAAAACTGTCGGGCAAGTTGAAAAACCTACAGTCGCCGAATTTATGGCATTTAAAGTGTACCATCATATGATGTATATGGTAACCACTGCTGGACAGGCTGGGGGTACGAATAAGTTGTTACATACCAGAAAAATGCCCACTGAAGGAACCGATCCTGTGGTTACTCCCGCTCTTGATCACATATACACAAAGGCGGTAATTGATCTGACTGAAGGACCTGTAATTGTTGAGATGCCTAAAGTTACAGACGGCAGATATTACTCCATACATATTACTGACCAGGAACATTATACGATCTATGATGAAATTCATCCTGTTGGGAAGTACGCCTTTGTACGCAAAGGGAGAAATATGGCTGTTCCTGATGGTGCAAAAGTGATTGAAAGTCCGGGCGATTACCCCCATCTCTTTATTCGGGTACAGGTTAGAACGCCTAAGGATTTGAAAAATGTTTATCCCATCCAGGACAAAATCACACTTACAGGAATAAGCAAAGAGCTGACCATTGAAAATCCTATATCCCACACCATTAAAACCCACGATGTTTATCCGCAGAATAAAGAGTTTCTTGCCTCAGCAGTAAATTTTAGCAAAGAAGATTATCTGCGTATTATGAGCTACATTATTGAAAACGGTCCGAGGCTAAGCGGGTCTGGAAATATTGGAAGGTTTGGGCCAATTGACAGCAAAGAGCCAGGGAGTAACGACCCGGAAATTCGTGCCTCTGCAATTGTCGGTCATCTTGGTTTGCCTGTGAAGCATGCTTACTATGCTGTTTACTTCGCCAACTGCAATGACGAAGTATTTAACGGTGACAAAACGGAAGTGTTCACTTTCCCCTACGAACCTAAAGGGGTGGAACTCTTCTGGTCCGTAACCCGTTACAGCGCACTAACACGAAATACACTTCCCAGTACAAACGATCTCTTTAACGCATACAACACCAAACCGGATGCAAATGGAAACATTACCGTTACCTTCAGTGTTGCGGATCCCAAAGATGGCACCTACTGGATGCCGGTAAGCGCGGGTGAACCGTATTACTTTGTGGTTCGTTATTACAAACCCGATGTGAGCAAGCTTCCACCGAAACCCTGTAGATAATTGAAGAAAATAACACATAACAAGGCGCTGCACTCGGACAGCCAAAATCTGCGTCGCTCGTTCCTCACTATGCAGCTTTTGGCTGCCGGTGAGCTTGGTCGTTTGTGCGGGCACTCGCGCCGGCAAGGATAGAAGAGAGAAAGAATTGGGATAGAAGTTGTGGGTGCGCTCGGTCCGCGCCAACGGCTGCGGATTACCATCCGCAGCCGTTAGACAGAGTGAATTTGGGAAACAAGGTATGCCTGAACCAAAACGTCTTCGTAATGGAAAGAAATTTCACAAAGCTGTCCAGCGCGAATGGCAAAGTGATGCAGAAGGCGACATTACCAGCGAGAAGAGCACAATTAAACTCAATGGTCGCCGAAGCCGCATCGATATTCACGTAGGCGAAGAAAATGGACTCGTTGCCGTAGTTGAGATAAAATGTTCTGACTGGGATGCAATGACACCAAAAGCGGTGAGACGGAACGTCAAACGGTATACTCGGCAGATACTCGACTATATTGATGCAGAGATGAAGCAAGATGTTTCTGTCTCGACGGGAGTTATCTTTCCAAAGCAACCTGAATCCAATGATAGGCGAGTTCTTGTCGAGCAACTGTTTTGGGATGAAGGAATCCCTGTAGTATGGCAAGATGAAACGATTGAGAATTGCCGTAAGCGTAACCTAATTGAAGGAAATGAAAAACCTGTCTAACCATCGCATTCAGCAGGCAGTTTTGGCTGTCACGGCGACTGCGGGGCACCCGCCGCGCCAGCCCGACGACTGCAGCTGATGCGGGACGTTGGCGCGGACACTCGCGCCGGCAAGTATGGAAGAGAGAAAGAATGGGGATAGAAGTTGTGGGGGCGCTCGGTCCGCGCCAACGGCTGCGGATTACCATCCGCAGCCGCTGGGCAGACGAAAATTTATAGGACCACTAAACCGAGGAAGGCTCATGCCATCACACTATGATTCGTCAAAGAAGTGCCGCATCGGGACAATGGATGAGGATCAGTTTTATTCCGAAGTAGGCAAGGCCAGCGGCTCGTATTTCAAGGCATTGATCGATACTTGGGAAAAGAATGGCGGGGGGCTCAAGTGGGGCGCAGGTGGTGTCGGATTACGCGGTTCAGTCGCTGGCAAGGAAGTCGGAATATGCTTTCTCGCTCCAGCCTATGGAAGCAAGAAAGATCGAATCGAGTTGTCGCTGACCGCCCTCACGAAGCAGATCGGAGCCCCTCAATGCGAGTCGCTGAAGGCGGCGATAGTGAAAGCAGCTGGAGATCGTCTGAAGGGCGCGACGATGGTTAGCATCCTCGAGCCTGGGGAACTGCCCTTGACGGGACAGAAGTCATTGACCGCGGCACTCTGTAAACTGATCTGATACGATCGTCGATGGAGTTCAGGGCAGGATCTCCTTTCACGATCTGAAACAGTGCCAATGGCAAGCTGCCCAACATGAGCTTGCACCAGGCAATCGTGGCTGTCACGCCTTGTGCTGGTGCACAAGCCGCGCCAGCAAGGATGGAAGAGAGAAAGAATGGGGATAGAAGTTGTGGGGGCGCTCGGTCCGCGCCAACCTGCGGCTGATCCGGACGCCCGTCTCAGCGAGCAAGCTCGCTTCGCCAGACGCCGTATATCCGCAGCCGTTAAACTACCTTTAGGAATGACATGTTTTGTATTGATGAAGTTAAATGGGTATTCTGCCTAGAAGAAGATTTCAACTACAATTCGGGAATACCAATACCTCAAAAATGCATTTTCCGTGACAAAGAAGGTATAATTCGATTGATTATTGATAGAGATGGCAAACTTACCGTAAAGAAGGGTTATGCGTGGAATGGGTGTAGCCCGAAGATACGTCTATTTGATTTACAGATTGGAACACCTGATGGCGTAGTGCATAAAGATACCGGGAAACCAAAAACGTATTACGCAACTTGTATTCATGACTCCTTGTATCAGTTTATGCAGGAAATAGCTCCGATCTCCCGAGCTGATGTAGATCGAATGTTTCTTGAACTTATGAAGGATACAAAATTTATTTTTGCTCACGTATATTGGTTCTTTGTTCGATTACTTGGATGGATTGTATGGCGTACACGGAAGAGAACCAGAGATTTACATGGAACGCGCGAAGTTGATTTTGAATGAGATTATGAAGAGTAGTTTAACACTCGCTTGCAGCTGACAGTCTTGGCTGTCACGGCGTCTGCGGAGCACCCGCCGCGCCAGCCACGCTCGCAGCTGAAGCGCACGTTAGGCCCAGTTGGGAATGAGATCATGAATTGGAGGAAATTATGAAGATGAGCCACATGTCGAGCAGACGAATGTTGCTGGGCTGTACGATTCTTCTCGTCTTGGTTGCCATATTATTGGCGCTGAGTGTGATCCCAGCGGTTAAGTCTGACAGCTCTCCCGGTGCCAATCCAGATAGAGCCGTGCCGGCATTCTGGGTGAATATTGGTTTAACCCTAGTTGCAGCAACTGCTTGTGCGGTTATTGTTATTGTGTCAAAGGAACGAAGTCGGGCCTCGACATCTAGTCTTGTTGTAGTCGGACTTGTTGTTCTGATGTTGGGATTAGCGCTTGTCGACGCGGCCTCAGCATACCGATCCCACGGCCCGTCAATGCAAAGTATATCGACACTTCTATTTATCTGTGCGGCAGTGGATATTCTTGTTGGAATAACGTTTGGTGTAGTAGCGTTTCTCCGTCCCAAGAGGGTTTAAGTAGGCCTAACCCTCGCTTGCGGCTGGCGGTCTTGGCTGTCACGGTGGCTGCGGGGCACCCACCGCGCCAACCTGGCAACCGCAGCTGAAGCACACGTTAGACTGATAGATTTGGAGAATGGGAGTATGACACCTATTGAAGTTGCGATGGCTTTTGTTGATGCTATCAACTCCAAGGATGTAGAACGGCTTGCAGACCTAATGACTGATGACCATAAGTTCATCGATGGTGATGGATCCGAATATGGTGGAAAAGACCAGATGAAGGCGGGGTGGAAGGAGCATCTAGAATTAATCCCAGATCTTACTCTATCGATATCTGAGCATTTTGAAGAGAATGATACAGTTGTTCTACTTGGCTGGTCCAACGGGACGATTATTCAAGATGGGGAGCTTAAACAAGAGAATTCCTGGCGAGTTCCTAGTGCATGGCGCGTTATAGTTGAGTCGGAGAAAGTATCCGTTTGGCAACTATATGCAAACCAATGTGTATTGCATGAGATATACGACAGAATCAAAACAGTCTAACGGACGCTTGCAGCTGGTGGTCTTGGCTGTCACGGCGACTGCGGAGCACCCGCCGCGCCAGCCTGCGACCTCAGCTGAAGCTGAACGTTAAGGATACTAGAAGAGTGAATGTTCGAGAAGTCGTAGAGGGAAGGTGAAGGGAGGAGGATGAGGACATGACTTCATCAAAGACGGTTGTTCGAATCGGGGATATACAACATCGGATCTTGATGATTCGCGGTGAGAAGGTCGTATTTGACGTGGATCTAGCCGAATTCTACGGTGTAGCCACGAAGCGGCTGAATGAACAGGTCAAGCGCAACAAGGATCGTTTCCCTGAGGATTTTGGGTTTCGACTTACGGAAGAGGAGAAATCAGAGGTGGTCGCAAAATGCGACCACCTACACAAGCTAAAGTATTCACCAACGTTACCTTTTGCTTTTACTGAGCATGGGGCTCTGATGGCCGCAAGTGTTCTGAGCACTGGGCGGGCTGTCGAGATGAGTGTATTTGTGGTACGCGCCTTTGTTGCGATGCGTCAGGCAATCCTTCAGCACGAGCAATTGTCGCACAGGCTTGACCTTCTGGAACAACATCTGACAGATCACGATAGCAAGATACTGGAATTGGTTGAGGCTATCAGACAGCTTATGGCACCAGCAAAAGTACCAAAGAAGAGACAGATTGGATTTCAGCGAGAGGAACCCTAACACTCGCTTTCAGCTGGCGGTCTTGGCTGTCACGGCTGCTGCGGAGCACCCGCCGCACCAGCCTGGCGACCGCAGCTGAATCTGACGTTAGACGATCTCGGGAGATAAGATCATGGAGACGAAAGGACATGCCTTAGTTGTGGTTCCCTTGCTCGTCGGGGTCCTGAGCGGTACTTTCGCCGTTGTGGGGTATTTCGTCGGAGGTACTTTAGGCATCCCTGATCGCCTTAACATCCCAACGGCGATACGCCTAAGCGGAATTGTGGTGTTTGTTTTCGGTTTATACTTCATGGGCTGGGTTTTCAAGTACCGGAAGCCCCTTGCTATCCTTACCTCGACCTATGTGACAATGTGGAAGTCCATCAAGAGAACGTCACCGCGGGAAGTGCCATCGAAAACCGAACCTTTGATTTTGCAGGGTCCTCAACGGCATGTCAGGCACCCGCTATACTTCGCCTTGGTAGTCCTTCTCCTGGGCTGGTGGCTCCTGCTGAACTACACCTTCCTTCTGATAGTGGCACTCCTGTTCTTCCTGTGGTTTACACTTGTAGTGATCCCATTCGAGGAAAAGGAACTCCGATTGCTCTTTGGAGATGAATATGAGGTTTATACCAGGACGGTACCAAGAATGCTTCCGTCTCTGAAACCTAGATGGCCCTTGGCGAACCAAAGGACTGAAAATGTCGTCTAACAGAATTTTGCAGTTGACGATCTGCCTTGTCACGACCCGTGCTTGCGCACGGTTTGCGCCAAGTCATCTCGTGGCTGAAAAAATAACGTTCGGTGCAAAAAGAAGAAGGAGATATCAATGAAACCGAGAATGATCTGTGATGGGGTTCAGTGGATGGGAGCGATAGACTGGAATCGCCGTCTTTTCGATTCGCTCATTCCTTTGCCTGATGGGACAAGTTACAATGCATACCTCGTCCGCGGGTCGGAGAAGACAGCTCTCCTGGATACGGTCGATCCAGCAAAGGAGAGCCTCCTGATGCGCCAGTTGGAGGGCGTTGAACGAATAGACTACGTGGTCTCACACCACGCCGAGCAAGACCACTCAGGCGCGATTCCCGCTGTCCTCGAGAAGTACGGCGACGCTCAACTCGTATGCACAAAGAAGGCCAAGCAGATGCTAATTGATCATCTTGACGTCCCGGCTGACCGAATCAGGACAGTTGAGGACGACGAGGCTATCTCTCTCGGCGGCAAGACGCTACGCTTCGTTTATACCCCCTGGGTTCACTGGCCTGAGACGATGGTCACGCACCTTCCCGAGGACCGTATTCTATTCTCGTGCGACTTCTTTGGCTCCCACCTTGCCACTTCCGATCTCTATGCCGGCAACGATCCCTACGTTTGCGAGGCGGCGAAGCGATACTATGCCGAGATCATGATGCCCTTCCGCAAGACGATTCAGAACAATCTGAAAAAAGTGCGGGAGCTGGAGTTCGACTTCATCGCACCCGGCCACGGCCCGATTCACGATCACCCCGAGTGCATTCTGTCAGCCTATGAAGACTGGGTTTCAGACCGGGTATCGAACCTTGTCGTTATCCCATACATTTCGATGCATGGGAGTACTGAGACTATGGTCGAGTATCTTGTCTCCGCGTTGGCAGAGCTGGGCATCAAGGTTCAGACGTTCGAACTGTCGACCACCGACATCGGGAAACTCGCCATGGCACTCGTTGATGCAGCAACCGTTGTCATCGGCACGCCGACTCTATTTGCCGGCCCTCATCCCAGCGTCGCTTATGCCACGCAGTTGGCCAACGCATTACGTCCCAAGCTGAAATACGCCGCTATCATTGGTTCCTACGCTTGGGGAACCAAAGCCGTGGAGCAGATTTCCGGGATGATTCCAAATCTGAAGGTGGAGGTCCTTGGCGCGGTGCTCTGCAAAGGCGTTCCGCGGGCCGAAACTCTCTCTGCTCTTGATGCCCTTGCTGAGACAATCAGAGAGAAACACGCATTACTCTAAGGAGCATCGAGCCAACAGGTGGAGGTGACGCGCAGAAGCGCGTGCCTCACCCGAAACGTCAGGTTTTGCGGGCTTGCAGGATTTATTGTGGTGAACTATTCAAAAAATAGCCGAATCAAAGCAACCTTGGAGGCTTTCTTATGAAAGCAATTGTATATCAAAAATATGGGTCCCCCGATGTTCTTGAATTAAAAGAGGTAGAAAAACCTACTCCCAAGGACAATGAAGTATTGGTAAAAGTTCATGCGGTGGCCGTAAATGCAGGTGACTGGTATATGCTGTCCGGTAAACCGTTCCTGGTGCGCCTAATGATCGGGGGGCCTTTAAAACCAAAAAACAAGATACTCGGATGGGATATAGCGGGGCGGGTTAAAGCGGTTGGCAGAAACGTAAAGCAGTTTCAGCCAGGTGATGAGGTATTCGGCGCGTGTGATTGCGGCGGTTTTGCCGAGTATGTATGTGCTAGTGAAAATGCATTGGTGTTGAAACCGGTCAGTATGACATTCGAGGAAGTAGCGGCCGTCCCTGTAGCGGCACTCACCGCCCTGCAGGGTCTTCGCGATAAAGGAAAGATTCAGTCAGGGCAAAAGGTTTTGATTAATGGTGCCTCTGGTGGTGTGGGAACGTTTGCAGTGCAGATTGCCAAATCATTCGGGGCCGAAGTAACTGCTGTGTGCAGTACGAGGAATTTGGACATGGCGCACTCGATTGGTGCAGACCAGGTTATTGATTACACGCAAGGAGATTTCACCCAAAATGGGCAGCGTTATGACCTGATTCTTGCTGCTAACGGATATCATTCGATTTTAGATTATAAGCGTGCATTAAGTCCCAAGGGAATTTATGTCGTGACCGGAGGTTCCATGGCTCAAATTTTCCAAGGCATGCTCCTTGGACCATTGATATCAATGACCGGGAGCAAGAAAATGGGTAACCAGGCGGCGAAAACAAACCAAAAGGATTTGGCTTTTATGAAAGAGCTTCTTGAAGCCGGCAAAGTTGTACCTGTTATAGATAGACGTTACACGTTAAGTGAGGTTCCTGAAGCTCTCCATTATCTTGGCGAAGGACACGCCCGAGGAAAAGTAGTCATAACTGTGGAACATAGTAACAAAACCTAACAAAGCGCTGCACCTGACCGCTATTCCGCTGCGCTTTATAGTGGCAGGTGAGCTTGGTCGTCAGGTTGTGAAATACAGCGAACCGGCATTTGAGAGGTATAAGTCGATGCAGGATAGTGTGCTCTACTACCTTGCGGTCCTTACGCTCATCACCGTTCCAGCAACTCTGATAGCGTGGGTGCTGCTGCATTCTTTAGTCTCATTCTGGCGGCGCCTGGGATCAACCAGGAGCATGCTCATTATTGTCGTATCTACCATCTTGGTCATGTTTGGCATGTATTTAGTGCGCGATCCACTCTTGCACGTTCGATTCGGCTTCCGCTGGCCGTTGGCTTGTGTATCGGTTATTCTGATAGCAGGCTCGTCGTACCTCAACATTCTGGTCTATCGCCGGGTTCCCAAGACGATGGCATTTGGATTGTCAGAGATCTCCCCGGATGAACCTGGAAACCTCGTGGAGGATGGAGTGTACTCGCACATGAGGCATCCACGGTTCGTCGCGATGACTTTGGCGGTTGCAGCGATGGCACTTCTGACCAACTACCTGACAGTCTACCTTCTGTGGGGTGTCTACGTAGTGATGATCTTCGTCATAGCATTGCTTGAGGAACATGAACTCACAGCCCGTTTCGGCACGAGATATATTGAGTATAAAAAAAGGGTTCCGCGGTTCGTGCCGCGTATCCACAATTGCAGGTAAAAGGGATGGAGACATACAACCAAACATCTTTGCAGATGAAAGCAAGGTTAGACGAAATATGGAGAAGAAATGGCACTCAGCACATTTGCAGACAAGTCGAAAAAGCCCCAAAAAGATGAACTCACCAAGGTTCTTGGTAGATCAAACATCCATTGGGTGACCCTTGTGGAGCAGGCTGAAGCAGACTATCCTCCGTTGGATCAGTCGTGGGGTTATGCTGGAGTAGCCTGGGGCTGGGCACTTCGACTCAAACAGAAAAAGCGTACGCTGATGTATCTGACCCCTTGCAAAGGGTATTTTCTCGTGGGATTCTCTTTGGGTGAAAAGGCTGTTCGAGCGGCACACAGTTCAGGCCTTAGCAAGGCTATGCTTGCTATTATCGACTCAGCGAAGAAGTATGCCGAAGGACGGGCTGTTCGGATAGAAGTACGAACAAAAAGTGATCGTGACGATATCCTGAAGCTTGCAACGATCAAGATGGATAACTGAGGAAACGTGTTTTTGGATGATATGGACGTCTAACCGTCGCATTCAGCTGCCAGCCTTTCACCCGCAGTTGACACGAAACGTTAAGTGGATAGGAAATCGTATCTGGAGGTTTGGCAGAATGAATGTCGCATTTCGTGGCGTTATACTCTGGTTGTTGCTGTCTCTTCCGGCAGTGGCGGAGGGTCAAGGCTTTCAAGACGCCCTGCTTGATCAGCTTGCTGGTAATTGGGTTCTAACAGGCACGATTGCAGGAGCTGAGACGACACATGATATTGCAGCGGAGTGGGTTCTCGGTCATCAGTATCTGCGCTTTCATGAAGTGGCGCGAGAAAAGGACAGTGAAGGCGCGCCGGCCTATGAAGCCATTGTCTTCATTGGCTGGGATCAGCCTGCAAACCGGTATGCCTGTCTATGGCTCGACGTAACAGGCGGAGGCGGTCTCTCCGCTGAAGCCATCGGCCACGCGGAGCCGGGTGGAGACGAATTAGCCTTTGTATTCGACACAGGCGACAACAGCGTTATACATACGACCTTTGCCTACAATCGGGAAACCGACACCTGGCAGTGGCTCATAGACATCGACAAAGGCGGGGAGCGCTCGACATTTGCGCGGGTAACGTTGACGAGGCAATAGTCATCGAAGTCCGTGGGGCCAGGGAGAACATGGAGCTTAAGAACCGCCTGACAAGAGCTTGAACCAGACAAAGCCGCTCGTCACGCACGGTGATTGCGCACGGTCCGCGCCAATCGTCTTCGCAGGTGAAGCCAACGTCAGGTAGCATGTGTTCTCTTGTATATCCAGAGGAAGTGAGATGAGGATCTTGGGTGAGAGGTCTTTCACAGTAATCCGGCTTGTCGGAATAGTGCTGCTACTGATTGGCGTGGCAAGTGCACTGGTCGGGCCGGCCGAGACGCACGTATTCTACCTGTTCGAGGAAGGTGGCCGGTTCCACTATGAGGGCTTTGGATTCGGCTCATTGGTGTTCGCCAACCCTAAGTTTCTGAATTGATGTCTCAAAAGTCGGATTGAATTACACTACATGGTATGCTGGAAGGGATGGGCAGACGGAGGGAGCCCGTAGGGCGACCGGAGTCTGCCCACTCAGAAGTCCAA
>SDBS01003215.1_pt1 | contig 15996 bp, 11 predicted proteins | sample 2277091 | NCBI WGS metagenome assembly SDBS01 (sample SAMN10404972, study PRJNA504765) | marine sediment metagenome | isolation source: marine sediment core GS10_PC15, 163 cmbsf | place: Arctic Ocean: Southern Knipovich Ridge | collected 2010 | reverse complement strand
CTGGTGGTGTCTCGCTTTAATCTGGTGGTCAAGACGACCGCCACCGAAGCCTTGGTTTGGGCCTGTGACCTGGGTACGGGGGAGGTGGTCCAGGGGCTGCCGCTGGAGCTTTACGATGAGAGTGGCGAGCTCCTGGCCTCGGGCCGGACGGAGAGGGACGGCACCCTGCGGGTCACCTTCCCCAAGAGGGAGGCTTATCGGGCCCTGTACGTCTTCGGGGGCCAGGGGGATCAGCAAGCGGCTTCTTCCTCCTATTGGGACTCCGGAATCTCTCCCTGGGAGTTCGACCTGCGCTCGCAGCTGGAAGCCGACCCCTACGCGATCTACCTCTACTTGGATCGGAACATCTACCGGCCGGACCAGAAGGTTCGCTTCAAGGGCATAGTACGGGCCGATGACGATGCCGCCTACAGCCTGCCGCCGCGGGGCATGAAGGTGCCCATCAGCGTGCGCGATTCCCAGGACCGGGAGATCTACTCCGATGAGCTGCGCCTCAACCAGATGGGAACGTTCCACGGCGAGTTCGCCCTGGGCGAGGAGGCGTCCCTGGGCTACTACTACGTGAGCGGGCAGCTGGATGACCAGTACTACGGGACCAGCTTCCAGGTGGCCGAGTATCGCAAGCCGGAGTTCCAGGTGAGCGTAATCCCAGACCTCGACCAGTACTTCCAGGGGGAGGACATCTCGGTTCAGGGGGAGGCCAGCTATTACTTCGGTGGCCCTCTCGAGGATGCCGAGGTGACTTGGCGCGTGATGACTGAGGACTACTTCTTCCGGTGGGAGGGCGAGGGTTATTACGATTTCGTGGACTATGACCTGGTGGAGGCCTGGGAGCCGGGGAGAGACTGGCAGTGGACGGAGTTCGGCAAGCTGCTGACGGAGGGCGAGACCGAGACGGATTCCGGAGGGCTTTTCGCCTTCCAGACCCTCGCCGATATCCAGAACAGGCCGCTCAGCCAGCGGTTCACCCTGGAGGCCTCGGTCACCGATATCAACAACCAGGAGGTGAGCGCTCGAACCTCCGTGCTGGTGCACAAAGGGCGCTTTTATATCGGCATGCGGCCACGGCGCTACGTCGGGACGGTGGACGAGAGCCAGACGGTGGAGATCATAACTGTGGATCCCAACAGCGAGCCGGTTGCCACGGTGCCTTTATCCGCTACGGTTTATCGCCGAGAGTACTACAGCGTCCGGGAGAAAAGGGAGGATGGCAACTTCTACTGGACCACCAAGTATGAGGACACCCTGGTGGTCAGCCAAACCCTGACCACCGACGACCAGGGGAAGGCGAGTTTCACCTTCGTGCCGTCCGAGGGGGGATTCTATCGCATCGCGGCCGAGGGAATGGATCAGGAGAACCTCATCCGCAGCGCCACTTCCGTTTGGGTCAGTGGAAGAAAGTATGTCAACTGGGGGCAGGGCAACGACAATCGGATCGAGCTGGTTTCTGACTCCAGGGAGTATGAACCCGGCGACGTGGCTGAAATCCTGATTCCGTCCCCTTACTCCGGGACGGTCGAAGCGCTGATAACCCTGGAGCGGGGTCATATCATAAGCCACCAGGTTGTGACCCTGCAGGGCAACAGCGAGGTGATAAAGGTGCCCATCGAATCGGAGCACGTTCCCAATGTATACGTATCGGTGATCCTGTTCAAGGGCCAGGGCGAGGATGCACCCATGCCGTCTTTCAAGGTGGGCTACGTTAAACTGCCGGTTTCCATCGCGGAGAAGACTCTCAGCATCCAGATCGAACCCGATCGGGAGGTTTACGAGCCGCGGGATAAGGTGACCTACAAGGTTCGCACCACGGACTCGGAGGGCAGGGGGGTGCCGGCTGAACTCTCCTTCAACTTGGTGGACCTTTCCGTGCTGGCTCTGACCGGCGACTCCGGCGAGAGCATCCTGGAGCGCTTCCACAGCGAGCGGGGCGTGGGCGTCGCCACCGGGGCGACCCTGGCCAAGTCTCTCGATCAGGCCAACCTCGGAATAGCTCCGGAGGCCAAGGGGGGAGGCGGCGGTGGTGGTGGGGTGGAGGGGGCGGTCCGCCGGTTCTTCCCCGACACGGCCTATTGGAACCCAATCGTGGAGACAGACGACGCTGGCCGTGGGCGGGTGGAGGTGGAGTTGCCGGATAACCTGACCACCTGGCGCGTGGATGCCAAGGGGGTCACGGTGGACACCCTGGTGGGTGAGGCCACAGTGGATGTGGTCAGCACCAAGGAGCTTCTAGTTCGGCCCGTAGCGCCTCGATTCTTCGTCATGGGGGATGAGGCGCGCCTTGAGGCGATCGTCCACAACAACGGCCCGAGTGAGCTCGAGGTGGAGATTTCCCTGGAGGCGGTGGGAGCGCGAGTGGCGGGTGAAGCCGAGCAGAAGCTGCGAGTGCCGGCGGGAGGTCGCAAGAAGGTGGCCTGGTCCGCCGTGGTGGAAACGGCGAATGAGGTGAAGCTCACCTTCTCAGCCCGGGGAGTGAAGCTGTCGGACGTGGTGGAGCTCACTCTGCCCGCTTATCACTTCAGCACCCCGGAGACGGTGGCCACCTCCGGTCAGGTGGAAGACATCGTGTTAGAGACCATCCGGCTGCCCGCAACGGTGGACGCCGAGCTGGGCGAATTGACGGTGCAAGTGGAACCTTCGCTTGCGGCGGGGATGCTGGACGGACTGAAATACCTCAGGGTCTACCCCTACGATTGCACCGAGCAGACGGTGAGTCGCTTCCTCCCGAATGTGATGACATTCCGGGCGCTGCAGGAGCTGGGCGTGCAGAACCGCGAGTTGGAGGCCAATCTGCCTCAGCACGTCGGGGTGGGGCTTCAGCGTCTGTACAAGCTCCAGCATTTCGACGGAGGTTGGGGCTGGTGGCTCTCAGATGCTAGCGATCCCTATATCACGGCTTACGTGCTGTTAGGGATGAACGAGGCCGATCGAGCCGGCTTTTCGGTGGACGAGTACACCATGGTGAGGGCCTCGGAGTTCCTGGTCGACTTCCTGGATCGAGGGACGGACGTGGAATCGCCTCACAGCCTGGACACCCGGGCCTTCATCTTGTATGTCCTGGCGGAGTCCGGCTACGGCGACCTGGGGAGGGCGGCGGCCCTCTACCAGCGCCGGGAAGCGCTCCAGAACTACGGAAGGGCTTACCTGGCGATGGCTTTGCGCTTGCTGGCGGCGGAGAGCGATGCCAGAGCGCGCAACTTGGTGAATAGCCTCTCCTCCTCCGCCATCACCAGCGCAACGGGGGCCCACTGGGAGGAGGACCGGGTGGACTACTGGACGATGAACACTAACACGCGAAGCACGGCTATCGTTCTGGATGCCCTGGTGCGGCTGGATCCGGAGAACCCCTTGATTCCCAACGCGGTCCGGTGGCTGATGACGGCGCGAAGAGAAGGTCATTGGGAAACCACCCAAGAGACGGCCATGAGCTTGATCGCGCTGACAGATTATCTGGCAGCCAGCGGCGATCTTCTAGCCGATTACAGCTACCAGGTGAGCTTGAACGGCGAGGAGATGGGGGGAGATACGGTGAACGCCGAGAACCTGGCTGACCCCAAGCGTCTTGTGGTGGAGATCGCCGACTTGCTGCTGGACGCTGACAACGAGGTGGGGATCCATCGGAAGGTCAGAGGAGATCAGACGGGGAAGGGAAACCTATGGTATTCCATGTATCTTCGCTATTTCCTGCCGGTGGATGAGGTGCGGTCCCTCAGCCGCGGAGTGACCATAGCCAAGGAGTACTTTCTCCTGGGGGAGGAGGGCCGCCGGGTGCACGAGGCACAGGTGGGAGATGTCATTCAGGCGAAGATCACTATAATCGCGCCGAATGATCTGCACTATCTGGTGGTGGAGGATCCGTTGCCCGCTGGCTGTGAGGTCCTGGACGCCAGCCTCAAGACCACCAGCGTGATGGTTCAACGGCCTCGCCTTAAGAGGCAAGATGACGATCGTGGCTCGCGGACATGGTACTTTTCGGAGACCGCCCTGCGGGACGAGAAGGCGGTGCTCTTCGCCACCTATCTGCCCCAGGGTGTGTACGAGTACACGTATCTGATCAGAGCCGGGGTGGCGGGGAAATTTCACGTCATGCCCGCCCATGCCTACGAGATGTACTTCCCGGAGGTTTTCGGGCGCAGCGATGGCTCTCTGTTTACCATAGAGTGAGAGCGGCGTTCACGAGGTAGTTAGGGGGGCGCGTCGGAGGTGCGCCCCCCTTCTTCGATGGCCGAGGTGGAAACGCTAGGGCCCATGAAGCCTGCCCCGTCGGACCGCCGGTCACTGCAGTCCGGGCAGGGGATGTTGCGCTTTCTTGGAAAGCATGAGGGTGCGCTGTAGGCACAGCGCACCCTCGCACTCGATTGAAGGTGAGCCGAGCAGGGATCAGGCTGGCTCGGCTTGAGCCTCTAGCCACACGTTGCCCAGCAGGAAGGCATAGACCAGGTAGGCCCAGAACATGGTGAAGAGTACGCCTACGCCACAGGCGATAATGCCGAACTCCGCGATGACCCCGGCCACCATGGCGATCACGATGGCTAACAGGTAGTTGCCCAGGTTGCCTTGTATGAGACTCCGGATCTCGCCGAACTGGAAGGCCGAGCCGAAACCGCCCTGGACGGCGAAGCGGGTGAGGGCGGCCGGCAGCCAGATGATCAGGAAGATCCCATACAGGGCCATCAGACAGTAGAGGCAGATAGCAAGCACCCCCGCAAGGCCGCCCGCGCCTGCCGCCGCTGCATCACTCTCGAACAAACTGGCGCCGCCCCCAAGGATGAGCGTCACTAGCCACGACAAGCACATAATCACCCAGATAGGAATCGCGTAGACGACCCCTATGATGACAGCCAGCAGGCCCTTGACGAACTTGCCGCCGAAGTCTTCGCCCCACTCGGGAAGGGGCAGCGCTCTCCCCTCCGCCACGTTCTTGGTGGCGTCCAGCATGTAGCCGTAGACGACGAAATTCAGGATGGGCACGATGCCGATGATGCCCCCGAGCAGGATCTTCATCAGCCACTTCTCATCGTCGAACATGTACGTAAACGATTTGCCTATGTCCACTTCGTCTCTCTCCTTTCTATAGTTCTGGCTTGCGCAACCGACCCGCTAACCCCCTCGACGCCGAGCCTCACCCAGCGCGCTCCTCCCCAGGGCACCACCCCCTCTGCATCAACCTGATCTATTATACCAGAGAATCCCCGTCTTGTGACTTTTCCCGAGGCTCCTCTGGTTGAACCCCCGAGGAGACAGCGACCGTCTCCCGGGCAGCTATTGGTCCGCGCCTTCTGGCTCGTCGGAGTCCTCCCGCGACTCCGTGGAGGCGATGAACTGATCCAACTGCTGGTTCACATATCGAAGGCTCTTGAGGAGGCCCCGCCTCGCTTCGTCTGGGAGGTCCGTCTCTTTAGCGGCCCGAACCGTCCTCTGGAGCTGCTCTTCCAATCCTCGACTTCGCTCGCTGTCCCGGGCTGTGCTCACGGCTTCGTTGATCTCTCGCCCGAATTGGTTCAGCCCCTCTTCCAGTTCCCGACGGAATTTCCTGCTCTCCTCGCTCTTCCACAAAGCCCTGGTTGCCACCCCCAATTGGTGGCCAAGCTGCTTGAGCTCCTCGACCAGCTCCCCTTGCTCTCTTCTTTCGCTCATTGCGCCCGCCTCCGAGGTGAGTATATCATGTGGGCAGCCCGGTGTAAAGCCCCCAGCGGGGGCCATCCCAGCACAGTGGAGAGGGCGGGCGTTGGTTAGCTCTCCTCCATCAGGATCTTCAGCAGCACGGCGGCGGCGCTTTCCACCACCGGGGCACAGGTTCCGGACCCGTCAGAACCATGGTGACGGTCGCGGAGGGGCTGGCAGCGGGTGTCTCCCAATGCCGATAGAATGCCCTCCCGGTAGCGTGCCGCCAAGTCGGCGGCGCGCTCCTTCTCTTCTACCTGGTCCGGGCGATCACGACCATGCAAAGCGCCGATGATCAGAACCCCTCCAGCGATGGCTCCGCAGACCTCCTCGTGGGTGCTCCCGATACCGCCGCCGAAGGGAGTGGCCCGTCGGATAGGGGGCACCGCGTCGCCCAGCAGATGCCCGCCCACGGCGAGCACCATGGCCTCGGCTCAGTTGTAGCCCTGGCCCAGTAGATCACCCGCGTGTAGGGCCAGACGCCGGATAGAGTCCTCGTCCAAGGAGATTCTCCCTTTGGGTAGTCTGGCCGAAAGCATACTGCAGCCGCGCGGCTGCGTCAAGTTGGAGCATATTGTGTGGTGTGACGAGGGCATGCTGAGGAAGCCTACATGACGGAGGGCGGCTTGGGCAGGTGAGAGGCGTCGTATTTCCTTGCTCGGGCTCATCTTCTGCGATACAATGCGACCAGCCTTCATCGTTTGGGATGGATATGCCCGAACCTACTCCCATCATCCCCATATGGATCCTCCTTTCGGGAAGTCTGGTGACCGCCTCTCTGAGCCGGTGGATGCGCCCCAGAGAGGTTGCCTATCTGGCGCTAGCCAGCTTCGGGGTGGCTCTGGCTTATTCGGCAGCCCTCTTGACCCTGGACAGGGCTCAAAGCTTCATCTCGCTTTGGCCCAGCTCGCCCGCGTTCGGGGGGGGGCTGCTCCTTCGCCCGGACGGGCTGGCTTTAATCTGCGCCCTGGCGATAGCGGTGGGGGGATTCCTGGCCACCCTCGCCTGGATGTCCAGCGGGGGAGATCGCGAGAGTGAGGTGTCGCTCCTCCACCCGGCGCAGGCGCTGACGGCGGGAGCCATTGCCTGCCTCTTCGCGGGCAATGGCGTTACCCTTTACGTCGCCTGGGGACTGATGGACTTGGCCCTCTTCTTCCTTCTGGTTCGCTCGGCAGGAGGTCAGGGCATTGCGCTGCGAGCCGTTTCGTTGACCTCTTTGGCGGGCCTCATCCTGCTGGCGGTGACCTTGCGTCTGGGCGTGGAGATCAACCCTTTTTCCTTCGACCCGCTTCCTCCACTGTCGGGAGCGCTGCTGCTTCTGGTGGTCATCGCGCGGCTGGGCCTCTATCCGCTGCAGGTGGGCCTGGTGGATGGATGGGATTCGCTGCCACACCCGCTGGCACCGCTGCTCCTGGCGCCCTGGGCTGTAGGAGCCTATCTGGCGGCCAAGCTCCTCCCCTCGGTTCCCTGGGGCGCGATAGGGGAGGGGTCCCTTATCGCCTTGGCGACGGTGGCCATACTGGCTTCCTCCGCCCTCGCCTGGTGTGATGGGAGCGACGAGCGGGCGTTGGGTTATGTGGCCGTTCATCAGGCCGGGCTCGTTTTCCTCCTCGCCCTTCTGGGTGGCGGGTGGGAGGGGATGGGCGTAGGCTGGTATGTGAGCGGTTGCGTCCTGAGCATGGCGGCCATGTTTAGCCTGTGGCCCGGAGACAAGGTGCCCCCTCTGAGCTGGGCATCGTGGAGCTCACGAGGTTTCCTGGTCGTTGCGGCGGCCTCCCTGGTGGGAGCGCCCATCACCTTGGGGTTCCTGGGTCGCTTGGGTCTAGGCGTCAAGGTGATGGAGCAGGGACAGGCCCTTTTGTGGGTTTGGGTGACGGCGTCTGGCGTCCTGTTGGCAGGCCGACTGACTCGCGTGGTATGGAGAACATCAGCTGGACAGGGGAGCTGGGGAACGCTCCCGGGTTGGGTTGCTCAGGGCATCGCCGCAAGCTTGCTGGTTCTGCTGGGACTGTGGCCCGGATGGCTTGCGCCCATGTTGGAGGCGCCTTCTTGGGAGGACGTTCTGGGCTCGATGTCCAGCACCGCCGCTTGGGCGCTGGCCCTCTCGACGGTCGCTCTGGCTCTGGGGCCGGCGACCGCATATCTGGCGAAGGCGACATCCCGGCCGACCCGATTGGGAGCCGGCTGCGAATCCCTGCTGAGTCTGAGATGGCTGTATCGACTTGCGGGGAGGCTGGGCATGGGGGGACTTCGGGTCTTCCGGGCACTGGTACAGTCCATCGAGGGCAAGTACTACATGGGTTGGGTTCTTCTCTTGGTGTTGATGGTAATAATCCTCGTGCTGGCAGCGTAGATACGTGGCTGAGTTGCAGGAACCCCTTCTCCAGCTTCTGGGGCTGCCCGCCCTGCATGCTGCGCTGGGATTGGTGGTGGCGGGGGTCGTGATGCTTCTGCTCGCCGATTGGCGCCTCTGCCTCCTTGCCCTGGCGGGACAGTACCTGCTGGTGGGACTCCTGCTGAGTCACGAGTTGTTGCCTCAGGTAGCCCTGGTGAAGGTGTTGGTGGGGGGAATGGTTTGCGTCGTGCTTTACGTGACGGCGGTCCGAATCAGTTGGGGCGCCGCCATTCGCATCGAGACTTCCTCCTCACGGCGAAGTCGACTCGCGCCCCCTCTCCCTCCCCGGATCATCGTCTGGGATGTTTTCCCGGTGGGGCTGCCATTTCGGCTTTTCATGATCCTCTTGGGATTGGCCGTATCGTATGGCCTCTCGCGGGGCTATCCCCTGCCTGGCCTGACTCCTTCTCTGAACTTCGCTTTTTATTGGCTTTTGTTATTGGGGTTCCTGCTCATGGCTGTTTGCCACGAGCCCTTCCGGGTTGGACTGGGGCTGTTCACCTTGGGCGCGGGCTTCGAGCTCTTCTACGTGCTGCATGAGAGGAGCCTGCTCATCATGGGGCTCTTGGGCACCATCAACTTGGCGGCGGCTCTGGCCATATCCTATCTGATGATCGTGGAGGCCCTGGTTCTGGAGGAGTCCGGAAAGAAGAGGACGCCATGAGTCCCGCTCTGATCATCCTTTTGCCTGTCGCCGCTGCCGCTGTCGTTTACCTCTTTCGGCGCGTCGCGGCCGTGGCGGGGCTGGCGGCATCGGCTGCTGCCCTGGGCTCGGCGTATCTCCTGTGGCTGCTTCCCGAGGGCGCTCACACTTTCGTCCTAGGCCGGGAGCTCCGACTCGACGGGCTGGATAAGCTGGTGCTGGGGTTCGTTTTCGCCTTGGCAATGGTCATGTTCCTCTACGCGTGGCGGGCTTCCCAGGGATGGTCCTTTTTCTCTTTCATTCTGCTCGTGCTGGGAATCCTCAGCGCCGCCGTCATGGTTCGGTCCTTCATCATAGGGATTTGCCTTTTCGAGGTTGCTGCGGTGATCATGGTGTTTCCCATTCAAGGTGGCAGGTTGGTCTCGACCACGCACACTGTCCGCTACTTGGCCTTGATGATGCTTGCCCTGCCCTGCTTTCTCGTTGCATCTTGGCTCATAGATCTCCATCTTCTGAGCCCCGATGATCTCTCGCTGATCGGCTATGCCGTCACGGGCCTGTCGCTCGGATTCGCCATACTTCTAGGCATTGTTCCTTTCCACGCTTGGCTCACGGGGGTCGCCAGAAACGCTCCGCCGATGGCGACCGCCTTCCTAGCAACCGTCTTCAGTGCCGTCGGGTTGTTGCTTTTCTTTCAGCTCTTGGTTCAGCACTACTGGTTGACGGCTGAGACCCCCCTGTTTGAGCTTCTCTGGTGGGCGGGACTGGTGACCACCCTGACGGGGGGGTTGCTGGCCCTCTCCCAGCGGAGCCTCGGCGGCCTGCTGGGATACGCGGCAGTCAGCGACTTTGGTGTCATCCTGATAGGGTTGAGCTTGGCATCGACGTCAGGCGCGGCTGCTGCTCTGATGCACGTGTTTCATCGAGCCATCGGAGTGGTGCTTCTGGCGATGGCGGCGGGGGCGATACGACATAATGCAGGCACCTGGGATCTGGAAGGGTTGGCCGGGGTGGGCAAACGTATGCCCTTGGCGGCCTTCGGCCTAGCCGTAGGGGGGCTCAGCTTGGCCGGGTTTCCGCTCACTTGCGGTTTCGCCAGCCGATGGCTCCTGTACGAAGGTTTGGCACAGGGACGCTTCGCGTGGCTGGTCCTGGTAGCTTCTGCTTGTGTGATGGTGGCGAGCTTGCGGGCCACGGCGGCCCTTTTCCGCGAAGGAACCCTGGCGGCCACGGTGCGGGAATCTAAGGGGACGGCGGCGCTGATCCTGGCGGTCTCAACCGTATGCCTCGCCCTGGGTTTGTACCCGAGCTTCCTTCTCACCCTGGTTTCTCAAGTCGTTACGGAGCTATCCTTCCTGTAGGGCACCGAGCGACCCAGCCCCTCAGTAACAGTTTAGGTGACAGAACACGGGCAGTTGACAGGGGATATCCTTTGTGGTATACTGGGTAAAGTGAACCACGTTCGCATATAAGAACTTTACTGCTATTGGGGTGAAGGGGCACAGCCAGAGCGATCACGCCTGTTTACGCTCTCCGATTCCTCGGTTGCCCTCCCCTGAGGCCAGCTTCGGCGAAAGGTAGCCGGCCAGCTGAGCATCCCCAAGGGCGGCGCCGGTGAGGGAAGGAGGACCGATGAATTCCACTTAGGGCCCGTGTCTCTCGGAGGGGATTTCCAACGCCTGACTTCGGGTGCCTGACGCTCGGGCGGATCATACTTCGCAGGGGAGTTGCCGATGGCTAGGAAAATCGCGATCGCTCTTATTGTTCTCGTCGCTTTGTGGGTGGTGTGCCAACTCACCGTCTTGCGGGAGGACCGGGTGGTCTACGAGTGGAGTTTTAATGTGGTATGGAAGAACATGCCCTTCCTTCTGCAAGGGATCGTCATGACCGTGTCGGTGACCGTCGTCACCATGATCATCGGCACAGTGTTGGGGATGGTAGCGGCGCTGGCTCGACTTTCGGGCAATCGTTGGCTGGGAGCGCCGGCCTATGCTTACGTGGAGTTCTTCCGAACCACTCCCCTTCTGGTGCAGCTCATTTGGGTCTATTACTGCCTTCCCATCTTGTTCAATCTCAGCTTCGACCCGTTCATCTCTTCCTGCATAGCGCTAGGCCTGAACGTGGGAGCGTTCCTCTCCGAGATCTTTCGGGCGGGGATCACGTCCATCGCCAAGGGACAGACCGAAGCTGCTCTGGCCCTGGGGATGACAAGGACTCAGGTCATGCGAAGGATCATCCTGCCTCAGGCTATCACCCGGATGCTGCCGCCCATCGGAAGCACCTGGATCAGCTTGTTCAAGGATTCCTCTCTCGTCTCCACCATAGCCCTGGCGGACCTCACCTACCAGGGTCGAGTTCTGGCCGCTTTCACCTATCGGCCTCTGGAGGTGTTCACGACGATAGCGGTATTGTATTTCGTGCTGACCTATCCCCAGTCCATACTGGTGAACTGGATGCACAGGAAGTACCTGGCGAGCGAGTGAAAGAGGAGGTGAGTGGTGGATAACATCGTAAAGGTTGAGAACCTTCACAAGTACTTTGGGGACCTCCACGTCCTGCGAGGAGCGAACCTGGAAGTGAAGCGGGGCGAGATGGTGGTGATCATCGGGCCTAGCGGATCGGGCAAGAGCACTTTCCTTCGTTGTATCAATATGTTGGAGAAGCCCCAGGAGGGGGAGATCTACATCGACGGGGTGAGGATCACCGATCCGAAGGCGAATCTCCCCAAGGTCCGCCAGAACACCGGCATGGTTTTCCAGCACTTCAATCTCTTTCCTCACCTCACGGCGCTGGGCAACGTGATGGAGGGCCCGGTGACGGTGCTGAAGATGGATAAGGAGCGCGCCCGGGAGCTGGCGATCGACCGCCTACACAAGGTGGGGTTGGCGGACAAAGTCGATTCCCACCCCCGCAACCTCTCCGGTGGCCAGCAGCAGCGGGTGGCTATCGCCCGGGCGTTGGCTATGGAACCGAAGGTGATGCTGTTCGATGAGGTGACGTCGGCGCTAGATCCGGAGCTCATCGGGGAGGTGCTGGATGTTATGCAGCAGTTGGCCAGCGAGGGCATGACCATGCTCACGGTCACTCACGAGATGCATTTCGCTGAGCGAGTGGCTCACCGGGTGATAATGTTCGATGAGGGGGTGATCCTGGAAGAAGGTCCCCCTGAGCAGTTGTTCACCCAGGCCACCCACGAGCGCACCAGGCGTTTCTTGAGGCAACTGGAGTGGGAGGGAGATCAGCCTTTATCGAGTGGCGGCTGAGAATTGGTACATGAGAGAGAGGAGGGCTTGACGGTGCATTTCCCGGATTTTGAGCGCGAGGAAATCGAGTCTCGGCAGAGGCGTGCCAGGGAGCTGATGGCCGAGGAGGGGCTGGATGCCCTGCTTCTGACCACGGAGAAGAACTACCGGTACTTGAGCGGTCACTGGACCCAGTTCTGGGTCAGCAATACGAGACCCATGTTCATGGTGTTCCCCCTGAGCGGTGATCCGACACTCCTGGTGGCTGGCGCAGAGCTGGGCGTGGCCAAATCTACCACCTGGGTGGAGGATGTTCGGACCTGGGTGGGCTGGGCAGCCGAGGGTGTGCAGGCGCTGGCGGATATCATACGAGAGAAGGGATTGGCAAAGGGCCGCATCGGCGCCGAGTTGGGCAAGGAGCAGCGCCTGGGAATGCCGCACTCGAACTTCATCGGCCTGCAGACGGATCTTCCAGGCGCCCAGTTCGTGGACACGGCGGAGCTTCTGTGGACTCTGCGCGCGCGGAAATCCCCGGCGGAGATAGCGCGCCACCGGAAGGCCTCAGAGATCGCGGATCGAGCCTTCCGAGAGACCTTCGGCGGACTGAGGGTGGGGATGACCGAGGCAGATATCTACGCCGGCGTCGGCTCCAAGATGGTGGCATATGGCGCCGACGATGTGGGCTACGTTCCCTTGACCTCGGGGGAGGGAAACTACGAGCGGGTCACCGGTGGACCCACGCAGCGCGCCATTAACAAGGGGGACCTGGTGTGGATAGACAATTGTTGTCCCCATCGAGGGTACTGGGCGGACTTCTGCCGCATCGTGGCTGTGGGGAGCGCTACCCAGGTCCAGAAGGACTACTACAAGCTGATCTACGATGTGCTTCAGAAGTGCATCGATGCGATCCGGCCAGGTGACCCGATCTCCAACATTATGAACATATGCAACGGGGAGTTCGCGAAGCATGGCGAGGAGCAGAGTCGGGTGGGAAGGATGGGCCATGGGCTGGGGCTGGATTTGACCGAGCCTCCGTCCCTCACCATGGATGAGGTGGGCATCATGGAGCCCGGCATGGTGTTCGCTGTGGAGCCCAACATCCTGAACGAGCATGGCTACTTCCAGTTGGAGGAAGACGTGGTGGTCACCGAAACGGGGTGCGAGGTCCTCACCAATCCGGCGCCCCCTGATCTCTGGATACTCTAGGCGGTTGGCCGTCAGCGGTCGAGGGAGGGGGGAAGGATCATGTACGGATGGAGAGCCAGGATAGGGGTCATCTACCCGGCCTCGGGGCTGGCCGATCACGAGTACTACCAGATGGTTCCCGAGGGGGTATCGGTACACGTCACGCGTTCGCAGGTGCCGGGCTCCGGAGAGGTGACGCTGGAGACGGTGCAGGAGGTGGCGGGGTCGGAGAGCGAGTTCGTCCGAACGGCCAGGGATCTAGCCACCGTGCGCCCCCATGTCATCGCGTGGATGTGCACCTCGGGGAGCTTCAGCCGAGGGGCGGAGTGGGACAAGAAGCTCATCAGGATCCTTGAGGAGGCTTCGGGGACTCGCGCCGTCACCACATCCTGTTCCATCGTGGCGGCCATGGAAGCCTTGGGGGCTCGAAGGATAGCTGTGGGCACCCCTTACGAGGATCGGATCAACGTTAAGCTGCAGGAATACCTCGAAGCTCAGGGCCTGGAGGTGGTGAACATCAAGGGATTGGGCTGTGCAGATGACTGGGAGATCGGATCCCATCCGCCCGATGTGGCCTACAATCTGGCCAAGGACGTGGATCGGCCCGAGGCGGAGGCGGTCTTCATCAGCGATACGGGATTTCGCATGATCGAGGTGGCGGAGATCGCCGAGCTCGATCTGGGCAAGCCAGCGGTGAACGCCAACATGGTGACCATGTGGAATGCCCTTCGAACCGCGGGTGTCAAGGAGCCCATCGGGGGGTTAGGAAGCCTTTTCACCATTTAGGAGGAAGGTTGGGTGTAATGCCGACGGACGAGGTAACGAGGCGGAAGGTTCTGTCCGCCGTGGATATCGCTGGGGAGGAGACGGTGGCCTTGCTGCAGGGGATGGTGCGCATCCCCAGCGTCAACCCTCCCGGAAATGAGCGGTTGATGGTGGATTTCCTGGAGAAGCACCTGGGCGGGATGGGCGCCGAGGTGGAGACCTGGGACGTTCATCCGGGGCGGCCCGATCTGGTGGCCACCTTCGAGGGAGAAGGTGGAGGGCCATGCCTGGTCTTCAATGGTCACACCGATGTTGTGCCGCCGGGCGAGGGTTGGACGGTGGATCCATACGGGGGTGAGGTGCGGGCTGGACGGGTCTACGGTCGGGGGGCGACCGACATGAAAGGCGGGATCGCCGCCATGATCATGGCCATGGACGCCGTCCGGAGGGCGGGCGTCCGCTTGAAGGGGACGCTGAAGATCGCCGCCGTGGCCGACGAGGAGGAAACCCAGGCCGGAACGCGGGTGATGGTGGAGCGGGGCTTCGAAGCCGACTTCGGCATCGTGGGCGAGCCCACGGAGCTGGTGCCGGTGATCGCCCACAAGGGGGATTTCTACTTCGACATCACCACCCTGGGCAAAGCATCCCACGGCAGCATGCCGGACAAGGGGATCAATGCCATCCGCAAGATGGTGAAGGTCATCGACGCCATCGACGAGCTGGCGGAGCGGATGAAGGGCAGGCTGCACCCGGTGGTGGGCGCTCCCACCATTAACGTGGGCACCATTCACGGAGGCACGGTCACCTGCATCGTTCCCGATCGGTGTACCATACAGGTGGATCGAAGGGTGACGCCCAGCGAGGAGAGGGACGAGGTGATCCAGGAGATTCAGGATCTTCTGGAGCGCCTCAGGCGGGAGGATCCTCAGTTCGCGGCCGAGATGGAAATGCCCGTCCTGGCGATGCCTATGGAGATCGAGGCGGACGAGCCCATTGTCAAAACCCTACGGAAGGCGACAGAGAGGGTGACTGGGAAGGACCCGGGGGTGGGGGGCTGGTCGGCTACCTGCGACGCCAACTATTTGGTGAACGATGCTCACATTCCCACGGTGATCTTCGGGCCCGGGAGCATCGCTGGACAGGCACACAAGCCTGACGAGTACATCGAGATAGACGAGCTGATGCTGGGCACGCGCATCTACGCGCTGACGCTGCTCGAGCTGTTGGCCTGATCGGCGGAGCTGAGCTGGGGAATCGACGTCTATAGAAGAGCGTGTTGGGGAGGCGATTTTGGCTGAAGCGGAGACCCGGACAACGATGGGGTTTCGCTGGCGACATTATCACACCGTGTGGTACATCTTGGGATTCTCCTGGATCGCCAGCTACATGGCCCGCATGGCCATTTCGCCCACTCTGGTGCCCATCAGGGAGGAGTTCGGGCTGACCTATGCTCAGGTGGGACTCCTGGTCTCGGCTTTCATGGTGAGCTACGGGGTGGCTCAAATGCCCTCCGGAATGCTAGGAGACCGACTGGGACGACGCCTGCTGCTGGCAGGGGGATCCCTCCTGTCAGGGGTGATGACGCTGGCCATGGGGCTGGCGACAACCTTTTACGCGCTTCTAGCCGCCCGGTTCGTGGCGGGCCTGGGACAGTCCACCCTCATGAGCAATCAGGGAGCCATGGTCTCTCAATGGACACCGCCGGAGAAGATGGGGCTTGGGCAGGGATTGTCCCTGGCCGGGGCCGGCATCGGCCTGAGCCTGGGGATCATCCTGGCGGGGGCTGTCTCCCAGTGGCTTGGCTGGCGCTGGGCTTTCATCATCCTGGCCTTCCCGTGTCTGCTGGCGGGGGCCTTGATCTGGCGATTCATCCTGGATTCTGGAAAGCCAGCGGTGGCCTCAGAGCGAGTACCATTTCGTTCCGCCTGGAACAACCGCGATCTATGGATCGCCTACGGTGCGGACTTCTCGGGAGCCTTTGGCCTCACTATCATCTCCACCTGGGCTCCGGCCATGATGGGCGACGCGGGCGCGAGCAGCCTATTGGAGGCCTCCCTGTACGCTTCGCTGGTGGGATTTGGGATGATCCCGGGGCTCCTGATCAA
>SDBS01003214.1_pt1 | contig 16002 bp, 14 predicted proteins | sample 2277091 | NCBI WGS metagenome assembly SDBS01 (sample SAMN10404972, study PRJNA504765) | marine sediment metagenome | isolation source: marine sediment core GS10_PC15, 163 cmbsf | place: Arctic Ocean: Southern Knipovich Ridge | collected 2010 | reverse complement strand
TCTCTATCTTATGCTGCGTCAGGTTTACTCTTAAAATCGTAGCGGTGAATGACATATCTTTATGCCTCCTCGCTTTCCGTGTTAAATATGTAGACGAGCTTGTTGCGTTCTCCAATTTTGTATTTCTTTATCCATTCGATGGCTTCAGCGGAACAGTACTTGACGCACATTGGCTCTCCTCCACATAGGTCACATTTTACAATCCTGCCGTCGTTGTCATGTATGGCATGGTAGGGGCAGGCATCTATACATAGCATACAAAAGGTACATTTTTCCTGGTCAAAAGAGACGAACCCCGTATCGTCATCCTTATTCAGAGCCCCGCCAGGGCAAACCTTCACACATTCCGGGTCCTTACAATGAAGGCAAATAGCCAGCTTACTGCTGGCCCAATCTTCATTTCTGGTAACGGTGATTGCCGAATCCTGGTAGCTGAATGCCTTGCTGTGTGCGAAGGAACATATCAACTCGCATGTCCTGCAGCCGGTACTTTTTCTGCTGTTGACCATCAGCAGATTTGGTATCAACTTGCGGTCCAGTTCCCTGTCCTTTAAACCGGATGCTGCCAGATAGGCAAAGCAGCCTCCGCAATAAAATTCGGTGTCTTTTTGGCCCTCCAGTTTTTTAGCGTGAGCTTCACATAGAGGTATTCCGCAATATGAACAATCATCTACGGCGTCATTGGGGCAGCCAGTAATCCCACATTTAACTTCGTATTTTCCGGTCATCTCAATTCCTCTCGTTTATATTATCAGGATAGTCCCTTGCCCTGTTTTGATTCCCATTTCTGGGTGGCGCGTGCGTAGTCTGTAATTGCCTGCCTTTGCAGTAGATATTTATTATATTCCTCTGGTAATTCATCTTTCAATGTTTCTGCTCCAGTTCTCACTATCCTGGTAAGCTCTGCTACTCTTTTCCCCAATGCTCTTGATTGAGGAAGTGCTTCTACGTCGTATTCGGCTATTACCCCAACCTGTCTTATTGCCTGGTTGTTGAATGACCCGATTGCGCCGATAGCATCGCCCATACCGGGAGCTACCACCATGTTGTTCATTAGCAACAGGTGACTGACCAGGAATTGCAGGGTGTATTCCTGCCCGCCAAATCTGCCCATGCCCTGTGTCAGTACACCGCCAACTTTAGCGAACCAGGGTCGGCCTGTGGCTCGATATTTTGAGTTCAGCCCCTGTCCCAGGCGGTCGATGGCGTTCTTTAGTATTCCCGATATGGATAGATGGTATACAGGACTCCCGATTATCAGGCCGTCGGCTGCCAGGTATTTTTCATATACCTCGTGCATGTCATCCTTGAATCGGAAGATACAAAAATCCCTCTTTTCATTGCACTTGAAACAACTGAGGCATGGATTGATTTTCTTCCCGGCCAGCAGAAGCAACTGTGTTTCCACGTCCCCCGCCTCCTTTGCTCCTTCCAGGGCCTCCCTGACCATCACCTCGGTGTTGCTGTGATGCCTTGGGCTGCCTACTATGCCAACGATGTTGACCTTTGCCATTGAATTCCCTCCATTATCTCATGTGGTTGATCACGCTAGTGCTGGAAGTGCTCAACATACACTACTATGTGATGAGAATCAAGACCCTGCCTTCCCGTATGTATCGATGCGCTGTTTGCTCAGCTTGAACTCCTTTTTACTTTACGAATTAGTAGTACTGCAGGAATCGAGACCGCATATAGAAGCAGGAAGATAGTAAAAGCGTTGTGGTAGCTACCAGTCATGTCGAAGATGTATCCTGCAATGAAAGGGCCGGAGGCAACTCCAATACACTGGAAAAAGCTTAACAGACCGAAAACAGTGCCATAAGAACGCAGTCCAAAATTGGTGCTGGTAAGTATAGACATGGTTGGCAACCAGCTACCAAGGGAGAAACCGAAAAGCAATGCATAGGACCATAACATGGTCTGTGGAGTTGCGGAGTTCATATTTAACAATATCAGAATTCCTGTAGCCTGTAGCCCCAGTCCAATGGCGGAAACATACTTGGCCTGCAGCTTATCACAAAGCCAGCCGAAAGCGAATTTACCGATAGCACTGGCAATTCCCAGAAGACTGAGGACTCCTATTGCCGTTGCGGTAGAGAAACCAATATCCTCGAAATGAGGCACCTGGCTTTGTACCACGCCAACACCACTGAATCCTCCTGTCAGGTAGGAGATAGCAATCAACCAGAACGCAATCGTAGCAAAAGCTGCCTTTAAGGATAACCCCTGCGAGGATACAGAGCCGCTTCCGTTTACTTTATTTGGTATTGCGGGCTTAATCCCATCAGGGAATAGCCCAATATCTGACGGCCTGGTTTTTACTATCAGTAGCGTCGCGGGAATCAGAGAAGCACAGGCGATTACAGCCAGGATTAGATAGGTCGTTCTCCAGCCAAAACCGGGTATTAGATAGCCTCCAACGAGAGGTGCAAATACAAAACCGGCTGCACCTATCCCCATTGACATTACGCCGATGGCCATGCCTCTTTTTTTATTAAACCACTTTGAAACCATGGTGCTGGCGGGTACCTGGGCCGAAGCTGCTGTACCAATACCGACAACGGCATATCCCAGATAGAATTGCCAGAGAGAGGCTGTTGCGCTCAACAGAATGAAACCCAAGCACATTATAGGAACCCCGGTGCAGATAACCCTTTTGGGTCCATAGCGGTCAACGATTCGTCCTGCGAAAGGGGAAGCTGCTCCTGTAACCAGGAGGAGAATGGAGAAGGCTATCATTATCTCTGCTCGATTCCATCCCATATCGGACTGGAGAGGCCTGATGAACAGACTGAAAATGAAATAACCGCATCCAGTGGGGATGAACAGACATAAAAAAGCAACCAGCAGTATCCAGTATCCGTAAAATATTTTCAGCTTCTTTATCGGATTCATTTCATTCTCTTTACTACTATTTGAAGCACTCTACCGTATAACGCACCTTCTATGGTTATACCCTGAGAAAATGGCACGATATGTGCAATAGCTATAGAAAGTTCAAGTTTTATAGCTGCTAAATCCTGTTCTAGCTGGCGACTGATGCCATGCTAGAGTTTGCGACATTAGCAGATTATAGCTTGCTTCAATGAAATAGGGAAGCCTTTTAAATATCCCCTGCAATTTGCTGATGAGCGACTATCCATCTAAATGCAAGCATCAGAGACATGCTTATTGTATAATGTGGTTGAACATTTAATATAGAGGGGTAAATATAATGGAATTAGCTAAAATTATTCCCTTTCTTGGGGCAATCGTTGCGGCAATTGCTGCATACTTCACATATCGGGATTATGGTACTACTGAAGCTATTACAGTGGGATTTGCTTTACTTGCGTTCTCTGTAGCGGTTTATTATTGGATAACGAAAAAGGATGTTTCCTGAGTGAAGTCAGGAAATCACTATCCCTGAGTTTAACAAATAGAGATAAATAGCCAGTCTCTTTCTTAGAGGGGTATTGAGCCTGTCCTTCCTACGGTTACCGGATGTGGGGGCGCACGTTTAAACCGTTGGTGATACAATACGTGGCTATGGAAACTGATACTGGACGGCAGTCCGAAGGAGTAAAGGTATCCCAGGGATTGTTCCCTGTTCCCCATCGTCGTTCTATAATCCTTTACCTCATCGCCACTTTCTTTTACTGGCTTGGACTCTATCTTTTTGTCCCAATATTTCCTGTCTATGCCCAATCTATGGGAGCCAGCCTCTCTATGGTAGGTGTGGTAGTAGCATCATATGCCTTCCCCCAACTTCTATTGCGAATACCTATGGGCATCTATTACGACTCTATGAAGAAGCGAAAGCCGATGATAGCTATGGCAATGGTAGCAGTATCAGCAGGCGCACTGGGTCTTGGCCTGGCACCAAATGTTACTTTCCTTTGGATAGCTCGTATTATTACAGGTATAGGAGGGGCGACCTGGGTAGCCTTTACTGTATACATGGTCTCCTACTATCAGCGTCAGAGTGGAGCGCGGGCTATCGGGCTTATTAATTCTGTCAACTGTATTGCTCTGGTAGTGGCAACTTTCAGTGGCGGAATCATAGCAGAATACTGGAGCCCGCGGCATACTTTCTTCATAGCGGCTCTGCTGGGTATAGTTGGGCTTGTTATTCTGCTTTTTAGTCGTGAACCCGCTGCGCAGTCGGCTTCAAACATCTCTTTTGCCAGTTTCAGGAAGGTAGTTTCTTCCCGGCTATTACTGGTAGTGTCGTTTATGGGAGTACTGCTACAGTTTGCCATGTTTGCCGGTATATTTGGCTTTATTCCCATATATGCAGCACGTATCGGCGCTTCAAGCGCCGATCTGGGAATTATCACCACTGTAGCCCTGGGGGCTGCCGCAGTGGCTGCGATCTTGTCGATTCCTGTAGCAGAGCGCATCGGCTATACTGCTACTATTGTCATTGGCTCCATACTTATTGCCGTTGCGCTGGTTGTGGTTCCTATTATCCATAGTATATCTGTACTGGTTGCGATTCAAGTTCTAAATGGTTTTGGAAGAGGGATACTACAGACTGTCTTAATGGCCCTTAGCATCAAGTCAATTGCTCCACAGCAGAGAGCGACAGCAATGGGGTTCTACCAGGCTGTTTATGCAGTTGGTATGATAGCAGGCCCAATGGTCTCTGGCGTCCTGGCTGATAACATGGGGCTTTCTTCCGTATTCTATCTATCTGCGTCTCTACTGCTGGTGATTGTAGGAATGGCTTTTCTTCCCGTTCTACGAAAAACCTGATGAGAATACTGTCTCCTTCCCTGTCGCGTGCATAAATTGTTGAGGTATGCTTTTTCCCCGTGGATATAGGCGTTGTTAGCTGTGGGGAATAATGATAATTATTGCATTAAATGCCAGTATGTACGTATACTATTATCGTCAGTTGTTCTTTGCTGGCGGATAAAAAATAAACGGAGGAGCATAAAATGAGGAGAAATTTATTAAGGGAACTTTTAAACGCAGGGAAACCAACTTTGGGTACACGGCAGATGATTACATCGCCGATGGTAACAGAGATAATTGGTCATTCGGGGATGTTTGACTATATTGAACTCAGCGGTGAATATACTGATTGGAGCCTGGAAAGTCTTCCAAATTTCGCTCGTGCAGTTGAGCTTTTCCCCAATCTGACATCGATGATGAAAGTGGAACAGGACCCGAGGTTATTTATTACCAACAGGTCTCTCGATGCGGGTATTCAGAATATATTATTTACAGACTGTCGTTCGGCAGAGGAAGTAAAGCAATGTATCCGCATGGTTCTGCCTGAAACTCCTGAAGATGGTGGCGTACATGGAGCTGCCAGTCGTCGCAGCGTTGGCTACATATTGGAGGGTGGTAGTGCTGCCTGGGTGCAAGCACAGAGAGATGTAGTTTGTGCCTTTATGATAGAAAAGGGTAGCGCGATAGAGCAGATTGACGAGATCCTGGATGTTAAAGGGGTAGACATGGTTCAATTTGGCCCAACCGACTACTCTGTAAGTATTGGCAAACCTGGAACAGCAAGAAGCCCTGAGGTTCAAAAAGTACAACGTGACCTGATTGAGAAGGCACTAAAGAAAGGGGTTCATCCCAGGGTTGAGCTGGTTGCCCTTGATAAGGCCCAGGAGTTTATTGATATGGGAGTTCGTCACTTCAACATAGGGTTTGATTTAAGAATGATTCATGAATGGTGTAAGGATAGAGGGGAAAAGATGCGCGAGTTGCTGAGCGCTTAGTACCCCCTATTAGTGATAATTGAATGGTATGAGCAACGGCTGTCCGGTACCGGACAGCCGTTGCTGTTATATAGAGTCTTTGGCAGGGACTATGATTTAGGGGCAGTGTCGACAGCATGTCTGGCGGCGTGAAGGTTGCCATCAGCCACCGTGACCGGGAAGGTGCAGCCAGCAGCGACAATCAATCTACGGCCATCCATTTGTTTGATAGCATCGTGTATCTGTGCTTCAACTTCAGCTCCTGTACCGCACTGCAATACACCGAACTGGTCTATCCCGCCTGCCAACGCCCCGGAAAATATTTTACTGCCCTCTGCAAGGCTGGGTCCTGCTGTTCTGTCATGCCAGTTCATCACCTGTACAGGGTAATCAGCCAGTTGGGCGAACATAGGATACTTTCCATGGAGGTGCATCATGTTGAACCATCCTTTCTCCGCGGCCTTCAGCACCTCCAGGTCATATGGTCGGCCGAAATGATGGTATTCTTCCTCGCTAGTTATCTCGTAGCTGGCGGCGCCAGTTGACAGGAAGATGCCGTCGGCACCTTCCTCAATGACCGCACGTGCAAAGCTCTGGCAGGTTTCTGTCAGTGCAGCGAGCACCCTCTCCATACGTTTGGGATTGCGACGCAGTTCTACAAAACATGCCTCGTCGCCTGAGAGGCGAGTAGCCAGGGCAAGGGGGTTAAACATGGTATGGATGACCGGAGTATCACGATCCTTCTTTGCAATTACCAGGCGCAAACATTCCAGTTGCTTACCATAGGTTCCCTTGTGTATGTCCAGCGGTTTAATCTGGTCCCAGTCTGAGGGTTTCTTGACTGGTGCTTCCAGAAAGTCACGTTCCCCGATTAATTTGCCGCGAAACTCATGTTTCAGTCCATAATCAGCAACGCAATAGGTTGATGAAGCTGGAATTTTAATGAAATCAAAGTCATAGCGGGTATAGAAGTCGATGGCTACCCTCGCCAGCGACTCCGCCTCCTGGTCGTCGATTGGCCAGTGACGCCAGAATGCCACCGGCATGCGGTCAACGTTTTCTCCGGCTATTGCAGCTTTAATCCTTTGTCTTTTTGTCATTTCCGCCATTTCAAATATCCTCCTTTAGCTCTGTATTATGGACAAGATATATCGACAAAGATACACAATCTACTATGTTTTTTCTCTTAATGCTCGGACAGGTATTTTAACAGGGCGTTGATACCGATTTCTGTACCTGCCTGGAGACAAGACTCATCAAAGTTAAAACGCGGGTTGTGGTGAGGATAGTCAAGCCCTTTTGCCTTATTGGCTCCTCCCAGGAAGAAGAAGCAGCCTGGCACCTGTTGAAGGTAGAATGACATGTCCTCTCCTACCATGGTTTGTTCTGCGATGACAACGTTCTGTTCTCCCACTACTTCCTTGGCTACCACCGTGACCAGTGTGGTCATCGCTTCGTCGTTTACCACCACCGGGTGACGATTGATGTAATTGAACGTATAGTTAGCCCTTAGTCCGTCACATATTCCTTTGATTATCTCGTCCATCCTCTTTGGTATGAACTTGCGGATTTCTGGGTCAAGGGTCCTAACCGTGCCTGTCATTTCCACTTTATCCGAAATGATGTTAAAGGCGTCCCCTCCATTGATAGTGCCTATAGAAAGGACCGCAGGAGTGAGTGGGGAAATCTCACGGCTTATGATGGACTGGAGGGCGGTTACTATATGGCTGCCCGCCAGTATAGTGTCGATACCATCCTGTGGCACTGCGCCGTGTGCGCTCGTTCCTTTTATTGTTATGGTAAACATGTCGGTGCTTCCCATCAATGGACCGGGCCTAAGGGCCACCTTTCCTATGGGAAGGTAGTTCCAGATGTGCAAACCGATTGCTGCGTCTACGGTTGGGTTCTCTAGAACACCTTCGGAAACCATAAGCTCAGCACCACCTGCTCCTTCCTCCGCTGGCTGAAAGACGAATTTAATAATTCCCTTTAGTTCATCTCTATGCTGTGCCAGTATTTTGGCTATGTGTAGCGCAATGCTGATATGTCCGTCGTGGCCACAGGCGTGCATTTTTCCATCATTCCGGGAGACATAATCCACTTCGTTTTGCTCTTTGATTGGCAATGCGTCTATGTCACTGCGATACATGATTGTCTTGCCTGCCTGTTTGCCCCGCAACAAACCGATGACGCCTGTTTTTCCGACACCCGTCTGCACTTCCAGCCCAAAACTTCGCAACTTTTCGGAGATGTAGTCGGAAGTCTCTTCAACATCAAATCTTATCCCGGGTATGCGGTGCAATTCTCGCCGGACTCTAATGAGTTCCTGTTCCTCTTGTTGTACTCCTCTCTTAACATCGATAACCATACAGGTTTTATCTCCTTTCGTTTTTTGTTTCAGCCTGCTGTACAGGCATCCGTTTCAACCAATTGTAGCACCAAACATAAGGTGATGGAGAAGTAGTTTCTATGCTGAGCCACGTTGGGGGTGATGATTTAGGGCGGGCTTATCTGGAAGAGGATTCCAGTAAGGTGATTCTAATCGTGTTTACCGTCGTACTGAAATTGTCCAGATTGAAGCGAACGATGTAAGGGCGACTCCTGAAAAAACCAGCCATATATGGTTATAATTTCCCCATATATCATAGACAATACCAGTAGCAAGAGGACCAATAATGTTTCCGATACAACTTATGCCTATTACCATTCCAAAGATCGTTCCATAGTGTTTTTGTCCAAAGAACTCGCGAGTTAGAGCCGGCCTTAATACACAACAGCCACCATGACCGAGGCCAAAAAGAAGCAGGAAAGGAATAGTTAACCAGGCGGCTACCGCTGTAAAATCAAAGCAGATAAGGCCGATACTGACCAATATAAAGGAAATAGCAGTGAGTTTTCGTCTATCATGACTGTCTCCTGCCCAACCAAAACTAAAGCGTCCACCGACGCTTACCAGGGGGATACCAGTAGCAACAAGGCTCGATTGGGACTTCGCAAATCCGATACTGCTGAGATATGGCATCACATGTGTTGAGACACTACTCATGACGATATGGTGGAGAAGAAAGGCTACTGACAGATGCCAGAATGTATGATTACGTATTGCCTGCTTCCCATTGATCGCGATTTCATCCTGGCTGGATGAAATGCCTGCTTGAGGCTCGATAACCATATTTGAGGAAAGGTCTTTTCTTGTTTCTCCGTCTGGCAAATAGCCATAGTCTTCAGGTTTGCTGCGGAAGAGAAAAGAGAGTGGGAGGATTAGTAACAGTACGCCTATTGCCAGGATAAATTCAGCTTGTCTCCATCCATAACTATCGACGAGCCAAACGATTATTGGTACCATCAATCCTCCGAAGCCAAATCCAGCGCTTACGATACTACTAGCTATGCCTGATTTCTTTCTAAACCAGTTCATCACTGCGGTCATCAGCACAGTGATTGTACAGGCGCTCATTCCTATTGCAATAAGGGCAAACGCACCATAGTAGGTAAGTAGCGATGTGGTTTGGCTAAGCAGGAAGGTTCCTGCAGCGAGGAGCAGTGACCCAACAAATATGAGACGTCTTGGGCCATGCCTGTCAACCATCATGCCAATCACAGGCGCCATCAAGCCCGCTTCCATACCCCGGAGAGACGAAGCAAAAGATACCTGTGCATAACTCCAGCCAAATTCACTTGCTATTGGCTCAAAAACAGCAGTAAAACCATAACCGATGGTCCCGGCTAAGTACAGGGCAATCAGGAAGGATGCTCCGACTATCCACCATCCATAGAAAATCCTTGGAGTTCGTATATGCTGGTTCATGCTTTGATTACTAACGTGTATTAATATGTTTTATTAAATATAAATACGTGCTGGGAAGTAAAGTTTCTGTTTGAGTTTTTACTTATAGGTACCAGACAGCGAATGGCAGCTATCTATCACAGAAAAGAGTGCCCCCAACTGCGAAATCCTCTTTTTTGATTTCGCGAATGACCATGCTTACTTTCTCAGGTGATGTATTAAAATTTTTCACCACCGCTTCGGTTATATCTTTCACCAGCCCCCGTTTTTACTCCGTGGTTCTACCTTCGATTGCAAGTACGGTTACGATAGGCATTTGTCATCCTCCTTATGTTTTTATGTGGATGCGGCGTTGTATGGGCCATGCCCGGTGATGATGTTACCTCGAACGGTTCACATGGTATCACAGGCAGTCTAATATATCTGCATCTTAAGTCTTACCTTCAGCAGAATTCGCGGGCATACTGAGAATAGAAATAATGGAAATTAGCATAAACCCTGAGAAAACATACCAGATGCCTCCATAGCTGCCCCATGTATCGTAGGCCCATCCCGCTATGAGTGGCCCTGTGGCCCCAACCAGGGCGTTTAAACCATAAATAATACCAAAGACAGAGCCAAAACCCTCTCTACCGAATACATCTCTTGTCAGAGTTGGACGCATGGCATTACAACCGCCATTTCCTATGCCGTAGAGAATTAGAAATGGGATGAGAGTCCATAGTCCTGTAGAAGGAGCCAGTGAAAATGCGATGACGCCTGTGCAGGCCATGGTGTAGGTAAATAGAGCTACCTTTTTCCTGTCGATTTTATCTCCCAATCTGCCGAAACCAAGACTCCCGATGATGCCCATCAGCGGAACGACAGTAGCTATAAGACCCGCGCTGGTGCGAGTCATGCCGATACTGCTGAGGTACGGCATTATGTGGGCCTCAATAGATATAAGCGTCATGTGGAAGGCTGTGAAAGTAATTACCAGGTGCCAGAATGGCCTATAGGTCAGAAGCTGCTTGAGCGATAATTTATTACTGCTTGTAGCTACTGGTTTAACTCCAGCGCCGGGTTTTGCTGGTTTTGCTATCTCTCCATCAGGGAGATACCCATACTGTTCCGGCTTATGTCTGAAAAGAAGCGATAGAGGTAAACAGAGAGCCAGTGTTGCCAGAGCAAGGATAGTCAGGCTATCGCGCCAGCCGAAATTGCTGATAAGCCTTATTACTACCTGGATTAGCAATCCTCCAGTGCCAAAACCACAGGTTACAATACCACTGGCTATACCGACTTTTGAATGGAACCAGTGCGACACTGCGGCCATTAATACTGTCATTGTGCAGCAACCGAGGCCGGCTGCCAGCAAAAGGAAAGAAACATAGAACATAACCAGCGTGTGAGTTCCACTAAGGAGCAATAAACCGCTCGCGGTAATGATGGCCCCGAAGAAGAGTAGTCTCTTTGGGCCCCAGCGATCAACCAGTATCCCTACGAAAGGGGCGAATAACCCCAAAAATATAGCGCGTATGGAGAAGCCCAGAGATACTTCGGTGTAACTCCAGCCAAACTCGTTTGCTATTGGTTGGAAAAAGGCAGTAAAACCCATGAACATGCTACCGATCATGAAGCAGCCGATTATGCTAGCCGCGCCAACGATCCACCACCCATAAAATATTTTGGAAGGTTTCCAGTCCAACTAGATCTCCTTCATCGTTTCTCTCTTTCTTATCTCGTTTATGTCTGCGAAAGGGGAAGAGCTGTTGTTTATTAAGTTTAGTTCACTGATTTCGGGGTGTATGCAGGGGTAGTAAGTACCGCAATAAGGGAGATGAACGCTAATCCTGCGTAGATAAACCAAATAGCCTCGTAGCTGCCCCAATTATCATAAGTCCAACCTGCTAGAAGTGGGCCAACTGAGCTGACCAGCGAGTTGATACCCACCATCAAACCGAAGATTTTACCAAAGCTCTCCCTGCCAAATACCTCGCTGGTAAGAGAAGGCCTCATAGCATTGCCACCGCCATATCCAATGCTATAGAAAAGCAGAAATGGCGCGAGAGCCCACAGGCTTATGGTGGAGGCTAAAGCAAGACAGATTAAACCTATACCTGTCATAGCATAAGTGATTGCTGCGACCTTTTTCCGTTTCAGCTTATCTCCCAATCTGCCAAAAGTGAAGCTACCAATGATGCTTATCAAGGGCATTGCAGTAGCAACGATACTGGCATTGGTACGTGTCATATTAATGCTGCTCAGGTAAGGCATTATGTGTGCTACTAAAGATACTAGTGATGTATGGAAGGCGGTGAAGGCGATTGCAAGATGCCAGAATGCCTTGCTGGTTAATAAATTTTTTATATCAGGTTTTTCACTAGTGCTGACCGCTGTTTCCAGCGAGATTTCAACTTCTATTTGCTTGTAGTCTTCGTTATCAGGCATATACCCATATTGTTCTGGTTTATGACGGAAAGCGAATGAAAGAGGTAATAACAATGCCAGCATTGCCACTGCAAGTATGATCAGACAACTACGCCAGCCGTAGCTATCGATAAGGTTTACTATTACGGGGATCAGCAGTCCTCCAAAACCAAAACCGCAGGTTACGATGCCGCTGGCCAGGCCAATTTTGGCATGAAACCAATTTGCTATCGCGGTCATAAGTACCGTCAATGTGCAACTGCTCAGACCGACTGCCATCAAGAGGAAGGCCGTGTAGAACATAGCCAGTGAATTGACCTTGCTGAGCAGCAATACGCCACTGGCAGCGACTATGGCTCCGAAGAATATCAGTCTCTTAGGGCCCCAGCGGTCGACTAATACTCCAATGAGTGGGGCAAATAGACCCAGAGCCATCCCTCGCAGTGAGAATCCCAGGGAAACCTCCGCGTAGCTCCAGCCAAACTCTTCTGCTATCGGCTCGAAAAACGCCGTGAAGCTCTGGAACATACTTCCAGCTATAAAGAATCCGATGATAAAGGCGGCTACAACGATCCACCACCCGTAAAATGTTTTAGAAAGTTTCCAGTTCAACGATATCTCCTTCAATATTCTTATCTTTTCTATCTTACTTATTTACGTGAGAAGGGAAGTGCTTTTCTTTAAGTAAAGTTTGCTGTTTTTTGGGTTCTTGCAGGAATAGTGAGTATGGAAATGAAGGATATTACTATCAACCCGGCGAAAATGAACCAGATGTTCTGGTAGCTACCCCAGCTATCATAGGCCCAGCCCGCTATAATTGGTCCAACCGCACCCACTAGTGAGTTTATACCCACTATCAATCCGAAGACTTTGCCGAAGTTCCCTCTACCGAAGACATCGCTGGTTAGCGAAGGCCTCAGGGCATTCGAGCCGCCATGTCCTATTCCATAGAAGAACAGAAAGGGCACCAGGGTCCACAGACCGACAAGAGAGGCTGAAGCTAGGCAGAGTAGCCCTATACATGCCATGGCATAGGTGCTCGCCGCAACTTTTTTCCGCTCGACTTTATCTCCAAGCCTGCCGAAACTGAAACTGCCAATGATGCTCAGCAGAGGGATAATAGTGGCTATGATACTGGCATTGGCACGTGTCACATTGAGACTGCTCAGATAAGGCATAATATGTGCCACTACAGATATCATTACCATATGGAAGATTGTGAAGGAGGCGGCCAGGTGCCAGAATGAGCTACTGGTCAGTAGCTTTTTTATACTTTGCCCCGCGTTATCTATGTAAGAAGGGGCAAGAGTGGCATCAGGGTTTTCTATCTTTCTTGTCTCGCCATCGGGCAGGGAACCATACTGCTCGGGCTTATGTCGGAAAAAGAATGAAAGTGGGAGTAATATTACAAGCGTACCCAGAGCAAGAAAAACCAGGCTATTTCTCCAGCCATAGTTGTCAATAAGGCTTACTATTACGGGGATAAGCAGTCCTCCAAAGCCCGCGCCACATGTCACAATCCCAATGGCGAGACCAACTTTTGATTGGAACCAGTTTGCTATTGCGGTCATTAGCACTGTCAGCGTGCAGCAACCGAGGCCGATAGCCATTAACAGGTAAGCAGTATAGAACATCTCCAGCGAGTTAATCTTGCTGAGTAAAAATATACTGCTCGCAGTAATTATGGCCCCAATAAATATCAGCCTTCTGGGACCGAAGCGGTCAACGAGAATTCCCACGATAGGGGCCAACAAACCCATGACCATGCTTCGCAGAGAAAATCCCAGGGAAACCTCCGCATAACTCCAGTCGAACTCGTTCGCTATCGGCTCGAAAAATGCCGTGAAGCTCTGGAACATGCTTCCTGCTATAAATAGTGTGATGATGAAAGCTGCTACGACAATCCACCAGCCGTAGAATACCTTGGAAGGCTTCAAGTTCAAAGACAACTCCTAGCTCGTTCTATCCAGTAGTATTTCATATTCCTCATTAAGGGAAGAATTAACAATATGAAAGTTCTGAGGGGATAGCTAATAGTAGCATTACTACTATCATAAGTATATCTTGTTATTTCAAGGGATTCGGGGTGAAAATCATCGTCTGTTACTCATGCTTATGCGGTCATGTATGAGCTGAGAATATCTCTTTTAAACGAGTCATTGACTTCTGGGAAAAGGTTGTTTACTATCATGTCTGGCACTCTAAATAAAGGAGAAGATATGGCGAAGTACAAAGTGCTGGTTCTGAATTATGCCAAGGTGGATATGGAGATGGAGCGGAAGATGCTGGAGGAAGTAGATGCTGAGATTGTTATGGCGAACGTCACTAATGAAGAAAGCGCCCTGTCGCTCGCTGCTGACGCTGATGCGCTGGTGACCTCGTCAGTGCCGATTACTGACAGGATACTGGATGTAGCTAAAAAGTGTAAAATTGCCGTTCGAACAGGGATAGGATTTGAGGCCCTTGACCTGCCTGCATTGACACGTCATGGGGTATATGCAGCACATGTGCGGGGGTTTTGTGAGCAGGAAGTGGCAGACCATGCCATGGCACTGGCACTTGCGTTGATGCGAAAACTTAACATCAGCCAGAAAATAAAGAATGGACAGTGGAAGGAAAAGACATGGACGTGGGTCGAAAATCATCCTGTCTTTCGCCTTGCAGAGCAGACTTTTGGCCTGGTTGCCATGGGAAGTACTGGACGCAACGTAGCTAAAAGAGCTCAAGCCTTTGGTTTTAGGGTCATAGCTTTTGATCCTTTTGTTTCCGCCGATGACATGAAATCACAGGGAGTGGAACCGGTGGATTTCGATACATTGCTAAAGACCTCTGATGTAATTTCCATACATGCCCCTCTATCGGAATCGACTTTCCATATGTTCAACTCCGTGACGTTTGAAAAGATGAAGAAGACTGCGTATCTGGTGAATACGGCACGAGGTGGGCTGGTGGATAATATGGCAATTTATAATGCATTGAGAGCTGGTGACATTGCAGGAGCAGGACTCGATGTCACTGAAAGCGAACCATGCCGCGCTGACGAACCCTTGTTTACTCTTGATAACGTTATTATCACCGGACATACTGCTGGATATTCAGAGGATTCCCTGCTGGCTCTCCGCCGAGGTGTATTCAGCCAGATTGTTGAGGTCTTTAAGGGAGGCAAGCCTAAATACTGGCTTAATCCATAAGAAAGAGTTATAAAACCGGACTACTACCAGATTATATTCCGCTAGTAGTCCAGTTTATTCTTTTTCAGCTTGTCCTGCCTTCAATCGAGGGCTATGCTATTTCAGATCATACTCTATATTAAGCTCGGCGGACAGGTCTTTGAGCGTCTGGATGACCCTCTCGTCTAAGGGGATGCCATTTGTTTTTCTTTCCTCGACGATCTCCGCCTCTGGCCCGCCTGCCAGGTATATTTTTTTTACACCGGGTAATGTGGGTAGTGCTTCAAAAGCTTCTGTCGTCCTGTCCATCTGTTTCTTGAATTCCTCGATAGGTAAAAAACCTCCTATTCGTATAGCGCCAAAGAAATGATTGTAGGGATTGCCGGGGACCTCCGCCAGTTTTGACAAGAAGATATTAGAACCTGCTCCTGAAAGCACGCTACATAGTATGTCTATAGCTACACCCAGGCTAAAGCCCTTGTATCCGCCTGTTACAGCTTCACCACCCAGTGGCACCAAGCCACCTGGGGGAAAACCGTACTTAATCTTGTTGGGATCGGTCAGCGGCTTGCCTTCGCCATCCACTGCCCATCCTTTGGGGATGCTTGTCCCCTGCCTTCGTGCTATCTCCAGCTTGCCGGCTGCCACCACGCTCGTTGCCATATCCAGTACGAATGGTGGTTTTTTACCGGACGGTATAGCTATCGCAAGCGGATTGGTCCCTACCGACGGGCTGGTACCATCTGGTGATACCACCCCCGGCCAAGTTGAAGTGAGGGCCAGGCCAATCATGTCATATGGGAGAGCCATCATCGCGTAAAATGAGCCGGCGCCAAAGTGACTGCCGTTTCTCACTGTAACAAAACCTGAACCATACTGTTCAGCCCTGGCTATTGCGTCGTGCATGGCACGGTATCCAACGACGAAACCCAGTCCCATATCC
>SDBS01003213.1_pt1 | contig 16005 bp, 11 predicted proteins | sample 2277091 | NCBI WGS metagenome assembly SDBS01 (sample SAMN10404972, study PRJNA504765) | marine sediment metagenome | isolation source: marine sediment core GS10_PC15, 163 cmbsf | place: Arctic Ocean: Southern Knipovich Ridge | collected 2010 | reverse complement strand
AGGTAGATGTTGCCGACCAGCCTTCTGTCGGTGGACTGCTCGGCGATGAGCTCCATCAGTTTCCCATCCTCCACGACGGCTATCCGCGTGATCTCGGGATGTGCGTTGATTATGAAATCGATCTTCAAAAAAAGCTTCTTCCTAGTATGAATCTATAGCTCGAATGCAACCATCGTCGGTCGCTTCGTCATTGGTCGCCTGTATACAGGCCGGTACGGCATATTACCTTGTAAGTCAGGGACAAACGCTCGAGTAATGTATCCGGTCTTGCGTCTCTCCCGAGCTCGACAAGGAGCTCTATACCACTCTCTCCATCCGGTTCCGCCCGCACCACCCCGGGCTCACCGGAAATCGTCGCAGCTGCCTTCACCGGATCGGTCACGCCTGAAATCCTGTACGCGGCCTTTTCCATCCCGAAATCCGGAGGTGGAGCATCCGGCGGGAGGAGCACAGTATCGACCACCCTGAAACCCTCGGGTAGTGATGCATCGACTCTCTCACCTGACCCGGCGGGAGATCCGGGCATGGTACAGAGCAACACATCCACGCATTCTGCCGTACTCTCGAATCCTAACGGGAGCGGCGGGCCGAAATGCAGCTTCGGTCTGGTAACATAGCCTTTCGAGTAACATACAGGCAAACCAGCCCTTCTGACTGCACGGATCCAGAGTCTCACTGTATCCAGATGAGAGGAGAACCTGGCGAGTCCCTCCCGTGCAAAACGGATCCGGAGAACCGCCCGGACCGGTCCGTCACCTCCGGGACATCCGGTGAACGAATGCAGCTCGCCCTTTCCCCCGACGACAGGTTCTCCTGGACAGGCACCACAGCCGCTGCATCCGGCATCCCGGCAGTCGGGAAGGGGTTCTCCCTCGCATGCTTTCTCCCACTCCCGGCGGAGCCAGGCGGGATCGGTTCCGGCGGAGATGAAGCTCCAGGGGAGTTCTGCGTCCGGTCCGAGCCCATCCTCCAGTACCTCGAGGATGTGCGGGTGCCTCTCCAGGAGCTTCCGCCAGATATCCCAGCGGAAGAGGTCCGTCCACGCGTCGAATGAGGCTCCGCTCAGGACGGCTTCCTCCAGCAAGTCTGCCGTGACGGCATCGTCTCCCAGACCCAGCACTCCCTCCAGCAGGGCAATTCCGGGGTCGTTCCAGCTCACTGTGACTCTCCTGCACATCTTCCTGACAGTCGCCAGCCTTCTGCGCATCTCCGGAAGCGGGAGCATCGGAGCCCATTGAAACGGGGTGTGGGGTTTCGGCACGAATGGAGAGAGGGCAACGGTAACGTCCTTTCTCGAACGCCTCCCATGTTTCCTGGCGATGGAGGCGATTTTCGCTGCCAGTGATGCTATCCCGGAGAGGTCATCCTCGGTCTCGCCCGGGAGTCCGATCATGAAGTAGAGCTTGACGCCTTTTGCACCGAGCTGGAATGCCCTCCCCGCGGCAGCGACTATGTCATCATCGAGGATCGGTTTGTTGATCCTGCTCCGGAGGGCTTCGGATCCCGCTTCGGGCGCAAGCGTGATCCTGCCCGAGAGAGCGCTGTCGACGGGAAGCTTCAGGAGAGAATCGGGTCTGAGTGAGGGCTGACCGATGCTTATCCTGAGGCAGCGCGCAAGTTCAGCCATTCCCCCGAGCAGATTCTCGATCTCGGTATGGTCGGAAAAGGAGAGCGAGAGGAGTCCTGCCTTCTCCCATCCGGTGACACGGATAGCCTTATCGAGAATGTCCAGGGACTGGGCGGCCGATCTTTCCCTGACCGGTCTGGTCAAGTGGGAGACCTGGCAGAACCGGCAGCCCCGCGTACAGCCCCTCGAGACCTCGACTACTGCCCTGTCGTGCGATATTCTGGCAAGCGGTACGAGCTGCCTTACCGGCGCCCATTCCCTCTTCAACTCGGAAACCCGCTGGATCTCAACGGGATACTTTCCCAGCGATGGAACCCACACGCCCGGAATCGATGAGGCTTCTCGGAGCCTTTCACTCCGCGGACCCTCGGCACACAGGACGGAGGAGAGCTTCACGATCTGCTCCTCGGCCTCTCCGAGGAAAAAGAGGTCGGTGAACGGGGAGAGTGGGAGCGGATTCGACAGACCGCCGCCGCCGGCCATGACAATCGGGGCTGAAGGTTCTCTGTCGGCTGATCTCAGCGGCAGTCCGGCCCTCCGGAGGAGGTTGAGGAAGTTGGAGTAGAGGGCTTCCGAGGCGATCCCGAATCCGATCAGGCGGCTCTCCACGACGGGATCGCCTGTTTCCATGTCGACCCAGTCCATTTCTCTCTCCTCGAGCAGTGCATCCATGTCGCTGGCGGGCGAGAACGCCCGTCTGACATCGAAGAGACCGGATTCGAGAAGGACATGCCTGACAACAGCGAGACCGAAGTTGGACATGCCGAGCTCATACGTGTCGGGGTAGACGAGTGTGATCCTCGGTAGAGACCGATCCGGGACAGTGAGGTTCCACTCGCATCCGGTGTACTGCTGTGGATGGCTGACCTGCAGAAAGACGTTCTCGAAGGGATGTATCCGTAACCCGGCCTTCGAGAGGCTCATGGGCCTCTCTGGAGCGTAATCCGCTGGGAGACGGGATTACCGAGCAGACCGGATTCCCTGGAGGTGCTTACGGAGATTGAGAGTGCCATCTCCTCCGCTCTTGCGGGAACAGTCCCGCCGGGCCACGCCATGCGCCACAGTGTGCCATAGGCGACACTGCTTACGGGGAATCCCCTCTTCTCCAGCACCGCCGTCCAGTTTCCCGACACACTGTTGTCATGGTCGGTGATCACAATGCCAGCCCACACGAGAGAGGGATCCTCCCCGGGGAGGAGTGTGTCCGTCTTCTCTACGAAGAAGTACTTCTGCTTGTTCGGATTTACGATGTCCGTGAAGTGGTTCACGACTTCCGTGACGGTCTCCCGTCCGCCGATTCGAACCTGGAACTCCCAGAGATCGTACCTGTCCAGGCGCAGGGGACACTCATCGGGCATGAGTCGTTTCAGTGTGATGCTCGCCGTGAGGGCGGCCGGATCGGGCACTTTCAGCCGCACGGCAACCAGTATCCTGTCAATGCTCACACTAAACCCCCAGGGTTGTTGCAAGGCTCCTGAAGAAGGCTTCGCCGGGACCGGGCTCCGAGGCGATCCCCCGGAGGTGTCCCATCTCTCTCCTGCGGTCACCCCAGGATCCGGGCAGTGCAGGAGGAAGCTGCCAGAGCCAGAATGCCCTCTCGGGATGCGGCATCATCGCAAGGACATTCCCCTGCGAGTTCATGAGACCGGCCATATCGTACTGCGAGCCGTTGGGATTGTCGGGCCATCCATCAGCCTGTCCGCCCTCTGAGTCAGAGTAGATCAATCCCGAATGTGACTCGATTGTCGAATCGGTGCAGTCCGGGAAGACGAACCTGCCCTCGGCATGAGCAATGGGAATCGGAACAGGTTCGTCGGCCAGTGACGTCAGCCATGGACACATGCTCCTGCCCCTCGTCGTCGGCCTGATAAAAACCCATCTGGACAGGTATCCCGATCTCCCCCGGACCAGGTTGCCCGCAAGGGACGACTCTATCTTCCCGGGGGTCCACCCGGGAACGAGACCGCTTTCCACCAGGATCTGTGCGCCGTTGCAGATGCCGAGAACCGGCCTGCCCCGGACCGCCTCACTGCAGAGAAAGTCCATAATCCTTTCCTTTGCGCCCACGGCGCCGGCCCTCACCCTGTCCTGGAAAGAGAACCCCCCGGGGAGCACGTAGCCCTGACAGCCTGCCCCGGAGAGCCCGGTCCACTGATTCGCCCTGAATATCCGGCTCTCGAGCCCCGCCGAATGGAGAGCCCGCGCGGTCTCGTACTCGCAGTTCGAGCCGGGGAACTGGATTACAGCGACAAGAGGACGGGAATGGGTCATCAGAGTCCCTCTTCTCTCCAGATAACCGAGGCAAGGCGGTCGGTATACTCCCTTTCGAGCGATGAGAGGTCCAGTTTCCATCCCTCTCCGGAGAGCTCCATCTCCGGAGTCACCTTTCCGGCAACGGATACGAAGTCCGGCAGACCGACTTCGAGTTCGCCGAAATTCTTCTGAGTCAATTCGAGCAGGTAACCAGGCGTCTCCGAGAAGAGGTATACCGGATCGGAACCCGAACTCAGGGATATTCCCAACCGGGTGGATGAGGCTGTTGCCAGTGACATCTCGGCCGCAGCGATTGAGAGACCACCTTCGGAGATGTCGTGGGCGGACTCGACAAGGCTGCGTGAAATAGCATCAAGGACGAACCTGGCCATCGCGGCCTCGAGTTCCCCCCTGAAATCGGGTACGCGTCCGCCGGTGTGATCGAGACATGTCCTGTAGAAGAGGCTTCCACCCAGTTCATCTTCCCTCGGGCCCACCAGTAGGATGAGGTTTCCGGGCTTTCTGAGAGCGATATCACATGCCCTTGTGAAATCGTCGAGTTTGCCGAACACTGCGACTACCGGCGATGGGGGAATCGACCTGCCTGATGCGGACTGGTTGTAGAAGCTCACGTTTCCGGAAACGATAGGCAACGGGTCACCGGAATCGCCTGAGAAACCAAGGCTCCTGCAGGCTTTTGCAATCCCATCGACACCCATCCTGAATTGCCAGAAGACCTCGGGAAGTTCGGGATTACCGTAATTGAGGCAATCGGTTGCAGCGATGGGAACCGCTCCCGAAGCGACTACGTTTCTAACTGCCTCGCCGACGGCATGGGCTCCTCCCAGGAAGGGATCGAGTCTGGCGTACCAGGGATTCCCGTCTCCGGAAACCGCAAGCCCGGCGAGACATCCCGGAACGGGGACAACCACGCAGGCATCTGCTTCACCAGGCCTCAAGTGAGTGATTCCCTGCACCTCGCTGTCGTAGTACGACCATACAGGCTGACGGCTGCAACCAACTGTAGATGTGAGCATGGTCCTGATATCGGAGGGCGGGTCGACGGGCCTCTCGACCGGTTCAACGATGTCGACCGGTGAGGGGTTTTCCGTGCGGACATATTCGACACCTTCGGTAATGCAGTTAATCGGGGCGGCCGCAACTTCCTCCCCTCTGCAGATGACCCTGTAAACCATCTCAGAGGTAAAACGGCCTATGATAGTCGCGCCACCGCCGGAGAAGAGCCTCGGGAGCTCGAATTCCTCGTTGTATATCCGGAGGATCCTCCCGGCCACCCGTTCGGGTACCGCAAGACCGTACCTTTCCTGGGTCTCCGCACAGGCGATCACTTCGGGGGGAAGACCTTCAATCGACACAGGCACAGCATCGAGATCGACGACGATCCCAAGATTCCCGTGTGCGGCAAGCTCGCTTGTCACACATGCGATACCGCCGGCTCCCAGATCCTTGAAACCGAAAACGATGCCGTCATCCCACAGATAATCGAGCACGACGAGATTGGCTTCCGACAGCACCCTCTTCAGAAATGGGTCCGCCACCTGGACAGCTTCCATCTCCTCACCTTCGAGATCAGCGGAGGCGAATGTCGCGCCCCCGAAGCCCGTGTCGTCGGTGGGTTTTCCCGTCAGGATCAGGACGTACTGCTCGTCGTGAGCTTCGGGGGGGACGAAGCTGTGGACGATCCGGTCATGTGGAGCGATCCCGATTGCGACGACGTTGACGAGGCAGTTGTCGTCGAATCCGGGGTCGAATATGGTATCTCCGCCCAGGTTGGGAACACCCAGTGCGTTGCCGTACTTCCATATGCCCTCGATGACACCCCTGGTTATGGCTCTCGATCTCTCCCCGTTCGGACCATGGGGATCGCCGAACCGGAGGAGGTCAAGTGAGCCTATGACCCTTGCACCCATGCAGTAGACATCCCTGACGATTCCACCGATACCCGTCGCCGCGCCTTCTACCGGGAGGATCTGTGAAGGGTGATTATGGCTCTCGTGGGCTACGACGAGATCGTAGTCCCTTCCCTCGCTCGTACAGAACCTGACAACACCTGCGTCTTCGCCCGGGCCTATCACCACCTGACGGGCGGAGGTCGGGAGCTTCCTGAGCTGTGGCTTCGAGCTCTTGTACGAGCAGTGTTCGCTCCACATCGTGTCGAAGAGGTGGAGTTCGAGCGGCGTTGGCATCCTGCCGACGTAACCTGCGAGCTTACGAGCTTCGTCGAGAGACATCGCGAGGTTTCTCCGGTTGATCGCCTCTCTCAACTTCGCATCGAGATCGTCCATGGTTCCCTTTCCGGGCGGTCAGGCTTCGTAGTCTGTGAAACCCATGACGCTGATCTCGTCGATGATCCTGTCAGGTGAATAGTCATCCTCGGGGCTGGCCGTGATGAACCTGGTCCGTACTGCCGCGAGACAGTCCTCGCCTTCGCTGGCACAGAGAGCAGGCATCTCGAGTCCGAGCCGTTCGACGACCTTCTCAGCTCCGGTTTCATCGGTTCCGGGAAGAATCAGTACTATCCTGTCCCTGGTAGTCCTGACTCCCGTATCGATGTTACGCATCGTCGCCTTGAGGTAGTTCGCTCCGATCATCATCGCCTCACGGGCAAGGAACCTGTTGACCGAAGAGGCCATCGGGATCTCGAGCTCGATGACGGAGAGCGGGCTGGCAAACCTTCTGACACGCTCGAGCTCCGATTCGAGCACCGGGACGAGCCGGCTTTCACCCGGGAGCCCTGTGTCACTGTCGAGATCTGATGCCCCGCTGAATCTCTCGAGCAGAAGTATGTTTTCCATCGACGCCGCTCCGACGGCGGCAACGGCTCTGAGTCTCTCCTTCACCAGGCTCGTGCCTTTGGTGGGGATGTCACTGAGGCAGAGCACTCCGAAGAGAACCCCCCGGCACATCATCGGTGCCGCCAGATCGGGAATGTAGCCCGGGATGGCTCCGTCCTCTATTTGCCTCCTGGCCAGTGCGCTTGCCTCTAGGAAGTCCGAACTCGAGAATATCCTGCCGGTCTCGGCAACGTAGCCGACATGACCCTCTCCGACGTTGAGGGCCACAGGAGGTACAAGGACTTCGCCGAGTCCCCTGCTCGAGACCAGACCGAGTCTGCTGGCTTTCCGGTCTGCCATGAAGAGTGCAATCTTCTCCGACCCAGTGAGCCTGTTCATCGCTCGTGTCAGGTATGTCGAGAGCTCGGCGACGGTCCTTGCCGAAAATATCTGCTTCACGAGCTCGGGCAGCAGGATGGCGAGATCGGCGTGCTTCTTCACTTCCGCTTCGAGCTTCTTCGACCGCAGGACAAGCTCCTGGCTCTCGTATTTCAGGGTATTCACTGATTGGTTGAGGTGTTTGATCCGCCCATCCAGCTCTTCGCATTTCCTGCCGGATGAAGATTTCAGGAAGAAGTAGACTGCAAGACTACCCGCTACGATTCCCGCGATGAAGTAGACCAAAGAAGGCATATGATCAGCTCCCCCCTGGGTTTCCAGTGCAAGAGCGGCGGATCATGCTCGTCCGAGGTTCAGCCGCCGCAGAATTGTATCTTCGTTTCGGAGATGACGTTCGAGGTTGCACAGATTGTCGATTTCCTCTACAGACAGTCGCTCGGTGATGTCCGGAGTGCCCCCAACGGCTTCGACGAAGCTCATGTCATTATCCATGGCGGTCATGACCGCCTTCTGTACAATCGAGTAGGACTCCTCCCTCGAAAGACCCTTCCGTATCAGGGCGAGGAGAAGTGCCTGTGAATGGTACCGGTCCCCGGCGCTCTCGAGGTTCTCCCTCATCCTGTCGGGGAAGAGCCTGATTCCCTCGACAAGCCCCCTGGCCTTGCGCACCGCGTAGAGACATACCCCGCAGGCATCTGGAAATATGAACCTCTCTGCCGATGAGTGGCTTATGTCCCGCTCGTGCCACAGGGCGGTATTCTCCAGTCCCACCTCGAGGTAACTGCGAAGCAGCCTTGCAAGACCGCACAGACGTTCGGATACGATGGGATTCCTCTTGTGTGGCATTGCGCTGGAGCCCTTCTGCCCTGAACCGAAGGATTCCTCCAGTTCTCCAACCTCGGACCGTTGAAGGTGCCTTACCTCGGTGGCCAGTCTCTCCAGTGCACAGCCTATGGCCGCCAGCGAGTAGAGGAAGGCTGCATGTCTGTCACGGGCTACAACCTGTGTCGAAACGTCCTCGCGGGAGAGTCCTAGTCTGCTGCAGACGTGTTCCTCCACGGATGGGTCGAGGTGAGCGAACGTACCTACGGCACCGGATACCTTTCCTGTGCAGGCTTCTTCGAGACCTGTCTCCAATCTGGCAGCGCATCTGCGGAATTCGGCGTAATGCCCCGCGAACTTCAGAGCTATGGTGGTCGGTTCCGCGAACATCCCGTGGCTCCTGCCCATGCAGATCATGCCCCGCCCTCTCCCGACCAGGTCTGCGAGGGCTGCACCGTAGAGCCCGAGTTCATCGGAGATGAGCCTGCCGGAATCCCTGATCTGCATGGCAAGACAGGTGTCGAGGATATCGCTGGATGTCATCCCGTAGTGGATGTGTCTGGCTTCATCACCCAGGCTCTCGGAAACACTGGTAAGGAATGCGATCACGTCATGGTGGACAGTCCGTTCGATCTCGTCGATCCTGTCAGGATCGAAGGATGCACTCTCGACGATCTTCCTGTAGTCACCCTCGGGAACCTCCCCTGCCAGGCACCTTGCCTCGACTGCCAGGATCTCGATCTCGAGCCAGCGGCTGTACCTGGAGCATGTGCTCCAGATCTCAGTCATTTCCGGGATGCTGTAACGCTCGATCAAGAGATCCCCCCTCGAGGCAGACGATTACACCTGCTAATATAACACTTCGTTCATGGCAGTTCCGCACCGCTCGTCAGGTCCGCGTAGATCCATGCGAAGAGCGACTGGACGGGAACAAAGACCCTGTACCAGTCCTCGATGCCTCCGGTAACTCGGAGAGTGTCGCCGGCACTGACGCTACCCACTATCTCGAATCCCGTTCCTGGTCCGGCCCTGAGGTTCACTACGCTGCCGGTCACCACTACCGTGCTCCAGGGGGATGCTCTTTCTTCGGGGATGTCGGGAAGCCGTGTACCATCACCGCAGGTGAGGTTCAGGAGAAGAGCCGGAACAATCAGTGTTCGAATGAGCTTTCGTGACACGATGCCTCTCCTTTCCTCAGACGGTGATGCCGCTCATAACGAAAGGGATGAGTCCTGCCATGAGCAGGCTGCCGTCTGCGACCGTCCTCACTGCCAGCTCTGTTGGAAGAGCGGACCGTTCGAGCATGACCAGACCGGCAAAGAGCCACATGGGCGCAACCAGGAAGCCGAGAGCAGCAATGGGGAGGACGGCCAGTGCGACTGACGCTATCTGGATCAGCGAGCAGAAACCGGCACAAGCCAGGAGGAGCATCCTGCTCCTCTTCGCACCCAGGCTGAGGGGTATGGTGTCCAGACCCATGAGGGCATCGCCCTGCAGGTCGACCAGGTCGACGAAGATGGACCTCGCCAGAAAGAGGAGGAAGAGGGAAACAGGCCAGATCAGTATGACCCACAGGCTTGGAGTAACCGAAAGCGTCAGTGCCGGAAGGAAAGCGAGAAGGACGGCCCAGCCGAGAGCAAAGAGAATATCCCTGGACCCGGGGACTCTCCTGAGCCCTTCGGGCAGAAGACTCCTCCTGAGCAGGAGCGGCAGTGAATAGACCAGGAAGAAGAGTGCGGAAAGCCCGGTAACCGCCATCCATTCCAGCCCGAGTGATACCGACAGCACCATGGCGGTTCCCATCGCGATGAGCGCACAGACCGCCAGCAGTCGTCTGTTCCCGAGGACGAAATCCTGTCTCTTCTGGCTTGCGAACCTGGAAACCGTGGACTCGAAGACCGCGGTGAGGGTATGAAAGGCGAAGAGGAGCAGCGATGACGAGAGGATGGAGAGCCTCCAGCTGTCACCGCCAATGAGTCTGCTCCCTGCCGCTCCAACGATCAGTGCGATCGGCGGGATGTGCAGGTTCGCGAAGATCATGTTTCGGAAAAGGGTTCTTATCCTCCCGCTGCCCCGTATTCCCTGGATCTCGAGGAGTCTTTCCCTGACCTTCCTTATACTCCAGTTGGGTGTGGAAGCGCCTGCAGTCACCAGGATGTTGTGGAAGTCCTGAAGCTTTTCGGAGTCGAGCTCGGTGTGCTTCTCGACGTGGATCACAGGCAGCCCCTCTTCTGCCGCGGTCTGTACGAGTCTGGCGGTGTTGGCACTCTCATTGCCGCCGACAACCACGACACAGTCGGCCTTCGGGCACAGTTCCCTGAGCTCCGCCTGTCTTCTCGCGGTGGACTCGCATATCGTGCATTCGCTCTCGATGCCCGGAAACCGTACTCTGAGCTCCTCGAGCGTTCTGATGAAGCATTCATTGCTCTGGGTCGTCTGGGAGAGGAGGAAGGGCTTCTCCAGGTCGGGAAGCCTTCCGATCTCTCCCGAACCCGAGATGACTACCGAGTCCTCACCCGCATTGGAGCGGAGAGCAATGACCTCCTGATGTCCCGAGTCGCCGAGTATCACGATCCGGTAACCCTCACGTTTCTTCTTCCGGGCCAGCTCCAGGACTCTGTCAACCCTGGGACACGTTAGGTCCCTCACGGTTACAGGTAGACTTTCCAGCCATTCCCGCTCCCCCAGCGTGACGCCATGTGTGCGAAGGAAGAGGGTCCCACCCTCGAGTGAATCTGGGTCGGTACAGACGGAGACGCCGCGCTCAGCGAGTGCCTCCATGACGGAAGGGTTGTGAACCAGCGGACCGAAGACACTGAAGGGTTTCCGTCCCCTCTTGAGCTCTGTTATCACGAGGTCTACAGCCCGTCTCACCCCCCAGCAGAAGCCTGCGGTCCTGGCGACGGTTACGCCCATCCAAACCTCCGAGGAATTTGCTTGATCACACACTCAGGAACGTGGGAGAAGATAATCCCATCGATGTTGATCCGCACGGAATGGACCGGGCCCATATCACAGAAAGAGGCGCCGGAACACCGGCGCCTCTCGCATTCCTTGCAGCATTTACCCTAGAAGATGCTCTTGATCGCTCCCCATGTGTCGTTGTCGAGTGCATTAGTGACAATCTCACCATCGACCCTGACGAAGTAGTCGCCCATACCCCAGGGCTCCCAGACGTAGAAGTCATCGGAGAAATAGCTGTGGTCGACTGCGGGAGGCGTGTTGTCACCGAGGAGTGCCGGAAATCCACCGGCGGACATCTCGGTGTTCACGAGACCCCAGAAGTCTGGCTGACAGACTAATGGAGTACTGAAGTTGACGTAGACGGGCGTAAAGTGGATTGCGGTGACCATAGTCTGGTCGAGCAGCGCCGTCGGAGTCAAGTAGTCGCCGTTCCACACTTCTGCGTAGAAGTCACTGACGTCCCACGGGTAGCTGGTGTGGTGGAAGAACCAGTACTCGCTGAAGTCCATGGAGTAGCCGGTTCCGCCGGGATTGAAGTCCACTACATTGAACCAGACTCCCCGCCACTGTCCACCCCACGTGAGCCAGAACGCGGTGCCGTCATCGTACTGCAGGTAGTCCTGATCGGTCGAGCCGCCTGCAACTGGTATACCTTCTATCCACTGATTGCCTGCAAATACGGCAAACGCGAAGACAGCAAGTGCAATAAACACCCTTCTCATGGGCTCCCCTTCCTTGTTGGTTACTTCCATCTGGCAGCTATTTGCCTGTTAGCAACGCTAGTATTGCCCTCCCCTCAGGAGGTGTCAAGTCTGCCGGAAATGCACTCTCAGCCGTCCAGAATTCGTCTGAGCGTATCGCGATAAGAGGCAGCCTTCTCGAATTCCAGCTCTCGCGCGGCCTCCAGCATTTTCCTCTCGAGGAATGCCGCAGCTGCTGCAGGTTCTTCGGGGACTTCTTCGCTCGAATCCTCTTCCCCTGACCTGCCCCGGACCATGTCGGCTATGGCCGTAACCCTTATTATCTCTTCCCTCGATTTCCTGATACCAACCGGTGTTATGCCGTGTAATACGTTGTAATCAAGCTGGATACGGCGCCTTCGCCCGGTCTCGTCCATTGCTTCCCGCATCGAATTGGTAATCCTGTCGGCGTACAGTATTACCCTGCCGGTCATGTTCCTGGCAGCCCGACCCGCAGTCTGGATAAGGCTGGTCCTCGAACGGAGAAACCCCTCCTTGTCCGCATCGAGTATTGCGACGACGGCAACCTCGGGCAGATCGAGTCCTTCTCGGAGCAGATTTACACCTACGAGGACATCGAACTCCGCAAGTCTGAGATCCCTCAGTATTGACACCCTCTCGAGTGCGTCTATCTCGCTGTGGACGTACCTTGCCCTGATGCCGAGGTCCTCCATCCAGGAGGTGAGCTCCTCCGCCATCTTCTTCGTGAGGGTCGTCACCAGGACCCTGCTCCCTTCTTCGACGGAGGAACGGATCTCCTCCACAAGGTCGTCCACCTGACCCTCGGCCGGTCTCACGACAATCTTGGGATCCACAAGGCCGGTAGGTCTCACGATCTGTTCAACCACCTGTTCCGAGAGCTCCACTTCGAACGGTGTCGGCGTTGCCGACAGGCAGATCTTCTGCCCGGTGTTCTCGATGAACTCCTCGAGGTAGAGGGGCCGGTTGTCAAGCGCTGAAGGAAGCCGGAATCCGTGTTCGACAAGGGTCTCCTTCCTGGAGCGGTCGCCTTTGAACATGCCGCGGATCTGGGGAATTGTGCGGTGGGACTCGTCGATGAAGACGAGCATCTCTCTCCCCGGGAAGTAATCCAGGAGACTAGCCGGCCTCTCCCCCTCGGCCCTGCAGGAGAGATGCCGGCTGTAGTTCTCGATCCCCGGACAGTAGCCGGTCTCGGACATCAGCTCGAGGTCGTATCTCGTTCTCGACTCGAGCCGCTGAGCCTCCAGCAGCTTCCCGTGGAGTCTCAGGAACTGCAGTCTCTCATCGAGTTCACGCTCGATTCTCCCTGCAGCCTGGTTCATCGCCCGTTCGCCCATGACGAAGTGCCGTGCGGGAAAGATCACTGTCCGTTCGAGCCTGTTCAATACATGTCCCGTCAGGTGGTCCATGATGCACAGGGACTCGATCTCGTCACCGAAAAAGCCTATACGGAGACCTGTATCGCTGTATGCCGGTACGACATCGACAACGTCTCCACGAACCCTGAACCTTCCCCTGGTAATCGCGATATCGTTACGGCTGTACTGCATTCCGACCAGTGAGAGGAGGAGGCCCTCCTGTGACAGACTCTGCCCCTTTTCCAGAGAAAGTCCTATCGAACGGAATGTCTCGGGATTGCCCAGCCCGTAGATGCAGCTCACCGAAGCAATAACGATGACATCCCTTCTGGACAGGAGTGAGGCGGTCGCCCTGAGCCTTAGCCTGTCGAGCTCTTCGTTCAGGTCGGCGTCCTTCTCGATGTAGGTGTCGCTCACCGGGAGGTAGGCCTCGGGCTGGTAGTAGTCGTAGTAGCTTACGAAGTACTCCACCGCAGCAGCGGGAAAGAAGCCCCTGAGTTCTCCGTAGAGCTGTGCGGCCAGAGTCTTGTTGTGGCTTATTACGAGCGTCGGGCGCTGGACTGCCTCGATAACGCCGGCCATCGTGAAGGTCTTGCCTGATCCCGTGACTCCGAGCAGGGTCTGCCATTCCATGCCCTGTCCGAGCCCGTCTATGAGCGCCCGGATAGCCCGGGGTTGGTCTCCGGAAGGTTCGAAGCCGGATTCCAGGAGGAACTTTCCGGACAAGACTACCCCTTCAGTGCACCCAGGGACGTCTCGAACCCGGACACAGGTCTCCCGATGCCCCATGCATCAAGAATCGACGGATGGAATTCCCCGATCACACCACAGGGAGAGCCATCAACGACAATGCGCGCAGCCCTGCCGGGGATGAACCTGGGATCCTCTGTCGGCGTCAGCTCGAGCCCGAGCCCTCTGGCGTGACAGAGAGCACCCAGTACGGAGTGCGTCACCCCGAAGTCGGCATCGTTGGATGATACGAGAAGCGCAAGCAGTATGTCGGTCCTGCAGACCCCGTCGTCGGATCTGGCAAGAACCTCGCCGACCTCGAATATCCGGTGAGGGTATGCAGCGTGCGCGCTTGAGCTCTCCACCTCCAGTAGCCCGGGGAGCAGGGAGTTCCTGACGACCTCGTATTCGGCGGTCATGGGATTGCTGATGACCACCGGATCCCCGGGAGTAGACGATTTCCCGACGATCCTCTCCCTGCTGCTCAGTACGGGCCGCATTATCTCCTCGCAGCCTGTCCCGACGAGAATCAGCCGAATCTGATCGCTCAATTCTTCTATCCCGGCTGCTCTGCCGATGGTGAACTCCTCGGGCAACAAGGGTTCTATGTTGTCGAGGCCCATGCCTATGGCAATATCCTCGACCATGTCCCTGCCCTGGATGCCGTCGTGTCTGTAGGGGGGCATCACCCCGTCCACGACAGACTCCCGGACGACACAGGATGTATAGTCCATGGAGTCGAGACAGTCCCTGACGGCCTCGTCACCGGGATACCTGCCCAGAATCCTTTCAATCTCGCTCTTCCGGACCGACATCGCGTCGGCATAGATGACCGGTGTCACGACAACAACTGTATTCCCGGGAACCTCCCATGGATACTCGATACGTACTGGCTCAATCGATGCGCCCCTGTCTTCGAGGTTGCATGCCAGGATGGTAGCCGTCAACTGAACGGTATGCCAGTCCGTGCCGGTGACCTCGCAGAAGACATCCGGGTCTCCAGCCCTCAGGCTTCCCGTTGTCCGGCTGTTTATCACAGGCGGGAAGGAGAGGATGTTCCCGCTGCTGTCAGTGAGGATGGGCAGTAGATCGAAGGCCTCGAGCAGCGGTGCGTACTTCCTTCCAGTATCCGTTCCGGTGAGGATCTCCGCGAGGGTCATCTCTGCCTCGTGTCCGAGCGGCACGAACGTGGTTCCGGGATCGGCAGCGCTGTAGCTGACCGGGAAGGAGATCTCGTCGAGCCTGTAGAAGCCTATGGCCGCGGTCTTCCTCTGTCTCCCGAACGATGCGGCGATCTTTTCCTGCGCGGCGATCAGGGCCTCGAGCCCCTCCTCGTCAGGAGCCCATCCCCTTGCGGCGAAGGCGGCGATAAAGGGTCTTATCTCCCGGAGGGAGGCGTCCACACCGATCGTTAGCATGGGTTCGGGCATTCCAGCCAGGTGTTCCTCGCTGCCGGTGCGGAGACAGCGCAGCCCTCTGGCGACACCTTCGACACACCAGAGATCAGGCCTGTTGGTGTCGTTCAGCTCTATCTTGAGCAGATCTCCGTCGACAGCATCCAGCTCTGCCTTAAGAAAGGCCAGTCTCTCCTCGAGCTCCTCTTCCGTGACCTCGCCCAGACCGGCCAGGGCAAACAGGTCTTTCCTGCTTACTTCGATCTTTGGCATTAGCCGGTCACCCCCCTCACGTGTGAAAGAAGCCTGTCGGGTTTCGAGGCCATCTTCCTCAGTTTCGAGAGGTCCCCCGTGAAGAGATCCCTGATGTCATCGAGCCCGAGCGCGAGCATTGCCATCCTGTCCATCCCGAGACCCCATGCGATGACCGGAACGTCGATGCCGAGGGGGGCACAGACCTCGTCGCGGAAGAGCCCCGCTCCCCCGAGCTCCATCCAGCCGAGCTTCGGGTGCTTCACATGGAGTTCTACTGACGGCTCGGTGAACGGGAAATAGGAAGGGGTGAACCTGTACTCGTCAGCTCCGGCGATCTCGACTGCGAAGAGCCTGAGCAGTCCCAGTAGCCTCTGGAGACTCGTCTCTTCGCTGAGTACTATGCCCTCGACCTGGAAGAAATCGGGGAGATGTGTGGAATCGACCTGGTCGTACCGGAAGCACCTCGCGATTCCGAAGTACTTCCCGGGTATCTCGGGGTTCGAAGCGAGGCATCTGGCCGAGAGAGCCGTTCCCTGCGAACGGAGGACGGCCTGGAAAGCCCGCTTACGGCTGAAGGTGTACTCCCATCCGCGCCCCCCTGTTTCCGCACCGGTTTCGTGAACCCTGATCACCGAGTCCAGGAGTTCTTCCGGAGGAGGTTCTACTGAAGTGTCCGCTTCGAGGAAG
>SDBS01003212.1_pt1 | contig 16005 bp, 28 predicted proteins | sample 2277091 | NCBI WGS metagenome assembly SDBS01 (sample SAMN10404972, study PRJNA504765) | marine sediment metagenome | isolation source: marine sediment core GS10_PC15, 163 cmbsf | place: Arctic Ocean: Southern Knipovich Ridge | collected 2010 | reverse complement strand
GGGGCGCCGCGGGGGGGCGGGTGACCTGGGGCGCGCCGGGGTGGTCGGTGGTATCGCTGAGGCGCGTCACGCCGGGCACCAGCCCGGGGCCAGACGGGGGGCTGGCCTGCCAGTCGAAGGGCTGGCGCATCTGGCCGTAGTAGGGGCTCGCCGGGCTCATGGCGCGGCTGTCGAAGGGTTGCTGCATTCGGGGGCGCTCGAAGGGTCCGGGCATGGCGCCGAGTCTAACACGTCGGCCTAGCGGCGCGGCGCCCGCGGGGGTAGCTTCGAGCCCATGGAGCTATCGCTGAAGTGCTGCGACAACGACGCGTGTGAAACGTGGTTTGTGACCAACCAGGGCGCGGAGTGGATCAGCGTTCATATGCCGGGGCAGGGCGGCGGCCCGTGGCTCTTGTGCTCGAGCGCCTGCGCGCAGGTGTTCATCGCGAAGGATCCAGCCGACCGCGAGGCGAGCCGCCGGGCCGTCCATCAGCGATGGCTCGATCGGGGCGAGAAGGAAAACGGCGCGGCCGAGCAGGCGCCGGCGGCGCGCGCCAGCAAGCGCGAGGGCAAGCGGCGCTGATTCAGAGCAGCTGCGAGACGGCTAGGGCGAGCCCGACGACGAGCGCGACGTAGGCCGCGCGCAGCGGTGACAGCGCCGGGACCCCGAGCATGGGCGTCGGCGCATCGGGCGCAGGCCGCTCGGCAAACTCGGGGCCGGCCGCGGCGTGCGGATCGTAGACCGGCGCCCGCGGCGCGCGGTGCGCCTCGACCACCACCTCGAGCGCAGCCTCCTGGGCTTGCGTCAGCGTGCCGCCGGCGAAGTAGACCGTTACCTCGTCGGGCTTGTCGGGGTCGCCTTCACTCGTGCTCACGGCGACACAGAGGGGGAGTCTGCCGTCGGCCTCACACTCGCTCGTGAACGCGTGGCCGTCGATGCGCTGCAGGTGGAACGCCGCAAACGGGATCGTCTTGGTGGTCGTGTCGGGCGCGGTCTCGGGCATCGCTCACAGCTTCCAATTCTGGATCGTCATGCTAGCACCGAACAGATCGGGGCTGCTGCCTGCGTTGATGCGGAGCGTAGAGGCTGGAGCGCCGAAGCGCGTCCATTCGCAAGTGACCAGCTGCACGCCGGCCGCCACCGTCAGGCGCCGATCGTAGGCGTTGGTCGCGATACGGCTTGTCACCTGATTCTCCGTGCAGGCCCGCGACGGGGGGATGACGACGCCGTTGAGAAGGAACCGGAACACCGCGGCCGCGTTGGTGCCGGGGAAGGCGCCGGTATGAAACCACGACGCGTAGAAATTGATATGCAGGAGGGAGCTAACGAGCGTGGAAGTGAGCGTCGCCGTGAAGAGCACCGCCATGGCGGGAAAGAGGGCGGTGGTGGAGACATCGCCGGCGATGTTGGCGTCTTCGCTATCGAGGAGCTTGCCGCCGACTGGCGACAGGTTGACGGGCGTCGTGTTCGGGAAGGACACGCGCGCGCTCTAGCCGGCGGCGGGAACATCGACCACCGCGGCCGGTACGTCGCCGTCGTCGTCTTCGAGATCGTCATCGCCGGCCGCAAGCTCATCGACGAGACCCTCGGACGCCTGGCGCGCGAGCTTCTGCGCATCGCGGACGTGCTTCCAGCTGCGCCGCTCGAGGGCCGCCTCGAGGATCTCGCCGAGGTTGGCGAGGAACACCGCGAGCTGGGCGCGCTGCTCGGTCATCGCTTGGCCACCACCCAAATGCTGATCCCGGGGAACTTGCGCCGCATGCGCGCAGCGTGGCGCTTGTACGTGGCTGCGTCGAGGACGTTCGCCCACTGCCACGGCCGGCCGCAATCGTTGAGCCCATGCGCGTAGCTCAGCTCATGCACCACGCGCACGTAGCGCCGCACGTCCGCGCTCATGAGCCGCGCGAGTCCCACCGCGCCACCGTCGTGCAGTCGAAATTGAGGTAGTGGTTTCGCCGCTCGCAACCGGACAGCATGGCGTCGGCCGACAGGTGCAGCTCGTAGAGCGCTAGCGTCTCCTCCTCGGTGTCGCCGCGAAAGGTGTGGGTGAGCACCGGATAGGGTTTGTCCTCCCCAAACGCTTCGACCACGAGCGTCCAGAGCCCGAGCGCGGGGCCGACTGGGTTAGGGTGACTGCGTGGGTACTGCTGAGCCATGGGGGATCGTCGCCTTCGCGCTGCTAGTGGAATTCGTCGCCGTCGTCGGGATCCTGGTCCTGATCGGGACGGGCGACGTTTAGGATAGCGTGGGGCTGTCGAGCGTACTTGGGATTTTGGGCGTTACCCGGTCGCTCGCCAGCAGGGCAAAGAACGCGGCCGCCGACAAGGGCACCGGCGAGGCGCCTACAGCGCCCACCACTTCGCCCACCAGTGACCCCGAGCCTTGAGCCGGTCGACGGCGGCGGCGCGCCGCGCGGCCTGTTCGGCGCCCGTCAGCGCGTACCAGGCGCGCCAGGCGTCAGAGCGCGCCGCGCCGCGGCTCTCGCCCGCGCCGGTGACGAGGAGCCCATAGCGCACGCGACGGCTGCCGCTCGCCATCGCTTCGGATAGCTCGAGCGGACCGCCGGAGCCCTCGGGCGTGAACACCGCCCACAGCTTGACCTCGTGCTCGCTCGTCATTGTTGGCCCCCCCCTGCAGCCAGCCGCACCCTTTGTATCATGGGATACGTTTCACGATTTACGCGCTGCCGCTTGTGCCCCCGGGCCATCGATGGCGGCCGGCTGGGGCTGTGCTTTCCTTGCTACCAGAGGGCCCGCAGGGGCCACGCGCTGTCAGGCCCGTGCGGAGTGTGCGGCGAGACCGACCGCCGCCTCCTGCGGCGCGTCAGGCTCAGCGCGGAGCGGGCCGTGCTCTGCGCCAACCATGCCGCCATCGCCGGGCAGCGCCGGCCCACGCTCGAAGGGCTCAGGCTCGAATGCTACCCGAGCGGCGATCGCCGGCAGCTCGAGCGGCGGAGCGGCGATCGGCGCGGACAAGAACGCCGCGCCGCATGGACCGCGGCCTGGGAAGTTGCCGGCGTTGACCGGCGCCGGTCCTGCCGCCGCGCCTACAGCTCGCCGGGGATCGTCTGACGCAGCGCCGCGCTTAGCAGCTGCGCATCGCCCAGCATGGTGTCGAGTACGTTGGTCGCGTCGCGCGTGACGCGCAGACGAAACCCGGCAAGCGGCAACGGCGTGTCGGCGTTGGCGAGGTTGAAGTCGATCGTGGTGAGCACCGGCACGCCGTTTGTGCCGCTGGTGGTGGTGGTGGTGGTCTGCGCGGCGGCGAATCCGTCGACGTCAAGATCCTGGCCGCCGGGCGCCAAGGTCTCGAGCTGGGCGTTCCACTTGACGTCCCCCACGACGACGGCCGGCGCGGCGACCCAGAGTAGACCGAGCGAAACCGAAACAATGCCCGCGGGATCGGGCTGCGTCCAACTCGGATAGGTCGCGTTGAACTCGGCATTTTCGATGACATCGGCGTCATAGGCGAGGAGCGGATGCTCGTTTCTCACAACGGCCGCAGCGGGCGCCGCGGCGGGCAGGTTGGCGTCTGTGGCCGAGAAGAGCGCGACCGTCGCCAGGCCGGCCTGGAGCACGTTGACGAGGACGGTGATCGGCGAGCCGCTGAAAACCTGGCCGATCTCGATCTTGGTCTCGGCCGGCGTCAGCGACACGAGCCCTTGGAGCGCGGACACAAACACGCGCTGGCCGATGTTGGCGGCAGTCGCTACGCCGCCCGTCCATCGAGCGGCGGGGATCTCCACCAGCCCGAACGAGATCGCCTCGCCGCTGGCGCCGATGAGGATGGCGTTTGGGGCGACGCCGGCGCAGCGGTGGCGCGTCGGGCCCACGCTGGCATCGCTCTCCTCGAAGTTTTCGGTGCCGCCGTTGTTGATCATCGCGACCGGGGCGCCAGCGGCGATCGCCTCGATGGCAACGGCAGTGATAGTGAGCGCCTGGGCGGCGGCGACAGCGCGCGGCGACAGGTTGACGGGGGTTGAGTTTGGGAAGCTCACGGCGCGGGCCTCAGCTCGGACGCAGCGACGGCGCGCGTCTCACCCGAGGCCAGGCGCACCAGCACATAGCCGCAGCCAGCGGGGCGCACGATGACGCAGGCCACGCCGCGGTAGCTCGCCGCGGCTCCCGACCGAAGAGTCATGCGCCCGCCGCGGCGGCGCCGATGAGGGCCACCGCTTCGAGGACCACGTCGCCCTCGGTTTTGTTCATCCAGCCCTCGAGGATTTCCTCGGCGTCGAGCGACAGCGCGCCCATGCGAAATCGATTCCAGAACCATCCTGCTATCTGTATCGGCTGCGCCCCCTGACTAAGCAGCTGGTCGATCTGTTGCTGCAGCTTTGCTTTGTGCTCTGGTGGTCCGAAAGTCGCGTCGATGTAATTGCGGAAACGCGTTCGCATGATCGCGTCTGGATTCGGCCGCGCGAGGTCGTGCGCGAGCATGCTCTTCGCGTACCTTTCGATCGCGGCTAGGCGCGCCCCGATGGGTTGTTGGGTGAACTCGGGTTTTACGTGGTAGGTCCGCGAGAGACTCAGGAAGAGCAGAAACCAAAGCATCTCGCGGTCATTTGTAAACTGCGCTTCCGCCCGATATGGATGGTCCACAATCCCGACCGCCAAATCGTCGATCATGGCCCGGATCACTTCGGCCGTGAGGTTCGGCGACCAGGGCAGGCGAACGGGCTCCGGCGCGCTCGGCGCCGCCACCGGCCGCCACACGGCACGCTTGGGACCCTTGTCGACGGGCGGCGGGGGAGGGCCCGCGGGCGTTTCGTCCGACGACGCGACGACGGCCGCGGCCCCCGCAAACAAGGCCAGCAAAAGGATCGGGCTCATGGTCTCGCCTCGCGTGCGCTCAGCCACGCCCAGAAGGCGCGGGCGAGCTGGTTGTAGCCGCCTATCGTCGGGTGGATGCCATCGGGCGCGCGCGGCACCTCGAGGCGCTCAGCGTCGAACACAGCGCCGCTGTCGCCTATCGCAGCGCGCCACGTGCCGCGCACGTCGTTGGGATCGGCGAACGGCATCGCCGGCGGGTTCATCCACAGCGGTGTGACGCCGGCCGCTCGAAGCGCCGCCACCATGCGCGCGATGCTCGTGACAACGTTGTCGGGATCGGTCCGGCCGAAATCGTTCGCGCCCAGGCTGATCAGCGCGACCGTCGGCGCGTTGGCGCTGAGCGCTTGGCCCAGCCGCGCATCGCGGCCGTCCCACTGGGTCACGTGCGCGCCGATGAACGAGCGGCCGACGAACGGCGTCGCGCAGGCGCGAGCGAGATCGCCGAGCGGCGCCTTGAGCCCGACGGCCAAGCTATCGCCGATGAGCAGCACGCGCGTACCGACGCGCGGGCACTTGGGCGGCGGCCCAGGCGGCGGCGGAGGGGGCGCCGCGCTCGAGCTGCTCGATGCGCTCGAGCCGCTCGAGAGCAGCAGCAGCGCGCCGGCGCCAAGCAGTAGGGCTAGCTTGTTCATCGCCGGCCGAGTCCCCCGTTGAATAGGCTCAGCTGGCGCGCGAACATTGTCGTCTGGACAGGCTTGCGCTTGCGTCGCTTCTCGAGCGCGGCCTCGGCCTCGAGCGCGACGCGCTTGGCCTCGCGCTCGAGCCTCGCGCCGGCGTCTCCTACCCGGGCCGTAAGCCGCTCGAGCTTGGCCGCAACCTCTGCGGCCTTCCCGTGCTTCTTTTCCCATGCGGCGTATTCGCGCTTTTCCTTCGCGGCTTGTTCGCGCTCGAGCTTCGCCTCGAGCTTCCGGCCCTGTTCGATGGCCCGCGCGATGTCCTCGTCGTCCTTCTTCTTCTTCGCGGCCGCCTCGCCGTACCTGCGGCGGAGCGCCGGCGTATCGGCAACGGTGGATCCTAGGCCAGCAACGTACTTCGCCGCGTCGGCCCGCGTGGCGAAACCTTCGCTCCAGCCGCTCGCGCCCTTTTGTCTAGCCGCCCACGTGCCGCCGGACTCTTGGAGGACCACGCCACGCAATTCGCCAGCGGCGCTGTATACGTCCGTCTTCTTCTTCCTGGTCTTACCTGGCGCGGCCTTGCGCTTCGCAACGACGAAGCCCTCGAAGGCGCCGCCCCGATAGTCGCCCATCGTGCTCGGGTCATGCTCGCGCATGTAGTCGATGCCCTTGCCCGTCAGCGCCGCATTTAGCTCCTTGCGCCCCGCGAACTTGCCCACGGACACGATCTTGAGATAGCCGGCCTCCACGAGCCGCCGAACACTCCGGCGCTCGTTGTCCGCCGTGATGCTCACGCCCGGGTCCTTGCGGCGCTTGCCCTCTCTTCGTCCTCTAACCTGGGCGTCGAGCCAGCTAGTCCCGGCCATCGACATGACCATGCGGTTGAGCCCGCGCGTCGGGATCGGGGCGCCCTTGCGCTTCGTCTTGGCCTTTTTCGGCGGCGCAGCGCCCTTGCGCGCAGCCACGTCTTACAGATCCTTTTTCCGTGAGACGTTTTTCGCTGCGTGGGTAAAGGCCACCTTCTTTCGATCCATGTAGCCCCACATCGACTCGCGATCTTTGGGCTGGATGTAGCCCTGGCGCGTCAGCCATTCCTCGCTCTCGGTCACGTATTGATCGCCGTAACCGTACTCGAAGGGGATGCGATGAACCTGCTTGCCGTCCACGATGATCCGCGCCGAAAAATAGGTGTTCCCGTTCGCGTCCCGCCAGCGCTTCGCATCGACATGGATCGTCTTGGGGTGCTTCTTCTTGCGGGCGGTCTTCTTCTTGGTCGCGGTCTTCTTCTTCGCCGTCTTCTTGCGCGCCGTCTTCTTCTTCTTCGCCGGCGAGGGGTTGCCGCTCGAGCGCTTCTTGGTCGCCGGGCAACCGATGACCGCGCTCACCTCGCCAAACATGATGGTAGAAAATGATCGCTCCTCGAAGCGATTTGGATCGCGCTGGCGAAGGCGGTAGGTCGCAGGCGTCTCGTCCACCTTGCTCGCGGTGTAGCCGTGGCGCCGCGCCCAGTCGCGCGCCTGGCGCTCGCTGAAACTGGATCGCGGAAAGATGAGCGTTTGGACCTCAGTGCCGATCGGGCAGCGCGGCTTTTTGCGCGTCTTGGTCTTCTTCGGCGCGGCCTTCTTGGCGCCTTTCTTGTGCTTGCGCTCGGCCGCCGCGGCCGCCTTTGGCTTGGAGCCCCACGTCTTGGGATCCTTGGGGTCGAACCCTCGGGCGCGGAGCTTCTCCGGCAAGTAAAATTCCATCTCGCCGTAGCGGTACATATCGCGAAATCGCTCCTCCCAGTCCTTGGCCGCCTCCTTTCTATCCTCGGGCGTAAAGGCGCGGTTCCACACCTCGCCCGGCTTGATCTCCTTGACGTAGCGCCGTGCGCTCTCATCGGCGAATCGCTTCCACGCGCGCACGCCCAGCTCGACCTGATAGACGCCCTTGCGCTTTTTGATCGCGAGCGATTTCAGGATCGCCTGTTTGAGGGGGTACAGCTCGCCGGTGTTGTCGGCGTATAGGACCAGCTCGTTGCTTCCGATGCTCATTGCGGGACTCCTAGAAGGGGGCGACCTCGAGCAGCTCGGGCTCGTGGGCTGCTTGGTGCTGTTGCGACGCGCGATAGGCGCGCGCGTACTGCAGATCGGTGGGGAGGGTTTTCATCTCGAACTCTAGGGCCGACTGGGAACCCTCGTCGCTGCTCAGCCACTCGTTGAACAGCTCCGAGCGCGCGTCCGGCTGGCGCGTGTAGGGGTACGACTGGCGGGTGTGCATAAAATATTTGTGGTAGCGCGGATCGATCCCTTGCTTCGCGATGGCGTCGCTTTCGGAGCGCGAATATTTTCGCTCGCCCGTCAGGAGCGGCTCGCCCTTGCGGTAACGCCGCGACTCGTCCGTCCACTCCTTGCGCGTGCCCTTGCGCCGCGCCTTCGTCTTGCCGAGCGCGGCGTGCGCGCGGCCGCGGATCTTGCCGCGCCGCGCCGCGCACGTCGCCGAGACCTTCTTGCGCGCTTCGGTGCGCTCGAGCTGGCAAACCTCGGACGCCGCCGCTAGCTCCTTCTTCCGCTTCGTCTTCGTCGCCTTGTCCGTCTTGGCGGTCTCCTTCACAGCGTCTTTGTGCGTCGTGCGAAACACCAGCACCGAGTGCTGGCGCCTCTCGCGCTTGCTCATGAAAAAGGAGCCCTTAGCCATCAGTCGGGCCTTCTGCGCCGGGAAGTGAATCCGGCGAGCATGCGGCCGCCCCTGCCGTCGTCGATGTAGACGGGATCGGGCGCCCGCTCGCGCTCGGGGGCCGGGGCGGGCGTCGCCGTCTCGCGCTGGCCAAACACCGCCCAGGTCGGCGCCGAGAAGATGCCAGTCGGCGGCGGATACCAGGCTTTCATGCCGCCGCTGCCGAACGGCGGGACGCCGGCGCGGACGGCGCGCGGGATCTCGCTGAACTGCTGGCCGAAGTGCGCGCAGCCGGGCATCGAGCACGGGCCCCCGGCGTTGCAGCTCGCGCAGCAGCTCACGGGCGCACCCCTGCCTCTTTCTCGGCCGCCAGGGCGAAGAGACAGTCCGAGGCGTATGTCGAGTGTTCCACGTCGCCCATGGTGCCCATCGTGTCGCTCAGCGAATAGAGGCGCTCGGGGCTGGCGACGATCAGATCCTTGGCGATCGCCTCCTCAAGCTCGGCGCGCGGGGCGTCGCTGCTGAGCGCGTCGGCGGTGTTCGTCTCGCCTTGACTCTTGAGCGTTTGGATCATGAGCGGGCGCCCGCTCTGCGGAGCGCGCAGGAGGACCGTAGCGACGGCCTTGGACGCTTTCGGGAGGCATCCCGCGGTGTCGGCCGGCGACTCGATGGAGCGCGCCTTGCTGGTCGCGATGAAGTACATCGCGGCGAAAGCGGCGTATGGAGCCCAGGCAGGGAAAGCCATCAGGCGGCCTCTTTTTCGGTGGCGAGCGCCGCGATGCAATCGGCCGCATATTGCGCGCCCTCGATGGGCGGCCGGTTGAGCAGCTGGCCCAGCCGCACCACGCCCGGCTGTTGCACCTGGCCGACGGCCCGCGAAAGGCCCTGGCTATCCATGAACTGGGCCCATGCCTCGCGCGTCGCCGGGCCCCACTGGCCGTCGACATCAAGCGGCCCTCGACCAAGGCGAGCGCTATCGAGCCCGTTGAGGCCGCCCTGGATCGCGAGCGTGGCGCGCCTTGCGAACGCGTCATACTCGGCTTGTTTCGCGGGAATGGTCGACGAAAAATCGCCTGCTTGGACGTCGCTCCAGACGGCCGCCGCGTCGAACGGTGGCGCCGGCTGCGCGAACTGGCCGATCGTTGTGCTGATCTCGCGGAGCCGCTCCGGCGTCGCTCGCCGCAGGTCGCTCACAATGGCGCCCTTTAGATCGCTGCGCGAGACGTCCTCGCTGAGCGCCTGTCCGATGTGCACCTGCCCCTTGCTGTTGAGCACCTGCGCGGCCTCGGCGCGCTGGTCGGGCGTCAATCGGAGGAGCAGCTCGGCGAGCGAATCGGCGGCCTTCGGAAGACAGCCCGGACCAAGAGGCGCGCCAGGCTCGCCGGCGGCCGGCTTGTCGTCCTCGGCGCTGCTCGCCGCGAGGAGCAGCACGGCGCCGGCGGCGAGCGCGATCCAGACTGGGAAGGCCATCAGGCGGCCATCCGGAGCCCGAGGGGCGTGCCGTCCTGCTCAGTGACGATGCCGACGGGGCCGCGCCCGAGGTGCGAACTGGGGCTCGCCATGATCAAGGCCTGGACGTTCTCGGCGGCGGTGCGCTGCGTATACATCCAGGAAACAAACTCCATCTGGGCGAGCGGCACGCCGTCGGGCCCGAACGCGTTCGGGATCGTCTTCGACATGAACAGCGCGAAATATTGGTAGGGCTCCATGGCTTCAATTGCTCCCGTGTTCCGACCGTGGCGGCCGGAAGGTGAACACCACGTCCGGCATGGGCGTGGATAGCTGTAGCTCGACCATGCGCTCGCCCTCGAGCGGGTCGACGCGCGCGGGCTCCGGCGGCAAGGGCACGGTCTCGGGGTTGAGGCTCAGCCACGCGTGGGCGGCCTCGAGCGCGACCACGGCCACGAACGCGTGGCCCTTGCTCCCGACGCCGCTGGCGGCCTCCTCGAGCCGCTCAGCGGCCACATGGCGGCAGGCGTCTAGCAGCGCATACAGAATCGATTTGCGGTCCATGGTTCGGGTCCTTCCTGGGGCGTCAGGCGAACGTGTACGTGTCGGCCAAAAAGTCCGCGCCGGCAACGGTGAGGGTGATGTCAGTGGAGCTACTCGCCCATGTGTAACCGGTTGTGAAGCGGCTGTTAGGGCCGCCGAATGAAAACGTCTGATCGGCCTCGACGCGAATGGGCGCCCGGGCGGGCGTCGCGCCGTCGGCCGGCAGCGCCACCAGATCGAACACCATGTAAAACCGCACGGCCCCCGAGACGTTGCGGCCGGTGAACGCGGCGAGCGTGATCGCGACGACGCTCACCACGCGCGAGGCGAGTGCGACGCCGGGGATGTCCACGTCGGCGAGCGCGCCCACCACGACGATCGCGCCGGCCGGCCCGCCCGCGACGACGATCAGCTCGGCGCGCGCGTTGACCGCAGGGACGGCGGGGCCGTTCGCGATGGCGGGGGGCGCGGCGTAGACCTCGCCGAGGATCGTCTGTGGCGGCCCGGGCACGATCTAGTTGAAGACGTCGTTGATGATCAGTTGGTAGTCCGCATCGACCGGCGCGGCGAGGTCATCGAACGTGAGCACCTGCACCGTTGTCCCCGGGCCGCCGAGGACGATGCGAGTGATCGCCTCGACATCGGTGCACTCGACCTTGAACGTAGCGGCCGGCGTGTAGGCGCGATCGGTGTCCATGGTGAGGGTGGTATCCCCGACGCCGTTGACCACGATACTGGCGACCTGGCCGCTGTTGTTGTTGAGCGTGCCCGCGCCGGCGATGTCCACTTGCACCGATCCCGTGCGCCGTACATTTCCTGAATATGCCATGTCCCTATTTCCTTCTTGCTCGAGCGTTGAAGTGTCGCGCGGCCCTAGTTGAAGATTTCCGAAAGGGTCAGCATGAAGTCGGCATCATCGGCGGCTCCAGCGGCGTCGAACAGAAGCACCTGGATGCTGAGCCCGTCGGCAGCGGGCACGATGCGAGAGAACGCCGGGATGGTGCCGAATGGCTGCACGGTCCAGCTCGCGCCCGGCGAGAACGCCTGATCGGCGTCCATGTTGACGGTGACGTCGCCGACGCCGTTGTCCGTCACGCTGGCGAAGCGGCCGCTGTTGGTGCCCGCAACGAGCGAGGCGGCGCCCGCGACGAGATCGACGTGCACGCTGCCGGTGAGTCGTACATTTCCTGAATAGGCCATTTCGTGTTTCTCCTAGGGTTAGACGACGACCACGGGCCGCGCCGTTTCGGGGATGGAAGGGTGTCGGTCGTAGGCGAGTACGCCCTCGCCAACTTGCTTGTTGTAGATGCGATTTTTCTCGCCGGTGAGGAGCGGCGCGATCGTGTCGTCGGTGACGATCGACTTGGTGTCGATCTCTCTCTTCACGCCGTCAGGCGTCACCAGCCACGCCTTCGGGCCGATGTAGCGGAGCATCTGGGAATAGTCGGTGTGGTTGTTCCACGGGTGAAATGTGCCGACATTTTGGATCGGGTCGAAGGACGATTTGAACAGGCCGTGATTCGCGCCGGCGTCGAGCTTCTTTACGCCGCTCGTGGGGTGCGCGCCGGGCTCGAGGTAGCGGCTCGTCAGCACCCAATACTTGCCCACGTTGCGCGCGAGCTTGGCGTCTGGGAAGGCCTCGAGCTTCTTGTCGACGAGGCCGCTCGCCTGGATCATTTGGCTTTTGGTGGCCGTCGTCGGCGACAGCGTAGTGGGCGCGATCTTGCCGTCGGCCTGCTCGCTCAAGAGCGCGGCCGCGTAGGGCGTGAACACCGTCAGGCCAAGCCAGTCGGCGAGCCGTTGGTTGGTCTCGAAAGTGCCCTCGACGCGCACGCCGCCGATCTTGATCGCGTCGTCCATCACGGGGAACACGAGCGTGTAGTTCTCGAGCGGCGAGCCGCGCCGGCCCTGGCTGGTGATGAACGTGAAATCGATCGGGTCGTGCTTGCCGGCGAGCACCAGCCCCATGATCTGCCGCTCGCGCGCCTGGCTCCACTGCTCGTCGATGCTGCCCAATAGCTCGGCGTTTGTCGGCGTGATGGTCATGGGCGGTCTGGTCGGGCCTGAGACGGGCGTGGGGCCGGGCGGCGGCGGAGGCGGTGGCGGAGGGGGCACGGGGGGCGCGCCGCGCTTGTCGCGGTCGAAGGAGCTAGTGAGGCCCCAGATGAGCAGCGGCGCGGCGAGCAGCGCGATCGTCTTAAGGTTTGTCATCCCGCCTCTCGCGCGCCTGGGCGGCGGCGATGATGTCGGGGGCCTCATCAAGCAAAGCGCGCCAGTCGTCGTCGCTCAGCCCATCGCGGCCTTGCGCTTTGACCTCGGTTCGCTTCTTGGCCCATGCCCGCACCATCGCGCCGGCCGGCGTCGGCGCGAGCTTGGTGAACCGATCGCGCGCCTCGGACTCGAGCGCGGCCTTGCCGATGTCGAGCAGGAAGCGCGCGAGCGGGGACTCTGGGCGAACCACCACCTCAGTCCCCCCAATCCTGATCATCGGTGCCATTGCCATCGACCTCCTCGGCGCTCTCGGCGATCTCGCCGAGTTTGTGCTCGATGGCTTCGTTGATGCCGACTCGATCGCTGCCGTTCGCTTCGGCCTCAAGCCAGGCGGCGAGGATCTCGGGGTCGTCCTCGCCGATGATGATCGGGAGCGCTTCGGCGATCGTGTAGCCGTCGAAGCTCAAGAGCGCGCCGGGGTCGTCCGACTCGCCGACCACGCCGGACTCGGGCGTCGGCTCGGACGCGGCGCGCTTGCGGGCGTAGACGAGCGCTTGCTCGATCTGGGCAATCTCGACGGCGATGGCGCTCGCCTGCGCGCTGAGCGCGGCCGCCTTTTTCTCCAGCTGCTCGACCACCTCGGCGGGGCTGAGCGGCTCGGCCGGCGGCGCCTTGAGCGACGGATCGCTCCTGTTCTGGACATCGACGCTCCCGATCGCCGTGGCAGGAGGCTCGCCCATCGTCACGCGCGTGCGCATCGGATCGGCGCCGATGAGACCTATGGGGCCAGAGCTTCCGTGATGCTGGACGCGCGTCTTCATCGCGTCGCCTAGCTCGATGCTCTGGCCTTCCTGGCCCGTGGGCGTAAACCCTGGCTGGAGCGTACCGGGCCCGATCGCCGCGCCTGGCGCCTTGTGGATGGTGACCCTCGCCGGGCGATGGGGGGACATGGTGGGCTCTTGAATGTCTACGCGCGCCATGGGAAGCGCTCCTTTCGGTTGGGGGTGCAGCGGGGGGAATAGCGCGGGGACGGGGCGGCGCGCCGGCTAAAACGCTCCGACCCGTCCCAGCTCCCCCCCAGGGAGCGGCGCGGGCAAGCGCCGTTGTGTATCCCCGGAGTCAAATGTGTAGCTCGTAAAGGAGGCCGTAATCGTGTCCGGCCCCGCTGGTATTGGTGAGTCGGATAAAGTCTGCGCCGTTGGCGATCTCGACGAACGAATTGCTCGCCGGCGCCGAGGCCATGATGATGCGCCCCGTCGGATCGGTGTCGCTGTGCTGGGTGATGATGGCGCCCGGGATCGGCGCGGCCACGGGATCGTTGGGGGAGTACCACTGCACCCGCGTTGCCCAGGCGGGGATACGGAATGCGGCGCCCGTTGCGTTGCCGGCGAGCGCGGCGGGCAGCTCCGTGAACGTCAGCGCCGCCGCGCCGCTCTGCGGCAGCCCATAGGCCGCTGACGCGCTCACGCGCACGATCGGGCCGACCGTGCCGACGTAGCGCACGGCGAGGTTGATAATGTTGGCGGCGATCGAAAGCTGCGCGCCTTGCCGCAGATCAAAGAGGGCCTGCGAGAAGCCCTTGCCGGTGCCCCACTGCATGACGCCGCGGAGGAGGAAATCGCTAGCGAAGGCAGGAGCGGGCGCCGGCCTCACTTCGATCATGTTGACGCCGATCGCGATGACTCGTGGATCGCTCCTGGTCGTCGCCGCGAGGCGGAGCAAATCGCGGTCGGGATTGAGCGGCGCCATGAGCACCGCGAGCCCGGTCTCGCCCAGGTGCTTGTCGAGGATGCCGCCGCGCCCGATCGCGCGCATCGTGCGGAGCGCTGTGGGGTGATTGCTGGCGCCTCCGCCGAGCGGGTCGAGCCGATCGTGGGCGATCGTCATGTGCGTAGGGAGCGCGAGGCCTAGGCTCGCCTCGACCCACTGCATGTAGGGGTTTTCGGCGTCCATCAGTGTTTGGTCTCCGTGGCCGCGCTCTCTTGGCCCATGCGCTGAAACAGCTCGACCAGCTCGGGCCCCTTGTCATCGCCGAGGACAGCGAAGATCTTGTCTTGGGTCTCGGTGTCGAGCCCGAGGATCCAGGTCTTGAAATCGTCGGCTGCCTTCGATGGTGCGCCGCTGTCGCTCGAGGCGCTCGACCCGGTGATCGCCGCTGTCGGGACGCCGGCTCGGCGTGCGATTTCGGGCAGGATCCACTCCATTTTTTTCATCAGCCGCTCTTTGCGCGCCTGGTCTTTGTCGTAAGCCGCTTCGGTGAGCCGCCGCTCCTGGCCGCGCGTGATCATGCCCTCCATTAGCTCGTGCATTTCCATGGCCTGCTTGGCGTGCTTGCCGAGCGCTTGCTGTTGCCCGAGGATGATTTCCTTGTCGTGCTCGCGCTGGCCCATCGCAAGCTCGACGATGCCGCGCATGAGCACCTCGTTGTGGCGCATCTGCTGCGCCGACACCTGGGCTCCGGCGTGCGAAAATGCTTCGGCGCCCTGCTGCATCATGTCGGGCGTCTGCCACTCGAGCGCGGCGGCCGAACCCGTGATCGCGCTGTCGGTCGCGTTCATGCCGAAGGGGAACTCGCCGACCTGTTCGGCGAGGGCGAGCGCGCGCACCATGTACTGCTGCCGGCCGGGAAAGCCGTCGCAGTGCTCGGTCGCGGTCTCGGCGATCTGCCGCTCTAGCTCGTCGGGCGCTTCGTCGGGGAGATCGGTATCCCAGTCGAGGCGGCACACCTTGTTCGCGCCGAAACGGCCCTCGTGCCATAGCTCAAAGCTCGTCGCCATGGGCGGCTCGAGCAGTCGCCGCTCCACCCAGTCGTGTAGCCGTCTTCGGTTCAGTGTCATCGTTTGCCCCCGATGGATTTGCGGCCCTGCACTTTGAGCGTTTTGAGTGCGAGCAGAAAGCCGAGCAGGCCGACCAGCTCGGGCAGCGCGGCCGTACCGCTGGACTCGCCCGGCGCTCGCTCGTCCGGCGTCTCCGGCGGCGGGGCTGAGTCCACGCCATGGAGATCGATCGCGAGCTTCTCTTTGAGGCTCGCGGCGATGCTCTTGGCGTTGCCGACGATGCCGCGCGCGTAGAGGCGCGCGGGCGCCTCGAAGTAGCGGCCGGCGCGCATCCGCTCAGCGACAAGCGAAGCGTTGCCGGCGCGCATCGCCTCGGGGACGCCTGGCCGGCGGTAGACCTCGCGCAGCATATCGGCCGCGCCGTGGGCCGGGGTCTCGTAGACGCGGAAGCACGCCGCATAAGCGACGCCGTTGGCGTCGCGGTCCGTGACCGGCGTACAACCGGCCGGGCACGGTTGACGCGCCTTGCACTGCACCGCGCCCCAGTTGTTGGCGTCGCCGAACGCGGCGCCGTAATTGCCCTCGAACCTGCCGATCGCGCCGATGCCTTGAAGCTCGGCGAGCGTAGGCGCAGGTAGCCCTCGAAGCTCGAAAGCTCCGCGGATGTACGCGCGCGCCTCGCCGTCGCTCATCACCCCCGCATCACCCCCGCGGCCAGCGGGATCCCCGCCGGGTAGTAGGGCGCGGCGAGCATGGTCTGCAGCGCCTCGAGCATGGGCTTGTGGTAGCTCGGCCGGATGCGGCGCGGCTTGCTGAACGCCGCCGGGCCCACCGACTCGGGCAAGCGCTCGCCCCGATCGCACGCCTCGCGGCACGACCCTGGGATCGATAGCCGGCCCTCGATTTGCCCCGTAAGCGCGCCGGCGACGTCCGTCATGAGCGCC
>SDBS01003211.1_pt1 | contig 16007 bp, 13 predicted proteins | sample 2277091 | NCBI WGS metagenome assembly SDBS01 (sample SAMN10404972, study PRJNA504765) | marine sediment metagenome | isolation source: marine sediment core GS10_PC15, 163 cmbsf | place: Arctic Ocean: Southern Knipovich Ridge | collected 2010 | reverse complement strand
CTTATGATTCATGAGTAAGGAACGTAATAATTAATTTTTTTTAAATTGAAATATCAAAAATAATAAAGTTCAATTCCGCGTTTTAATATTTCAAAAAAAATATAATAAAACATATAAAACGGAAGTAAAATCTTATGATTTTCAATTATTTTATTGGTCCAGCTGGGTCAGGCAAGACATCTTTAGCAAATGCATTATATGAACATATCTCCCATAAATATACCGAAATTAGGGTTATTATTGTTAATCTTGACCCGGGAGTGCAAACATTGCCTTACAATCCCCATGTTGATGTCCGAGATTTTGTAACACTCGAAGAAGTAATGGCTAAACACGGTTTAGGACCAAATGGCGGAATGATTGCTGCAACTGATACCATAATAGATTACATCGAAGATATTAAATTCGAAATTTCTGAATATAATAACCCCGAAATTGTTTTAATTGATACACCTGGTCAAATGGAACTATTTGCATTCAGAACAACAGGACCTCTTGTGGCTAGTTCATTAGGGTTTGGTGATGTCCAAAAAATTGTAAGTTTTCTATTCGATCCGGTTATTTCTAAACAACCCAACGGATTTATCTCAACAATGTTTTTATCCGCATCGGTTCAATTTAGATTCCGCAATATGCCGCAATTAAACATACTTTCGAAGATAGATATGATAGAACCTCAAATTTCCGAGAAAATTATGGGGTGGAGCGAGGATTATCTTAAACTTGAAGAGGACACGTCGGTTAGTGAACGCGGTTTGATCAGAGAAATTAGCATCATGATTTCAAGGATGTTCAAACAGCTAGGCAGTCTTCCCTCTCTTATCGGAACTTCCTCGGAAACTAATGAAGGTATTGACGATTATTGGGGGGCTATACAACGTATGGTGTCTGTTTGATGAATCACCCTATTATTGATTAGTTATTCATTTCTAAAACCAACATTGTAATACTTAAATCAAAAAAACAAATAATAATAGACGAAGAATATAAAACACTTATAATTAAACAATAAAGGATTCTGGCATTTCACTGGTGAAAAAAAGAATGACTCAAAAAAAATCACAAAGTTGGGGAAAACAGTTAAACCCGATATTTGAATTCACAACTTGGGCTCATAGGAGCGGTTTTTACAAAATTTGGAAATTTTTTCCCAATCTAAGCGTTAATATGTACGGGCGATTGTTTGGAACTCTTTTTTTACACCATATTCAAAAAGCTTACCGTAAAATAATTCCTTCATTACAAGCCTTATTCCCGGAAAAATCAAATAAACAGATCAATAAGTTGTATAAAGGCAGTATTTCTTATTTAGGGCAGTTTTTATTACAAACAATTTTTGTGACTCCAAGACTTTCAAATGAATTTTCAAAGAAAAAAACCATATTCAAGAATTTAGAAGTCATTGAGGCAGCTCTGGAACAAGGAAAAGGTGTAATTATCCCTGGTTTACACGTGGGTAATTTTATTGAAGGATTTCTTGCAGGATTAGTCATTCAAGATATTCGACATACAGTTGCATGTGTTGCAAGCCCGAACAATATGAAACTTTTCGATGTGATTCTTGCACGCCCCGTGTTTTGCAATCATGCCATTGGTCTTGATTCACAAAAATTTTCAAACGTTAAAGAAATATTGATTGGTCATCTAAAAAAAAATCATATTGTTACAATTTTGGTTGATTATACAAAGGAAACTCAATTTCGGGTTCCTTTCCTTCATGGAAAATTTCCTTATCTCCAACACACACCCCAGAGTATTGCGAGTATACACCGATCTACTGGAGCACCAATAATTCCAGCAATAAATCATCCTGCGGGAGAAATCGGTAAATCTTTTGTAGAATTTCTTGATAATAAATCGATCATGGAAGTATCACGTCGTTACTGGAATGCTCCAAAAAAAGTTCTCTATGGTATGATTAGCACCCAAATTAATAAAACCTTAAATCCATATCTAAGAGCCTACGCCCACATGTGGGAGGAGATCATGAATTTTTCAAAATTCAGAATTGCAGATCACATTAAATTTGAACCAGGTGTGAAATTGTCTGAATTTATGAATCAAATTAAAAACAAGATGCTTTCCGTAATAGAATATAGTTTTGAACCGAATCGTAAGGATGAGGAGATAGTATTGATTATTACCAATGAATTTGACACTATATTAAATTCTCTTGAAAAGCCCGACGAACTATTGAGATCCCATAAAACCAAAATAGATCTATCGAGGCTAGATGGGGTCTCCGAACTGTTAAAATTATGTATGGTAGCGTTTAAAGAACTAAAACTCAAAAATGAACTAAGAACGGCAGCTCTAATGAAAGACCTTGCTGAAAAAATAAAAAATATAGATTCTTAGTTTTCACTCTACGTCAAATGAAGAATAAAGTAACGGGCCCGGCAGGAATTGAACCTGCGGCATCCGGCTTCGCAAGCCGGCGCCCTATCCAGACTAGACTACGAGCCCAAAATTAATTGACTGTTTATCGATCTTCATTGTAACCAAAACATCAATAATTTCAGTTTTTATAAATACAGCAATGTTTTTTACTTTTTACTAAGATTTGTTTTTTTACATAGTTATGATTCGAAAAAATTTTATTATCATCCTATGTTCAAAAGCTAATAAGTTCGGGGAAGTGATCTAGACAACCGTTTAATTTCATACTAATTGAAAACGGTCTAGAATGGTATGATACTTGGCCGGGGGCCAAGCTGTCGGGGGTTTGAATCCCTTCTTCCCCATATTAATGCTTAAAACCCCCCATGAAAAAATTGGGAAACATTTTTATTTTTCGGAAAAGCTAGTTTTTTAAAAATTTACTATAACTAGTTAAAACCCAAAAAAAATTCTAAAATTTTCAGTTGACTTTTTAACGGTATTTAAAGCAAAATATCCATGAAAAAAGCATTCATAGAATACAACCTCAATTCGGACGTATCTCAAAATAATTCATTTTTCGCTGCAATCAGAAAAGTAATCAGAACTTTAAATATTGATGAAAATAGTCCTTATTCGAACTTGGTTGTCAAGAATATTAAATCTTTGGCAATAGAAATCGAAAACAATATCGATGTGTATTTAGAGGAGTTAAAAATTCCTTTTCGAACAGAAGAGTTTCTTCTTATATTATTTCAAGCACTTTATGAAGAAAAATTGTGTTCTGATGGGAAAAAATCTTTCAATCCAGATGTTATACATAAAAATCACTGAGAAAACCATGGTATCGCAGTAATTTTCAATGCGTTTTATTTTCGCACAATAATTAAATTTTTATTACACTTATATCAAAGTTAAAAATTATTATTTTTTTTTTAAAGATTACTAGTTAAGCTTAATAGTTCCATTTAAATTGGTTCGACAAAAAGAATATTTTGCAGAATAGTATGAATATCGGATATTTAGGGATTAATAAAATGGAATTTTATATATCTTTTAATAATTAACTCATCCCGATCTTATTCAAACTTTAATTGAAGTGAATACCATGGTAATTGATGTCAATCTTCCCCCAGATAATCCCGAAGAAAATTTTGGGGAATTTTTCAAGTTTTACGAAGATAAGCCGAATCACTTTAAATACAGGGAAAAAATTCAGAATGCTTCTGGACAGGCTGAAAATGTTATTTATATATTATTTGAAGATGTTTTATTGTTTGATCCACCATTAGCTGCTTTGTTACGTGATGAACCAGACGTAGCTCTACATTATGCTGCCGAATCTTTTAAAGATCTGCTCAGATTATATTCAGGTGGGCAATTGGATGAATCTCGCGAGTATTTTGTTAGGGTAACGACCAAGAATAAATCCAACGAGATTAAATTAAGGGGATTGAGAGCAGTTTTAATAGATAAATTAATAAGCGTTCACGCAATCTTGATTCGAGCATCACAGATCATCCCACAAATAACTATCGCCACTTTTCAATGCCCTTTATGCCAAACTCAAATTGAACTCGAGCAAATTGAATCGCGTCAATTAATTCCTCCCAAGATTTGTCCAAATCCTAGCTGTAAAAATAAAGGTGGTTTCACGGTTATATCAAAAGAATCCAAATTTATTGATTGGCAGAGCATTAAATTACAGGAACTTCCCGAAGAATTAAGTCCAGGGAGGATTCCATATTCTATTCAGGCTATTCTGACCCACGATCTGGTGGATAAAGTTCGTCCAGGAGATCGGGTGCAAATTACAGGAATATTTAAGTCCTACCCGAACGATAACAGAAGAGGAAAACCGATAACACTATTCACCCCTTTTATAAAGGTTTTAAGTGTGAAGGGGCGATCTACTCAAGAAAATGATTTGGATATCTCACCAGAAGAGATGGAAGATATTACTAGATATTCTCAGATGCCAAAAATCCAACAAGTGATTGCAAACTCTATTGCACCAGGTATATTGGGGAGAGAACATCTAAAAATGGCAGCAGCCATGGCTCTATTCGGTGGACTACGGAAGACTTTCAAAGACGGCAGTTCGCGCCGAGGTTCCATACACGTGCTTTTTGTAGGCGATCCTGGGACGGGAAAAAGCCAAATTCTGAAACAATGCAAAGTAGTGGCACCACAAGGGATCTACACATCGGGTAAGGGATCTTCTGCAGCTGGACTTACAGCAGCAGTCGTTAGAGAATCAGATATCGGAGGGCTTTCCCTAGAGGCTGGTGCTTTGGTTTTGGCTGACGGTGGGAATGCTATGATTGATGAATTCGATAAAATGGATAAAAAAGATCGAGTAGCTATTCACGAGGCAATGGAACAACAAACCATAAGCATAGCCAAAGCGGGAATTATCGCAACACTCCGTGCACAAACCTCAATTATTGCGGCGGCTAATCCAAAAATGGGCAGATACTCTGATTTTAAAACACCAACGGAAAACATCAATTTATCACCTCCCTTATTGTCGAGATTTGATTTAATTTTCATTGTTAAAGATGCTCCTAATGAGGACTTTGATAAGGAGATGGCAGATTTTATACTGGATTTGCATTCCGATGATACTGGAGAGGAGAGTGCGAGCGGAAAAAAAAATCCGTTAATTCCCATTCCGTTACTTAAAAAATATATCCGTTATGCCAAGACTCATATCAAACCCAAACTAACACCAGAAGCAAAAAAGGTGATCAAGGATTTCTATTTACAATTGAGAAAACAAAATACAGATGATACAAACGCTGCAATCGCAGTTGTAGCAAGAAATTTGGAAGGTTATATCCGATTAGCTGAAGCCTACGCAAAAATGGCTTTAAACCCTTTTGTTTCTAAAGAAATGGCAGAATCTGCTTTAAAACTCGCTAAAAGAAGCTTGGATGATATCAGCCTCGATCCAATTACCGGAAAACTCGATGCCGACAGGATACTAACAGGAGCCCCTTCACAAAAATCACCAATTTATATATTTCTGGATGAATTAAAGAAGAAAATTGATGCGAACAATGGACAGCCTGTTAATGAAGAGGACTTCCTTACCGATCTTGAATTCAATATGAAAGACGTCTCGAGGGAAAAATTAGATAGATTGCTCAAAATGCTAATTAATGAAGGAAGCATTTACAGACCTTCGAACAACAATCTATTTATTGCAAAAACACGAAAGACTTAAAATATCTCCTTATTCTTCGAAATACCCACACTTTAAAATTATAATTTGTTGGTTTTGAAGAATAATTCTGTATATTGATTTTAATTAAAAAATAAATAGTTTAAATTACTAAAAAATGTGCCAATCTTGCCTGATAAAACAAAAGGACTCCAAGATAGCTCGGTTAAATTAGGAAATTTTCCTCCGAAAATTAATCCGAAAATAATCTCAATTCTAAGGTCTCACAATATAAAAAAACTATATCCTCCCCAAGAAAAGGCACTGGAAACGGTTCTAGATAATAAAAATGTCATAATAGCAATTCCTACTGCTTCTGGAAAAACATTAATCGCAGAAATTGCAATGATCCAAAAGATTTTGGATTATAAACAAAGAAATTTGAATAAAAAAGTATTATATCTGTGCCCCTTGAAAGCGCTTGCGAGCGAAAAATACCACGAATTTCAAAAGAAATGGTCAAAATTGGGTATAAAAGTGGGTTATTCCGTCGGAGATGTTGACAACTTAAATTTTGGTGTTTTTCGTAACGATATAATAATAATGACAAATGAAAAAGCCGATAGTTTGTTGCGCAATCGTCCAAAAGAAATTGATGATATCGTAATTCTCATTGTAGATGAAATTCATCTCCTAAATGATCAATCAAGAGGAATTACTTTAGAAATTTTGTTGACAAGAATAAAAACTATAAACCCGACCGTTCAAATTGTTGGATTATCTGCTACAATAAAAAATGCAGAAGAAATCTCTAATTGGCTTGGTGCAGAGCTTATTAAGAGTGATTGGCGGCCTGTAGAGCTGAGAGAAGGTTTTTTCCTCAACAACCGAATTTATTATTCTGAGGGAGATTCAAAAATAATCAAGGAAATCACAAAAGATCCTACATACAATTTAATTTCAGATGTAATTGATGAAGTAGGACAAGCACTTGTTTTTGTAAGCACGAGAAAAAGTTCAAAATCTCAGGCATAAAAAATCAGTATTCAGCTTAAAAATAAATTTTCAAGAAAAGAACTGGACGATTTATCAAAACTTTCTAAAAGGTTCAAAAATCTTGCAAATCCAGAAAATATGACAAAAGAGACAAAAAAGTTAATTATCACTATGAAATCAGGGGTAGCATTCCATAACGCCGGTCTTTCTCAGATCCAAAGAACATTCATTGAAGACAATTTTAGAAATGGATTGATTCGAGTGATAACCGCCACACCGACTTTAGCCGCAGGAGTTAACACACCTGCCAGAAGGGTTATTATCAAATCTGTCTTCCGCTATAATGCAGAATTGAACAGATCTGTAAAAATACCTGTGATTGAATACCAGCAAATGTCAGGTAGAGCAGGGAGACCAGGTTATGATCCCTATGGTGATTCAATTCTAGTATCATCCAATCCCTCCAAGATTGAGGAATTGGCAGCCTATTATATTTTCGGGGAAACTGAACCAATCCTTTCTAAACTAAATAATTCTGGTTCTCTTCAAACGCACATACTTGGAAATATTGTGATGGAGAAAAGAACTAATAATAAAAAATTAATTGATTTCTTATTAAATACACTATTTGCGCATCAATTAAAGCACGGCACCAATATTGTCAACGAACTGCCCAAACCTGACATTGATGTTAAAACCCAAAATATCCGCAAGGATTTAAAACGTCAAACATCCCAGATTAAAGGTAAAAAAGGTCGAAAAGGAGCGAAGGGAAATGATCCTCTGAGCCTTCCAGATTTAGATACAAGTTTGACTTCTGCTGCTGATATGTACGAAAATATAATAAAAAAAGGAATTGAATCACCGAAAAATGAGAAAAAAATTCTTAATAATTCTGAATTACGTAATTCTATCGGTAAAATAACTGGAAAAGCACTAGAATTTTTATACGAAAAAGAGTTTATAAAAAAAAAATCCGCAGACAATAATAAAAATGACGAGGAAATATTAACCCCTTCCAAATTCGGAAGCGTATCAAATCGATTATATATTAAACCTTATATTGCTGCTGATTTATTTCGGAGATTAAAGCATATAAACAAGCTTGTAAAAGAAAATCCTTATAATTTTCAAATTAACGAAATAACCTTCCTATATATTATCGCCTTAACTGGTGAATTAATGGGAGGATATTTCCGCAGAAATGAAGACGATTTAGTTAGAGCGAATGTGAGACGATGTAAAAAAAATATTGAAATGTTTACTTTTGCCTATGATAGTGATGAAAACACCAGTTTATTTGATGATATGAATATATTGAAGCAATTATTTATTTTGTCAGAATGGATTAAAGAAACTCCCGAATCAAATATTACCGATGAATTCAATATCGGTGCAGGAGATCTATTTCGAACTGTAGAAACCGCTCGTTGGCTCGCCAGAGCGATTTACCAGTTTGCAGCGTTATTAAAAAATAATAAAGAATTATTGATGATGACTAAAAACTTCAGCACGAGGATTAAATACGGGGTTAAAAAAGAATTAGTTCCGTTTGTAAATCTAAAAGGACTCGGACGAGTGAAGGCACGAATTTTATATAAAAGTGGGATTTCATCTTTAGAAGATTTGCGTATGGTTCCCAATGTCGAATTGGAAAAAATATCAAATCTCATTTCCAAGAGTTTGGTTGTTTCAATAAAAAACCAGATCAATTCCAAAAAGGATTCAAACGTGGACAATAACGATGATAATGAACCTCTTGAAAGTTTCAACATTAAAAAATCTGCAAAAAAAAGCAATACAATTAAAAATAAGAAAACTTCTTCAAAAAAAACCAAAAAATCTACACGACAAACATATTTAGTGTAAAATTCAAATGTTAAATAAAAAAAAGATAAAGTAATTTATTTTATTGGGATTGTTCTTACAGGGTCATTCCCAATCTCATGTCGGCTTCTGTGAGCTTCTTTCGATTGGCATGTCTGGAAAGTTCCAAAGCTTTATTGGTTAATTCTTTCGCAGCTCCTTCTAAATAAAGGATTAATTCATCGACAGCATCTCGTGAAACCATTTCTGCCCCACACGACTTCATAAGTTCGCGAATGGGACTCCAAGCAAATACTTTCATAATTTTTTATTCCTCCGCTATATTATTGAAAAATATTGATTATTGAAAAATATTAATTTTTTTAATATTTTCAATTTAAATATGTAGGAAGTCGCTAATAAATATATTGGTTTTGGGTAAATTTCTTGAAGGATGAAAGGTTCGGGGTCAAAATATTGAAGATCGACAAAATATCTATTATCAGATCTTTCTGCCCTTTCACTAGAACCCAGCCCCTAATAAAGAGATCAGATATCAATATATTAGTAGAGACACTATATCAATCAATTAATTGTATATTTCCTCGAAAATATAAAAGATAACAAGATGATGGTGCTCAATTGATAAAATCATCGCTTATTTTCGACTAAAATTTGAATTAAGGGAAAAAAAAAAGTAATTTAATATATTTAATTGAAAAAATCAATTTTGAAATATAATATTTCATTGGGTCATATGAGATAAAATATCGTATCGAATTGAAAAAGACATAATTATTTTAATTATTGGTGTTGATTATGAAAAAAAAAATTGCAGTAATTTACGGTGATGGCATAGGTATTGAAGTTGTTAAGGAAGGCGTAAAAATTTTAAAATTAATTGATGAATTAACGGATTTTGAATTTGAATTCAACGAGACCCCCGCAGGAGGTAAAGTTTGGAAGGAAACCGGAACATCACTCCCCGAAAAATCATTTATGGATATGAAAAAATCTGATGCAATACTATTTGGTGCCATTGGACTTCCTGGACTACCGCAAGGCGTTGCAGAATCAGCCATATTAGACATTAGGCAAGGATTAGGTCAATATGTTAATTTACGACCAATAAAATTATTCGATGCTCTTAAAGATAAATGCCCGTTGAAAGAGGAATACATAGGAAGCGGTATAGATATTACTTTTGTTAGGGAAAACAGTGAAGGTTTATATTCAAATATAGGAGGAAACGTACACGGCGATGCAGCAGTGGATACCATGGTTTTTACAAAAACTGGAGTGGACAGAATTATCAAATTTGCCTTCGAATATGCAAAATCAAAACACCATAATAAAGTGACATCAATAGATAAGGCAAATATCCTGCGAACAAGTCAACTGTGGAGACACAGATTTAATGAAATTGGAAAAAATAACTATCCCAAAATCAAACTTGAAAGTTTTTATGTGGATGCGTTCTGTCAATGGCTTATTCGTAAACCTTACGAGATACAAACGGCAGTAACATGTAATATGTTCGGTGATATCTGCAGTGATGAGGCGGCTTATTTAATAGGATCATTGGGAATGGCTGCGAGCGGAAACATTAACCCCGATGGGGTTTCAATGTTTGAACCCATTCACGGAAGTGCTCCGGATATTGCGGGGAAAGGAATTGCAAATCCCATAGGAACTATTCTCTCAATAAAAATTATGATGGAACAGGCTTTTAATGAGCCATCAATCGGAGATTATATCGAAAAAGCAGTAGAAAATTCTTTAGATATCGGACGGACAATTGACATTATGTCCAGAAATACATCTGAAAATTTAAAAAAGTTAAATACCCAAGAGATGGGTGATTTGATAGCTAATGAGCTTAAAAGATTATTGAAAAAGTAACTCTGAAACTAATCTATAATGTTTTTCTTAATTCAGTTCTTTTTATTTAAATCAACATAAATTTTGCTCAATAATGTACCTCGATCTTGAAATTGTTTATCCAAATGGACGATTGTATAATGATTTTCATGGGCAACGATAACTGGATATGGGAAACAATCACCTGCTGCTTCGAAGAATTTTTTTTCGAATTCATTTGTTAATTCAAATGCAAGTACTTTTTTGCATTCGCTACAGTGCCACCTTACCCATTTGACTTTTTTATCTTTATTATTACCGTTACTCATATTATTTCACTTAAGAATACATAAATTTGCATTAAACGTAGCAAATCTGAGTGTAATTAAAAATAAAGAAGATCTAATTATTAATATTACGAGTTTTCCAGAAGTTTTGATAGCACTTCGATTCGTTTGAGAGTTTTATTTTCATCTCTTTCCAATCTTTTCATTTGCTTATCTCTTTGTTCCTGCGTAAATTTCTTGTCTTTTAACTTATTATTGACAAGTATTTTTAAATCTTCAATTGAAGACATTTTGCTTTGCAACATTTGAAATTCCGCTTGTATTTCATCAGCAGAAATTACAGGTTTCTTTTTACTCTCCTTCTTCTTCTCCTTTTTAATCTCTTTTTTTATTTTCTTTTCGTTATCACTAGTAATTTTTCTCGGTAATGGCGTTAAACTTTCAGTTCCATTAGATCCCAGCAAACTGGTTTCATTTTCCAAAGGTTTTATTTCATTCAAAGGAATTTCATCAACAATTGATCCTAAATCTATTTGTTCGGTAACTACACTTGAATCAGCAGCATGTTGCATATCCAAAATTTGTTCCTCTGAAGCAATCACATTATCAATAATCGTTTGAATTTGTTCCTTCAGTATATTTGCTTCATCTAGAAGAGTATATAGCAGCTCTGCAAGGTCAGATTTGTCCGAAATTTTTACGGTGGATTCGATATTAAATTTTCCGAATTTTCTCCGAGATGCGCTTTCGTTACCAGTCATTTCGGAGGTTTGAGAGAGATCCGTTTCATCCAAAATTAATTTTTCTTGAGGTGTTGGAACGATAGGTTCAAATTTAGGCTGAATTTCGCCCGATTTTATTTTATTTCTGTAATCTGTTTTAAGCCAGTCAAAAATATTTGAAGCAAGTTTTTCGTGACCCAGAGTCTGGAAACCTCCCATAATTTTATCCCGAAAAATCTCGTAACTACCGCAACCCACAACTTTTCCTTCTCCAATCTCGCTTGCTACAATTAGAGCACTTGAGAAAGGCTCTGCTTCCTCACTTGAACTAACTACAGGAATAGATCCAAACGACGTTATACTGCAACCTGCTCTGAAGCATATTGACTCAAGCCCATCTGTAATTGGGTGTGGGGGTATGAAATTGGATATTTCCGGCAAGTTTTCCAATCCGAAATTATTAACCTTATCAAGTACTTGGTTATTTTCGAAAGACATTCCAAATTTCTCTCCTAATTCACTAAGATTGGTACGTCTGCCTTTATCACCACCTGCATGGTTCAACATAATTAATCCTCCCCCATCTTCTTTGACCCATTTTGTAATTGAGCTTATTTCGTCTTCGCTGTATAATGAGTTATCTGGACATGGTATGACTAGAATATCATAAAAAGATAAATTTTGCCGGGTTATGGGAAATTCCATGAAAATTTGACACACAAATCCCTCGGATTCTAAAAATTTTCTTAATTCAGAAAAATTTCCTGTAATTCGTCCTCTAGGTTTGTGGGCTTCATCAAATCCTATTTGATAGTTTTGTGACATTTTTTTACCTAAATATCTAATTTTATTTTTTTAATTCTGGTAGATAAGTTTTATGTAACTTCTCCAATCTTGTTTTTGGATGATCTTATATTTGATCGGTCTCCTATAATTAGATTTTTCTTAATTAAACTATCCATTACTACAAAATCTCCGATAATAGAATCTTCCATAATTATTTTTTCCAAATGGCATGATTCACCTATTACACAATTCCTTAATACGCAATCTTTTAGTTGACAGTTGTCACCAATGGACACATTTGGACCAATAACGCAGTTTTCGATTATCACGTTTTTTCCTAAAAATGAGGGGGATGAAATCGAAGAATTGGACAAATTTTTTACAGGTCCGCCATAAGATGTACTACAATTTTTAAGGAGATATTTATTGCCTTCCAATAGTGCATCGGGATTCCCGAGATCTAGTATTTTTTCATTTTGTTTATATTCAAAAACAGAGATTTTGAAACCATCATCAATAATTTTTTGTATTGCAGGGGTTAACTGAGCTTCGCCATCTTTATCACTAAATTTTTCTACTTCCTCAGCTAAATACTTGTATAATCGTTTCATAGCAACAGGTTTAAATGCATAAATACCTGCAATTGCAAGATCTGAGACATAATGGTTAGGTTTCTCCACAAGATTTTTTATTAGGTTTGTTTTGTGAACTATCTGAACAATACCGTAACTACTCGCCCTTTCTTTAGATACCCGCATTACGCCCAAAACTCCATCAAGTTCATTTCCATTCAACTTGTTGTTATTTTCATGTATATTATTTAACAATTTAGCAGTTTCATCATCATCTTTAAATTCATCAGCCAAATTATTTTTCTGGGCATTTTCAATTTTATTTCCAATTAAGGTGTCAAATATTCCCTTAAATCCATCAATAGGAATCATATCGCTTAAAAAAATTAGGGAGAAATCGTCAGGATTTTTAGATTCATAAGAACTAATATGTTCTTTATACCAATTTTCAGATAAAAGAACTGCTTGACCTAAACCACCAAAATATGGAATATCACCTATATAACCCTTTGGATCCTGGTTTTTAAAAGTGATGTTAAAGTGATCGCCAAATTTTTCGAGTGTATGTTTTGTTATTGTGCGTGTTTGGTATCCGAGTATAAATAATAAATCGGTTCCAGGAGGGGAGATACCAAGAAATAAATCCAAAATATGATCTATTACCCTCTTTCCTGCAATCTTAAGGAAACCTTTTGGTTTACTATAAGTAAATGGCCTTAATCGTGCTCCAGTGCCTGCCATAGGACCAATAATTTTCAATTTTATCTCCCCAATTTTTTTATGCTCTATTTTTTTGCATTATTTTATATTCCGATTTAAAATATCGCATTTTAAATGAAAAAACCTCTTCTCAAAAATCTATCCTAATGGAAAAAAAATTCGAAAACCATTTTGTAAAATTCATTTCATAAATTGAGGAGATCATCAAAATTTTCATAGAAATATCTTCTATTATTCATAACTCTCCAAGCACATTCGTCACAAGAATCGCCCGAGGTGGCTGTGTTTCCTTCAGTCCTTTTAACATAACCACAATCTTTACAAATACTAAGAGGACCGCATTCTTTACAATAAACATCTAGTAAAGATTCTCCGCAATTTGGGCATTATGGAAATTTTTCTGACATGTAAAATTCAATTCATGATTCTAGTAACAAGGCGTCGTCCAACGACATCCCAATATTCAGCTTGAGATTCTCCTATATCATCCGGATTTTCAAGTAACGCTTTGACTTTTTTCAATGCTACTTCATCAACAGGATATTCTGCATCAAATGTTTCATAGGTTTCCAAATCCATAATTGTGACTGTGGTTTCTCCTACATCGGTAATCTGTCCGACACTCTTTTTAATTTCGGGAACATCTACCATAGCGCCACTGCTAAAAATTAAGGATCTTTTCTTTTTATCGAACAAACCGACACATGAAACTCGGTTTTTTGCATGCCCATGTTTCCCAGATTTGCTGTGCTGAACATCTAACACATTGCACACTTCGCTATCACTGAGAAAATAGTTGCCTTTCTTTAAATTTCCTGCCGGAATACGTCTTAAACTCATATCATTTCCCATTAGATTTTTTATATATTTTATTATATAATCCAATATTTGATTTTTTCGTTGATCAAATGGGAAAAACTGATCCAAGTATTTTTCAAATTGAATTTAGAGACAAATTTCAAGCAGAATTATTTGAGATTTTTTATCATTTCATTACAAAGGTTCTGAATTTTTGCTTCAGTTTCTTTCGTGCTACTTTCATTTTTTGCGGAAATAGTATCACCAAGTATATAAAAGCCCATCCAATCAAATAAATTCCTAAGATGCTTTTTTACTGTTTCTTCATCTCCTCCTCCATGAGAAATAAATCCAAAGACGGGAATATCTCTTAACTCGTTTCTGTGGTTATACATTTCATCGAAAAAAACCTTTATCCAACCCGAGGGATATTCAAAATAATCCGGGCTGCCAATTATAAATGCAGAAGCTTTTAGTAAATTATCTAAGGCGTCAGAATTTGGTATACTTAATAATTTAGATAGCTCTTTGATTTCAATATTAATATTTGAATTAGTTTGGATGATAGATAGCAATTTATCGTATATTTTTTCAGCTAGAGCCTTGGTATTACCACTTTTAGAATAATATAAAATATAAATTGTTTGTGTTGACATGTTTTTTTTATAAGGAACTAAATATAAGAAAATATCTACTATGGATCATAAGTTTGGCAATTCAGATTCAAAATAATTCTAAAAAATCGTTCCGGAGCGTTAATATATTAAATTCGAATCAACTTTTAAATTGGAATATCTTGTTGTTTACAAAAATTTTTTTGCAGTTATATATTAATAAGAATTATCTTAAATCGAAATAGTGAAATTTGGATTTACGATATAATATGTATATAAATTAGAACGCTCTGCAAACCATTTATTTGTAAAAAAATTGTGATAAAATTGGTTTTAGATAATTTAGGGAAATCCCTTGATAAAACAATTAGAAGAATAAGAAGATTACCAAGGATAGATAAGGAATCCATAAAACTGGTGATTCAAGATATTCAAAGGGCTCTATTATCATCTGATGTTAAAGTTGAATTATGCCTTGAAATTACGGAAAATATAAAAAAAAAGGCATTTGATGAGAAAATCGCTGAAGGAGTCGCCAGAAAAGACTACATAATCAAGCTTATCCATAATGAACTAGTTAATTTGCTGGGTGGGAAAGCAGCTCCAAAAAGATTAAAATCTAATCACCAGAATATAATTTTGATGGTAGGGATTCAAGGAAGTGGTAAAACCACGACGGTTGGAAAAATTTGCAAGTATTACTTAAATAAAGGTTTTAAAATTGGAGTCATTTGCGCAGATACATGGCGACCAGGTGCTTATGAACAACTTGTTCAGCTTTTAGAGCCAATGAAAATTCCAGTTTTTGGGAATCCCGAAAATAAGTATGCTATCAAGATAGTAAAAAAGGGATTAAAGTATTTCTCTAATAATGTGGATCTGATAATTGTTGATACTGCAGGTAGACATAAAGAAGAAAAGGAATTAATGACAGAAATCGAAAAATTGGAACGAGTAATAAAACCTAATGAGGTTATTTTAGTTCTCGACGGAACTCTTGGTCAAAATTCATATTTACAGGCTAAGGCATTTTCAGAAGCAACCAATGTCGGATCAATTATTATAACCAAATTAGATGGATCAGCTCGTGGAGGTGGCGCCTTATCTGCAGTAACCACTACAAATGCCCCGATAAGATTTATAGGTGTTGGAGAGAAAATCGATGATTTTGAGGAATTTAAGCCTTCTAGATTCATTGGTAGTTTGCTTGGGATACCAGATATTGAAGTGCTTCTTGAAAAAATAAAAGAAGCAGGAATAGAACCAGATAAAGATATGTTGAAGAGAATGATGAAAGGGAA
>SDBS01003209.1_pt1 | contig 16009 bp, 11 predicted proteins | sample 2277091 | NCBI WGS metagenome assembly SDBS01 (sample SAMN10404972, study PRJNA504765) | marine sediment metagenome | isolation source: marine sediment core GS10_PC15, 163 cmbsf | place: Arctic Ocean: Southern Knipovich Ridge | collected 2010 | reverse complement strand
CCTTCTTCGACAACGCCAACGTGATCGCTTCCGTCAACGTGCTCTTGCCATGGTCGACGTGACCAATCGTTCCCACGTTCACGTGCGGCTTGTTTCGTTGGAATTTCTCTTTCGCCATCAGCTCTCTCCGCTGGCAACTCTGAGTAGCAGCTAAACCGTCTTGCCGCGTACCCGAAGCATTATTTCCTCTGTGATGTTGGCCGGCACGCGATTGTACCGGCGGAAATGCATTGTAAAGGTGGCGCGCCCCTGGGTCGCCGATCGCAGGTCAGTGGCGTATCCGAACATGTCCGCCAGAGGCACCTGGCCGGCAATGATTTTCAGGCCGTCACGCGAGTCCATCTTTTCGATGCGGCCACGCCGGCCATTCAAGTCCGAGATCACGTCACCCATATACTCCTCGGGAACAACCACCTCGACATCCATCACGGGCTCGATCAGGATCGGCTTGGCTCGCTGCAGGGCATCCTTGAAAGCCATGCTGCCGGCGATCTTGAAGGCCATTTCCGACGAATCGACGTCGTGGAAGGAGCCATCATAAACGGTCGCCTGGACCCCTTCCATCTCATAGCCGGCCAGTGGACCGCATTCCATCGCCTCGCGAATCCCCTGCCCTACGGAGGGAATGTACTCTCGGGGGATCGAGCCACCGGTGACCTTGTTGATGAACTGGAACTTCTGCCCCTCCTCGGCCGGGAGCGGCTCGATCTCGATGACCGCGTGGCCGAACTGACCTCGCCCACCCGTCTGCCGTACGAAACGACCTTCTCCCTTGGCGGTGGCAGTGATCGCTTCGCGATATGCAACCTGAGGCCGGCCGACGTTGGCCTCGACACCAAATTCCCTGAGCATGCGATCGACCAGAACTTCCAGGTGCAGCTCGCCCATGCCGGAGATGATGGTCTGTCCCGTCTCCTCGCCTCGATAGCGCTCGAATGTGGGATCCTCTTGGGCCAACTTGGCCAGCGCCTCGGCAAGCTTTTCCTGATCAGCTCGCGTCTTCGGCTCGATGGCCATGGAAATCACCGGCTTCATGAACTCCATCGCCTCGAGAATGATCGCATGTGCCGGATCGCAGATCGTGTGGCCCGTGGAGACGCTCTTGGGCCCCACCACCGCGGCGATATCACCGGCGCGTACCACTTGGATCTCCTCGCGCTTGTTGGCGTGCATCTTCAGCAACCTGCCGATGCGTTCCTTCTTGCCGGCGGAGGCGTTGAACACCGTGCTCCCGGCCCTGAGCGTGCCGGAGTAGACGCGCAGGAAGGCAAGATGCCCGACGAACGGATCGGTCATGATCTTGAAGATCAGCCCCGAGAATGGTGCGTCATCCGACGGAGATCGCTCCACGACCTCGCCGGTCTCGGGATCCTGGCCCTCGATAGCATGGATATCCAGGGGCGACGGCAGGTAGTCGATCACCGCATCAAGGAGTGGCTGAACGCCCTTGTTCTTGAATGCCGCGCCACAGATCACCGGGGTGACCTTGAGCTCGAGCGTGCCCTTGCGGAGCGCCGCGATCAGCATCGCCGCGGGGATCTCTTCTCCCCCGAGGTACATCTCCAGCACCTGATCGTCGAGCTCGCTCGCAACCTCGAGGATCTTCTCGCGCGCCGCGGCAACAGCTTCCTCGTACTCGGCCGGGACGTCCTCCTCGTGGAAAGCAGCCCCGAGGGCCTCCTCTTCCCAACGAATGACCTTCTCGCGAATCACGTCGATGACTCCCCCGAAATGCCCCTCGGCCCCACGCGGGAGCTGTACGGGTACGGGCCTGGCCTTCAGCCGATCGATCATCATCTCGAGGCAGCGCTCGAAGTTGGCGCCGACGCGATCCATCTTGTTGACGAAGGCGATACGGGGAACTCGGTAACGATCCGCCTGCCGCCAGACGGCCTCTGATTGTGGCTCGACGCCGGCGACGGCATCGAACACCGCCACGGCCCCGTCAAGGACTCGGAGGGAGCGCTCCACCTCTGCGGTGAAGTCGACGTGGCCCGGAGTGTCGATGATGTTGACGCGGTGATCGCCCCAGAAGCAGGTCGTCGCCGCCGACGTGATGGTGATGCCGCGCTCCTGCTCCTGCACCATCCAGTCCATCTCGGCAGTTCCCTCGTGCACCTCACCCAGCTTATGGGTGATGCCGGTATAGTAGAGGATGCGCTCGGTAGTCGTCGTCTTACCGGCATCAATGTGGGCCATGATGCCGATATTGCGAATCTTACCGAGAGGAACTTGCCGAGCCACGAAAATCTCTCCTATTCGATCACTACCAGCGGTAGTGCGCGAAGGCCTTGTTGGCCTCCGCCATCCTATGGGTGTCTTCTTTCTTCCGAACTGCGTTGCCACGCCCGCTGCTGGCATCCAAAACCTCTCCAGCAAGCTTCGCGGCCATTGTCTTTTCACCACGACTGCGGGCAGCGTCGACCAGCCAGCGAATCGCCAACGAGGTCCTCCTACGCGGATAGACCTCGATCGGAACCTGGTAGGTCGAACCACCGACACGGCGTGATTTCACCTCTACAGAGGGTCGAATGTTGTCGATCGCTTTTTTGAAAACCTTGAGCGGCTCATCCTCCGACTTCTTCTCTACGGTTTCCATCGCCCGGTAGAAGATGCCCCGAGCGATGCTCTTCTTGCCGTCCTTCATCATCTGGTTGATGAACTTCGTCACCAACCGGCTGTTGAAGACGGAATCAGGAATCATTTGGCGTGGTTCGATCTTTACATCTTTGCGGGGCATTCCCGCACACTCCTCATGCCTGGTGGTCCAAGGCGATAGCCCGAGGGCCACGCGTCAAAATGTCCAACCTCGGTGGAGAAATTCGGGGGGCGGCCAGCGAACGCTGGCAGAGGCGGGGGGTCTACTACTTGGGCGCCTTGGCTCCGTACTTCGAGCGACCTTGTTTTCTTCCTTCGACGCCAGCGCTATCTAGAGTTCCTCTAATTACGTGATACCGAACTCCGGGTAGGTCCTTCACACGGCCGCCTCGAATCAGCACGATCGAGTGCTCCTGCAGGTTGTGGCCGATACCCGGGATATAGGTCGTAACCTCGATCCCATTGGTCAATCGGACACGCGCAACCTTTCGGAGCGCCGAATTCGGCTTCTTCGGGGTCGACGTGTACACACGCGTGCACACTCCCCGCTTCTGCGGCGAACGCTGAAGTGCCGGGCTGGACGTCTTGGAAGCTGCCTGCTTCCGTCCCTTCCGCACCAACTGGTTGATCGTCGGCAAGTTTCGACTCCGACTAGTAAGTTTTCTGCCTAGGCGCACTAGAAGTCCCTGCTCCCCCTATTTGGGAGGAACGAAGGACCTCGTGGGAATGCTCGTAGGCAGGGATCTAACAAGGGGATCGCGACACACAACCCCCCCCGAAACAACAAGCACTGAGTATACCAGTCAAAGCCCGCGAGTCAACTACCCAGGAGCCTTGAAATCGCCGTCAGGCGGAGCTTTTTGCCGCTCCGTCCTGCGGATTTCCAGAGAGAAGCTCACGCGCCTCTGCGGCCTCTGCCTCTGCCGCCGCCTCGGCCATTCCGGCGAGGATATCGGCGGGCCTACGACGCGCAGGCACTTCCTCGACCAAACGCACGTGCTTGTACTCATGGAAACCGGTTCCGGCCGGAATCAACCGACCCATAATGACGTTCTCTTTCAAGCCACGAAGGTAGTCGACAGCGCCGTTGATCGCCGCTTCCGTCAGCACACGCGTGGTCTCCTGGAACGATGCCGCGGAAATGAACGAGTCCGTGGAAAGCGATGCCTTTGTGATTCCCAACAGAAGCGGACGACCAATCGCCGCCTTCTCACCACGCTCCATGACTCGCTGGTTCTCTGTCTGGAAGCGGAACCGATCGACCTGCTCGTTGACCAGGAAGTCGGTGTCGCCTACCTCCTCCACCTTAACCCAGCGCATCATCTGTCGGACGATCACCTCGATGTGCTTGTCGTTGATGTTGACACCTTGGAGGCGATAGACCTCCTGGATCTCGTTGACCAGGTACTCCTGCAAGGCGCGCTCACCGAGAACGTCGAGAATGTCGTGCGGGTTGATCGGCCCGTCGACCAGCGGCTCGCCGGCACGCACGAGCTCCTCCTCGCGAACGTTCACGTGGGTTCCGCGCGGCAAGGAATACTCCTTGCTCTCAGCGGTTTCCTTGTTCTTCACCGTGACCGTACGCATGCCCTTGGAGATCTCACCGAACTCGATGATGCCATCGATCTCCGTGATGACCGCCGGTCGCTTCGGCTTGCGAGCCTCGAAAAGCTCAACTACACGCGGCAGTCCGCCGGTGATGTCCGTGGTCTTGGTAGTTTCACGTGGAATCTTGGCGAGCACATCGCCCGGATACACCTCGGCGCCGTCCGGCACCGTGATATGTGCCCCGGACGGCAGGTGATAAGCACGCTTGACCTTCTTGCCGCGCAATTTGGGGTCGAGGATCTGGATCTGCGGCTGCTTGTCCTCCGGCGAATCGACGATCACCATGTGGGAAAGGCCAGTAACCTCGTCGACCTCCTCCATCGTGGTCGTCCCGATGAGGATGTGCTTGTAGTCGGCCGTCCCTTCTTCCTCGGTGAGAATCGAAAACGAGTAGGGATCCCACTCGACCAGCACGGAGCCGGGCTCCACCTTCTGACCCTCTTTGACCTTGAGGTGGGCACCATAAACCACCGTATAGCGCTCACGAATATTGCCGTCCTCGTCTTGCAAGGCGATGGCGCCGTTGCGATTCATCACAACCAGGTCGCCCTTCTTGTCCGCCACCGTGCGCAGCCTGAGAAACGCGATCGTGCCGCCGTTCTTGGTTGCCAGGACGCTCTCTTCACCAACTCGCGATGCAGCGCCACCGATGTGGAAGGTGCGCATCGTGAGCTGGGTGCCCGGTTCGCCGATCGACTGTGCAGCAATAACGCCTACGGCTTCGCCGCGTTCGACCAACTTTCCGCTGGCAAGATTGCGCCCATAGCACTTCTGGCACACGCCCCAGTCGGCCTCACAGGTCAACACCGAACGAATCTTCGCGCGCTCCAGACCCGAATCCTGGATCGCGCTCGCTCCGTTGACGCCGATCTCCTCGCCAGCGTCGATCAGCACATCATCCGTGAACGGGTCCTTGATATCATCCAGAGCCACACGCCCGACGAGGCGGTCGCGCAGGGGCTCGATGATCTCGCCGCTCTCGACGATGGCACTGACGAAGATGCCGTCCAGCGTGTTGCAGTCTTCTACAGTGACGATGACGTCCTGTGCCACGTCGACGAGACGGCGCGTCAAGTAGCCGGAGTCAGCCGTCTTGAGGGCGGTGTCGGCCAGGCCCTTGCGGGCACCGTGCGTCGAGATGAAGTACTGCGCCACCGTCAGCCCCTCACGGAAGTTGGCGGTAATGGGTGTCTCGATAATCTCGCCGGACGGCTTGGCCATCAGGCCACGCATGCCGGCGAGCTGCCGAATCTGCTGCGACGAGCCACGGGCTCCCGAGTCAGCCATGCTGTAAATGGCGTTCGGCTCGCCCTCGCGGTCCTGCTTCTCCATCTCCCGGAACATCGCTTCCGAGACTTTCTCGGTAAGGTCCGACCAAATCGCGATGACCTTGTTGTAGCGCTCACCGTTGGTAATCGCACCATCGAGATACTGCTGCTCGACCTCGACGACATCCTTGCGGGCCATGGCCACCAGAGGCTCCTTGTCCATCGGCACGGTCATGTCATCGATACCAATGGAGAAACCGGCCATGGTGGCGTAGGTGAAGCCAAGGTCCTTGAGGGCATCGAGAGTCACGACCGTGATGTCGTCGCCGAAGTGGATGTAGCAGAAGTTCACCACCTGGCCGAGGCCCCTCTTTTTCAACAAGCCGTTGATGAAGGGGAATCTCTCCGGCAGGGCGACATTGAAGAGTACTCGTCCGACGGTCGTATCGATGATCGAGTTGGTGACATCCTGGACCTCTGCATGCACGACATCCTGATCGTCGGCCGCCTGCTCGAGTTCGATGAGCTGCCCCGTGTAGCGCAACCGGATGGGCGACTGAGTCTTCACAGCGCCGGATTCCAGCGCGATCACGACCTCGTCAACGTCTGCAAAGAGGCGCCCTTCGCCCCTGAGCCCTCGCCGTGCCTTCGTCAAGTAGTAACAACCCAGCACGATGTCCTGGGTGGGAATGACGATCGGCCGACCGTGTGCGGGCGACAGGAGGTTTTTGGTGCTCATCATCAGCACCTTCGCCTCAATCTGTGCTCGCGGCGACAACGGCACGTGCACGGCCATCTGGTCGCCGTCGAAGTCAGCGTTGAAGGCCGTACAGACCAGAGGATGGATCTTGATGGCCTTGCCCTCGATGAGCACGGGCTGGAAGGCCTGAATACCGAGGCGGTGCAACGTCGGAGCACGGTTCAGCATGACCGGGTGCTCCTGAACGACCTCCTCGAGAATGTCGTATACGATCGGGTCCTTCTGCTCGACCATCTCCTTGGCAGCCTTGATCGTCGCCACCATGCCGCGCTCTTCGAGCTTCTGATAGATGAAGGGCTTGAAGAGCTCGAGCGCCATACGCTTGGGCAAGCCGCACTGGTTCAACTTCAGCTCGGGACCGACAACGATCACCGAGCGGCCCGAGTAATCGACGCGCTTACCGAGCAGGTTCTGGCGGAAACGGCCCTGCTTGCCCTTCAGGGTGTCGGAAAGCGATTTGAGGGGCCTGTTGTTGGCACCCCGCAGCGTCCGTCCCCGGCGGCCATTGTCGAACAGCGAGTCGACGGCCTCCTGCAGCATGCGCTTCTCGTTGCGCACGATGACGTCAGGGGCCTTCAGCTCGATGAGCTTCTTCAGGCGGTTGTTGCGGTTGATCACTCGACGGTACAGATCGTTGAGGTCGGAGGTTGCGAAGCGACCGCCATCGAGAGGTACGAGGGGACGCAACTCGGGAGGAATCACCGGGATGACGTCGAGAATCATCCACTCGGGCTCATTCCCGGACTTCAAGAACGCCTCGACCACCTTGAGGCGCTTGGATACCTTGGTGCGATTCTGCTTGGAGGTTTCGCTCTTCATTCTGGCGCGAAGCTCCTCGGCAAGCGGCACGATGTCAATGCGATTGAGAAGCTCCTTGATCGCCTCCCCACCCATCATCGCCAGGTACGAATCACCGAACTCCGCCCGCAGCTCACGAAAGCGCTCCTCGCCGATCAGTTCACGTTCCTTCAGATCGGTGGGGCCGGGATCGACGACCACGTAGGCCTCGTAGTAGAGAACCCGCTCCATGTCCCGCATGGTCATGTCGAGCAGATGTCCCATACGTGACGGGAGCCCCTTGAAGAACCACACATGCGACACGGGACAGGCAAGCTCGATGTGCCCCATGCGCTCGCGGCGCACCTTCGACTGGGTAACCTCGACGCCACACTTGTCGCAGATGACGCCACGGTGCTTCATGCGCTTGTACTTTCCGCACAAGCACTCCCAATCGTTGACGGGCCCGAATATCTTGGCGCAGAAGAGGCCATCCCTCTCGGGCTTGAAAGTCCGATAGTTGATGGTCTCCGGCTTGGTTACCTCACCGTGCGACCAAGAGCGGATCTTCTCGGGCGACGCTAGCCCGATCCGCATGGCTTCGTACTCGTTGATGCTAATTGGCTTCGTTTCGAAATATCCCAAAGCGCTTCTCAAGGGCAACCTCTCCCGAACCAACTCAGTGGTTCAGCCTGCTCAAGCTTGGAGTTCAGATCGCTGCCTCTACCTCAACGTCGGCTGGCTGCCGTCGCCGGTGCAGCTCTACGTCGAGGGCTAGGCCCTGGAGCTCCTTCATCAAGACATTGAAGGACTCCGGTAGCCCCGGCTCGATATCTCCCTCACCTTTTACAATCGACTCGAAAATCTTCGCACGGCCATAGACGTCATCGCTTTTGACCGTGAGTAGCTCCTGCAAAGTATGCGCGGCGCCGTAGGCCTCTAGTGCCCAGACCTCCATCTCGCCAAAGCGCTGCCCACCGAACTGCGCCTTACCGCCCAGCGGCTGCTGGGTGATCAGCGAGTACGGACCGATGGAGCGTGCGTGGATCTTGTCATCCACCAAATGCGAGAGCTTCAGCATGTACAGATAGCCGACGGTGACCTGCTGGTCGAACGTCTCACCCGTCACACCGTCCTTCAAAACTGCCTTACCGCTCGGCGGAAGACCGGCCGCGACGAGCTGCTCTTTGATCTCGTCCTCGGTGGCACCGTCGAACACCGGGGTCGAAAAATGCACGCCGAGTGCTTGGGCAGCCCAGCCGAGATGCGTCTCGAGCACCTGACCAACGTTCATCCGCGACGGAACTCCGAGGGGATCGAGAACGATCTCGACCGGAGTGCCATCCGGCAGGTAGGGCATGTCCTCTTCGGGCATGATCTCAGCAATGACACCCTTGTTACCGTGGCGCCCGGCCATCTTGTCGCCGGCCGAGAGCTTACGCTTCATGGCCACGTAGACCTTCACCATCTTGATGACGCCTGGCGGCAACTCGTCACCGACGCGACGCGCTTCCTTGCGCTCTTCAACAATGGAGCGCAGCACGCGGATGCGGTCCTCCGTGCGCGACACCATGGTTTGGATGGCGCTTTCGGATTTCTTGTTGCTCTTGGCGAGCCGGATCTGGCCATAGGCCGGAGCCGGAAGCTCGGCCAACATCTCGTCAGTGATGGGGAGTCCCTTTTCGACGAGCTGTTCGCCGCTGCCGGGGTCCTTGATCGCGGCAGCGAGCTGCTTGCCCTCCGCCTCTGCCAGAATCTGCCTACGCAACCCCTGGCGAATAATGCGAATCTCGTCGCCGAGGTCCTTTTCCATGCTGGAGATCTCGGCTTCCTCGATCTGCTCGGCACGCTGGTCCTTGTCGACCCCCTTGCGGGTGAAGATCTTTACGTCGACAACGGTTCCCTCGATGCCCGGCGGGCAGGTCAGGGAAGCATCCTTCACGTCGCCGGCCTTCTCGCCGAAGATCGCGCGCAGGAGCTTTTCCTCCGGAGTCAGCTGCGTCTCACCCTTCGGGGCGACCTTGCCGACCAAAATGTCGCTCGGCAGAACCTCGGCCCCGATGCGGATCACGCCGCTCTCGTCGAGGTCCTTCAGCGCCTCTTCAGAAACGTTGGGGATGTCGCGAGTGATCTCTTCCGGTCCAAGCTTGGTGTCGCGAGCTTCGATCTCCAACTCCTCGATGTGAATCGAGGTAAAGGAGTCGTCCTTGACGAGCTTCTCGGAGACCAGAATGGCATCCTCGAAGTTGTAGCCACGCCAAGGCATGAACGCCACGAGGATGTTCCTACCCAAAGCCAGCTCACCCTTGTCGGTAGCTGGGCCGTCAGCCAGGACCTGCCCCTTGGCGACTCGGTCCCCTACCCTGACCAGAGCCTTCTGGTTGATGCAGGTATTCTGGTTCGAACGCTTGAACTTGACCAACCGGTAGATGTCAGCGCCCACTTCATGGCTGTCATCGCCATCGACACGGACGATGATGCGCTCAGAGTCGACGGAGTCGACAACGCCGTCCCGGCGACACAGAACAACTGCACCTGAGTCGCGCGCCGTAACGTACTCCATTCCGGTACCAACCAGCGGGGCCTGCGGCCGGTACAGAGGCACGGCTTGGCGCTGCATGTTCGAACCCATGAGGGCGCGGTTGGCGTCGTCGTTCTCGAGAAATGGAATCAGTGAGGCGGCTACCGAGACAACCTGCTTCGGCGAAACGTCGATGTAGGTGACATCCTCGGAGGCCACGAGCTTGAACTCGCCACCAACTCGGGCCGTAACTCGTTCACGCTCGAAGCGACCGGACTTCGGATCGATCGGCGCGTTGGCCTGAGCGATGACCGTCTGGTCTTCCTCGATCGCCGACAGATAGAAAGGGCTGGCATCCCATTCGGCGCGGCCCTTCTTCTGCTGGACCGCGCGTTTGGTCTCTCTTTCCGCATCGGCAACTGCCACCATCTCACCAATTGAGAACTTCGTGCCGCCCGGGTTGCTGATGCGCACGTGGCTCATCACCTTGCCGGAGGACACCTTACGGTAGGGGCTTTCGATGAAGCCGAAGTCGTTGATTCGCGCGTAGCACGAAAGGGAGGAGATAAGACCGATGTTCGGCCCCTCCGGGGTTTCGATGGGGCAAATCCGTCCGTAGTGCGTGGGGTGAACGTCGCGCACCTCGAATCCCGCACGCTCTCGCGACAGGCCGCCCGGCCCGAGGGCCGAGAGGCGCCGCTTGTGAGTGATCTCCGAAAGCGGGTTGGTCTGGTCCATGAACTGGGACAGCTGTGAAGATCCGAAGAACTCGCGCACCGCCGCCATCACAGGCTTGGCGTTGATGAGATCGTGCGGCATTGCCGTCTCGATCTCCTGATACACGCTCATCTTCTCCCGCACGGCGCGCTCCATCCGGACCAAACCAATGCGGAACTGGTTCTCGAGCAACTCACCAACGGAACGAACCCGACGATTACCGAGGTGATCGATATCGTCGACGCGCCGTGAATCGTCAGGCAGCCCGAGCAGGTAGCGCACGACAGCGACGAAGTCGTCGGCGTCCAACAAACGCTCCTCGAGATCACGCTCGTTCCCCATCTTGAGGTTGAACTTCAGCCTCCCGACTCTCGAGAGGTCATAGCGTTGGGAATTCAAGAACATATTCGCAAAGAGATTCTTCGAGCTCTCGGCCGTTGGCGGGTCGCCAGGGCGCATCTTGCGATAAATCTCTACCAAAGCCTCCTTGCGGCTCGTCAACGTATCCTTGCGCAGGGTCTCGCTGATCACGATTCCGCCAGGGTTGGCCTCGGGGAAGAAGATCTCGATCTCCTTCGCCTTGCTCTCGGTGATGCGGTCCAGGACGGCCGGCGTGAGCTCCTCGTTAGCCTCTACGAGGACCTCGCCACTCTCCGTGTCGACAACGTCATGCAGGGTGTAGCTACCCTCGAGATCGGCGGGCTCGGCGATAATCGTCTTGACGCCAGCGTCAACGAGGCGCTTCAGACCACCCCTCAGGAGCTTGTTGCCGGCCACGAGGATTTCCTTGCCCTTCAGCTTGCCCCTCGACCCGACGAGTGTCGTGGAGAATCGCCGGCCGACGAGTCCCTCATCGAGTTGAAGCTTGAGACCCGACTTGAGGGAGAGCTTCACCGGACGATAGAAGACACGCAGGATCTCTTCCGATGTCTCAATGCCCAAAGCCCGCAGGAAGACCGTCGCAGGGAACTTGCGGCGCCTGTCGATGCGCACGTGAACCATGTCGCGAGAGTCAAGCTCGAACTCGACCCAGGACCCCCGGTAGGGGATGACCTGTGCGACGAAGAGCGTGCGACCGCTGCCGGGGTGGAAGAACACGCCCGGCGAGCGATGCAACTGCGAGACGATGACGCGCTCGGTGCCGTTGATGATGAAGGTACCGCCCTCGGTCATCAGCGGGATATCGCCGAGGTAGACCTCCTGCTCCTTGATGTCCCGAATGGTCTTGTTGCCTGTCTCCGGGTCCTTATCCCAGACCACCAGCCGAATCGTGACCTTCAACGGCACGGCATAGGTCATTCCGCGGCTCTGGCACTCCTCTTCGTCGAAGGGGAGCTTCAGATCCACGGGCTCGTCACAGACCTGACAGGAGCCCACCTGTTCGGTATTGTCAGCTCCGCACTCCGGGCAGAGGATGCGCTGCTCGGGTGAACGCCTCGGGATAACCCGCTTGCTGCACTCCGTGCAGGTCACCTCGAGGTGTCGGAGTCCTTTCACCTCTCCGCAACGGCACTCCCAGTTCCCAATCGAATACTCGACGAACTCCAGCGACGCGGTCTCGCGGAAGTCACTAATCGGGAAAATGGTGCGGAACACTTCCTGCAGACCTACCTCCTCCCGCTCGGAGTGCGGCAGGTGCATCTGCAAGAAACGTTTGTAGGATTTTTTCTGGACCTCGATGAGGTTAGGCAGCGAGATCGAAGCGGGGATTTTACCAAAGCTCACCCGCTTGCGAAGCGGCATTAGAGGGGCATCAGCCATAGACCCGAGTCTCCTTGGCTTTTCGTGTTGACGAGCCGGACGACATCATAAGGACTCGAAGCGGTCAGCTAACCTCGACTTCGGCGCCAGCTTCCTCGAACTTCTTCTTGAGCTCTTCGGCCTCTTCCTTCGAGACCCCTTCCTTGACCGGATTCGGCAGGTTATCGACGAGATCCTTGGCCTCCTTGAGACCCAGGCTGGTTACCTCGCGAACGACCTTGATGACGTTGATCTTCTTCTCGCCGAAGGACTTGATCACGACGTCGAATGCCGTCTGTTCTTCTTCTTCGGCAGGAGCGCCCGCACCGGCGGCCATGACAGGCGCTGCAACAGCCTGTGCACTGACGCCGAACCTCTCTTCGAGCTCCTTCACTAGCTCGGCGAGATCGAGGACGGACATCCCCTCAATATGCTCGATGAACTCCTCGGATGTGATTTTTGCCTTGGCCACGAGATCCTCCACCTCGATGAGCGCCGCATTTGTACGGCAGCGGTTTGTTATCAGCGGCGACAACCGACCCCGTCGCTCTGCGCGGGCCCGGAGCGCCTTCAGATGAATGCGGTGTTATTCCCCACCTTCTTCTTTTTGCAGTCGCACCTGTTCCAGGACAACCACGAACGATCGCAAGATGCCACTCAGCGCCGTCACCAGCCCGGTCACCGGGTACTGCATCAAGTACAACGCCTTGGCCAGGAGCTCGTCGCGCGAAGGCAGCTTGGCGATCTGCTCGAATTGCTCGGCAGTGATCGGCTTGCCGTCCACCACGCCGGCCTTGAATGTCGGCGTTTCATGCTCCTTGGCGAACTCCCACAACACCTTGGCGAGGGCCACGACGTTTTTGCTCGTATAGGCGATCGCGGTCTGCCCCTCGAAGGCGGCCTCTAGCTCACCCAAGGGCAGGTCGGCGACCGCACGAAGGGCGATCGTGTTCTTGACGACCTTGAACTGCGCATCTTCCTCACGCAGGCGCCGCCGCAGGGCAGTAGCGCCTGCGACGTTGAGGCCGCGAAAGTCGACCAATATGGCGTGTGGCACTTCAGCAAGCTCTTGTCGCAGGAGCTCGACTTGTTCGGTCTTCTCGGCTATGGCGGACATCGTCGTTATTTGGGCATCAGGTCCGAGGTATCGACAACAACACTCGGGCCCATGGTTGAAGAAAGGTGAACGCTCTTTAGATACTTGCCTTTGGCTGAAGCCGGGCGGGCACGAATGATGGCATCCATCAGTGCCTGCACATTCTCCAGAAGGGCCGACTCCTCGAAGGAAGCGCGGCCGACGGGAGCGTGTATGACGCCGTTCTTATCGACGCGAAACTCGAGCTTGCCGCCCTTGATCTCCTCGACGGCCTTGCCGACGTCGAAGGTAACCGTGCCGGCCTTCGGGTTCGGCATCATGCCGCGTGGACCCAGGACACGGCCGAGCTTGCCGACGTCACGCATCATGTCGGGCGTCGCAACCACGGCGTCGAAATCGAGGAAGCCTTCCGAGATCTTTTGCACTAGATCGGCACCCCCGATTACGTCTGCTCCAGAGGCCTCGGCCTCTTTCAACTTCTCACCCTGGGCGATTACCGCGACACGCTTGGTCTTGCCTGTGCCGAAGGGGAGAACGACCGTACCGCGCACCATCTGGTCGGCGTGCTTGGGATTGACACCGAGGTTGATGGCAATTTCGACGGTCTCATCGAATTTGGCGAAGGCGTTTCCCTTGACCAGGGAGAGACCTTCGGGCAGCGAGAAGAAGCGATCCCCGAGGGCCTCCTTGGCGGCCACGTAGTTTCTTCCGTGAATAGTCATAACGGCTTAAGCCCCCTCCCCCTCGATGGTGATTCCCATCGATCGAGCCGTGCCGGCGATGATCTTGACCGCCGCCTCGACGTCGTAGACGTTGAGGTCAACCATCTTCGTGCGGGCAATCTCCTCCACCTGGGCCCGAGAAACGGTGCCAACGCTCTCTTTGTTCGGCTCTCCCGACCCGGACACGATATTGGCGGCGCGCTTCAGCAGCACAGCAGCCGGAGGCGTCTTGGTGATGAAGCTGAAGGTCCGGTCCTGATAGACCGTGATCACAACCGGGATGATCAGTCCCCCTTCATCCTTGGTTGCCGCATTGAACGCCTGGCAGAAATCCATGATCGCGACGCCGTGCTGTCCCAGGGCCGGTCCCACCGGCGGCGCCGGTGAGGCCTTGCCAGCCGGGATCTGCAGTTTGATCTGGCTGAGCACGGGCTTGCCGCCCTTCGCTTTCTTGGCCATCTCGCTCTAAACCTTTTCCACCTGGAAGAAATCAAGCTCGACGGGCGTGTTGCGCCCGAAAATCGACACCATCACCTTGAGAGTGCTGCGACGGGCATCGACCTCCTCCACCTTTCCGGTGAAGTTGGTAAAAGGTCCGTCGATGATGCGCACCGTCTCGTTCTTGCTGAACTGGAACTTGGGCTTGGGCGCCTCGACCGACTCCTCCATTCGGTTGACGATCTTGTCGACCTCGTCTTGCGGCAATGGAATCGGCTTGCGACCCGCACCGACGAACCCGGTCACCCTGGGGGTGTTCTTGACGACGTGCCACAGGTCCTCGTTCATCTCCATCCGAATCAACAGGTAGCCGGGAAAGAACTTCTTGGCGGTCACCACCTTGCGACCACCCTTCATCTCGACGACATCTTCGGTCGGGATCAGCAACTCAGCGACTTCCTTCTCCAGACCGAGCGTTCGAACTCGTTCCTCCAGACTCTGCTTTACTTTGCGCTCGTAGCCCGAGTAGGTATGAATGACGTACCAATTCATACCGTCGTCCTCGACCGGCGGTGCCGGGGTGGGGGCCACCGTCATCGGCTCGGCTACGACCTCGACCTCGGCAACAACCTCGTCACCGGCGTCGATCTCGGCCTCGGCCACCTCGACGGCCCTGACGAGCGCGCCCAATCCATCCTGACGATTGAGGGGAACCGTCTCAGCGGCTTCCTCTTCAGCGGCTTCCTCTTCAGGGGCTGCCTCTTCAGGGGCTGCCTCTTCAGGGGCTGCCTCTTCAGCGGCTTCCTCTTCAGGGGTTGCCTCTTCAGGGGTTGCCTCTTCAGGGGCTGCCTCTTCAGGGGCTGCCTCCTCAGGGGCCACCTCTTCAGGGGCTGCCTCTTCAGGGGCTGCCTCCTCAGGGGCTACCTCTTCAGCGGCTGCCTCTTCAGGGGCTGCCTCTTCAGGGGTTGCCTTCTCGGACGCCACATCGTCACCGGCCTCGGCGGCCACGGGACGCTTATCTGGCCCCGCTGCCACATCCTGATCGGTCTCGACTACCTCAGCTTGTTCGTTCTGATCCTGCACGGTGAGCTAACTCCGCTCGCGGGCCAGCGGCGATACCGCTAGCCGAAATACCCATAGAGCCATGTCACGACCCGGCTCATCACTATGTCTACGGACCACAGGAAGAAGCCAAAGACAACGCAGGTGATGACTACGACAATCGTGGTGCCGTAGACCTCTTTCTGCTTCGGCCACGTGACCTTCTTCAGTTCCGCACGCACTTCACGGATGAAGGTCCTGAACCGTTTGATCATCTGTTTTGTGAACTCCCCGCAACTCGCGTTCGCGCGTTGACTCCAGCGCGGAATCGAATTGGCAGGCCAGGGGGGATTCGAACCCCCAACCTCCGGATTTGGAGTCCGGCGCTCTCGTCCGTTAGAGCTACTGGCCTCCCATAACCGTAGTAGCTACTTGGTCTCCTTGTGGTCCGTGTGCCGGCGACACCACGGGCAATACTTCTTCAGCAGGATCTTGTCAGGCGTCGTGCGCTTGTTCTTCGTCGTCGTGTAGTTGCGGCGATCGCACTCACCGCACTCGAGCGTGACTCTGACTCGCATCGAATATTACTCGTAGATCTCGCTGATGGTGCCAGCGCCGACGGTACGTCCACCCTCGCGGATGGCGAACCGCAACCCCTTGTCCATGGCGATCGGCGTAATCAACTCCACCTTGATGCTGATGCTGTCTCCAGGCATCACCATC